>Ga0007854_10001423_pt1 | contig 15183 bp, 10 predicted proteins | sample CryBogCBH12Aug08_FD_60382 | JGI IMG/M metagenome (GOLD analysis project Ga0007854, IMG submission 60382) | Freshwater microbial communities from Crystal Bog, Wisconsin, USA - CBH12Aug08 | ecosystem: Environmental > Aquatic > Freshwater > Lake | place: Crystal Bog, Wisconsin, USA | collected...
GTGGCCGATCGGGGCGGTCTCGAAAACCGTTGTACCTTCGCGGGTACCGTGGGTTCGAATCCCACCCCCTCCGCCAATTTACACTTGTCCATACCGGACAGATAGGACGTCATCTCAGCCAGCGGGTCTGGCCGTCAGGTCGATACCAAGGGCCTTCATCACAGCCAGGATGGTCTTGAGCGTTGGATTGCCCCGCTCACTGAAAGAGCGATAAAGTTGTTCGCGTGACAGTCCGGTATCTTTCGCAATCCCAGCCATTCCGCGCGCACGAGCAACCACACCTAGTGCGTGGGCAACGTAACCGGCATCACCGGACTCGAACGCGTCGGCCATGAAAGAAGCGACAGCCTCATCGGACGTCAAAAGTTCGGCGGGGTCAAAAGTTGTCAGCTTCCCGGCCATAGTCAGTCACTCCATTCAGCAGCAAGGCGCTTGGCCATCTTGATGTCTCTGGCTTGAGAACCTTTGTCGCCGCCGCACAATAAGACGATGATTGTCGTACCGCGCCGCTTGAAATAGACCCGATATCCTGGGCCATAGTGAATTCTCAACTCGTTAATGCCATCGCCAACAGGCTCAGCGTCACCGGTTAGGCCATAGGCCAGCCGGTCGAGGCGTGCAGCAACCAGAGCGCGGGCACGCTCGTCGCGCAATTTCGTCCACCACTTCCGAAATATCTCGGTTTGCTTAAGGTCTACCATAGCCTAATGTAGTTCATAAACTACTGCATATGAATGCGCGAAGCAATCGAAATGGCCAGGCGAAAACGTCTATGCCTAGGGAAACGGGTCCCCCTGGCCGGCCACGACCCGCCTTATTTACCGGCCGGCTTGATCTTGACGATCATATATTGGCCCTGGCCAGTCGGCAGCAGGCTGAACGACACCGACTGACCGGCCTGAAGGCTGGCCAGATCAATCTCTGGAGCCACGGCGAAATCCATGGTCATGGGCGGCCAGCCCAGGGCTGCAATCGCCTCATGGCTCAAGGTCACTTTGTGTTTGGCGGCATCAGTCTTCCTGACCAGGCCAGCGCCAGCGATGGGCTGGGCCGAGGGAGAGGCCATCTCCTTCATACTGCCATGGTCGGCCCCCGTCATGCCTGACATCGAATCGGCGGACTGGGTGCCGGTGGACAGCATCATGGTGACGATGAAAAACGGAAGGGCAGATTTTAGTTTATTCATGATTTTCCTCTTTCTGCTGATCAATGAAAAATAAAGGAGCGGTCGTCAGCGAAGACGGCGGTTTCCCCCAAGACGAAACCGTTGCCAAATAAGATAGACGGCCGGGACGACGACAAGCGTCAGGGCGGTGGTGGTGACCATGCCGCCGACCATCGGCGTGGCAATCCGGCGCATGATCTCCGAGCCGGTGCCCGCTCCGATCATGATTGGGAACAACCCCGCCAGGATGGTCAGAACGGTCATAACTTTGGGCCGCAGCCGCAACAAGGCCCCCTCGATGATCGCCGCCTCGATATCCTGGACGGTCAGGGGCCGTCCGGCCTGATCCGCTTCCGCCTTATGCCGCTTCAAGGCAATATTGAGATAGACCAACATGACGATGGCCGTTTCGACCGCGACCCCCGCCAGAGCGATGAAACCGACCATCACCGCGACGGACAGATTGAAGCCCAGGGACCAAAGGAGCCAGACGCCACCCGCCAATCCGACCGGAAGCGAGGCCATGATGATGAGCATTTCGCCCAGGCTGCAGAAGGTCAGCCAGAGCATCAGAGCGATCAACACCACCGTCAGCGGGACGATGAGCAAAAGGCGCGCCTTGACGCGTTCCAGATATTCGAACTGACCGGACCAAGCCAGCGCGTAACCGGGCGGCAGCTTGACGGTCTTGGCCAGGACGGACTTGGCCTCGGCCACATAACCGCCGAGATCGCGCCCGGCGATATCGACAAAAACCCAGCCATTGAGCCTAGCGTTTTCCGTTCTGACCATGCCCGGCCCGTCTTTGATGCGAATCTGGGCCACATCGGATAACGCGATATGCGCCCCGCTTTGGGTGACAATCGGCAGAGAAATAAGGCTGTCAAGGCTGTCCCGCCAGGCCTGCGGATAGCGCAGATTGACGGGAAACCGCTGAAGTCCTTCGACCGTTTCGGTTACTTGCTCGCCCCCCACCGCCGTACGAACGATCTCCTGGATATCGGCGATGTTAAGCCCGTAGCGGGACGCGGCATCGCGTTGAATATCGAGGTCGATATAACGCCCGCCGACGGGCCGCTCGGCATAGGCCGACACTGTCCCGGGGATGACTTTGACAGCAGCCTCGATGGCTGCCGTTATGCGACCGATCTCCTGAAGGTCGGGGCCGGCAACCTTAATACCAACCGGGGTTTTCACGCCCGTCGCCAGCATGTCGATGCGGTTCTTAATCGGCATTATCCAGACATTCGTGACACCCGGCACTTTTACCGCCCGATCGAGATCCGCTTTGATATCCTCCATGGTCAGGCCCTTACGCCAAAGCGCTTTGGGCTTAAGCCTGATGGTGGTCTCGAACATCGAGATCGGTGCCGGATCGGTGGCCGTTTCGGCGCGCCCGATTTTGCCGTAGACCGTCGCCACCTCCGGCACGGTCTTGATCATCCGGTCCGTCTGCTGAAGAATTTCGGCTGCCTTGCCGATGGAGATATCGGGAAACAGGCTGGGCATGTAAAGCAGATCGCCTTCGTCCAGATCAGGCATGAATTCCGACCCGATCCGTGTCAAAGGCCAGGCCATGCTGGCAACGACCAGCACGGCGGCAAGAAGGGTGGTCCAGGGGGCCGACAGCGCCGCCTGCAAAACGGGGCGATAAAGCCAGGCCAATAGATTGGACAAAGGGTTTCGCTTTTCGGCGACGGTGCGCCCGCGGACGAAATATCCCATGAGGACCGGCACCAGCGTCACCGACAGGATGGCGGCTGCGGCCATCGCATAGGTCTTGGTAAAGGCCAGCGGCTTGAACAAACGCCCCTCCTGGGCCTCGAGGGCAAAGACCGGAAGGAAGCTGAGCGCAATAATCACCAAAGACGCGAACAGTGCCGGACCAACTTCAGAAGCCATTTCGGCCACCAGCCGCCAGCGATTGGCAGAGGTCAGCGGTTCCTGCTCGATGCGGCGATGCAGGCTTTCGATCATGACGATGGCGGCATCGACCATGGCACCGATGGCGATGGCGATGCCGCCCAGCGACAGGATGGTGGCATTGACCCCTTGCAGCTGCATGACGATGAAGGCTGCCAACACCCCGAGAGGCAGGGTCAGGATGATCACCAAGGACGAACGAAAATGGAGCAGGAAGGCGGCGCAAACGAGAACGACAACGACGAACTCCTCGCCCAGTTTGTCCCTAAGATTGGCGATAGCCCTCTCAATCAGGGCAGAGCGGTCATAAGTCGTAATGATTTCAACGCCATCCGGCAGGCTCTGGCGAAGCTCGGCAAGTTTCGCCTTCACTGCCTCGATCGTGGCCTGGGCATTGCCGCCCCAGCGCATGACGACGACACCGCCGACCGCCTCGCCCTCGCCGTCCAATTCGCCGACACTGCGTCGCAGTTCTGGCCCCATGCGGATGTCCGCCACATCCTTAAGGCGCACCGGAATCCCGAATGCGTTGCTCTTCAGGGGAACCCCCCGCAGATCCTCAATGCTTTTGATATAACCGCTGGCCCGGACCATATAGGTGGCTTCGGCCATTTCCAGCACCGAGCCCCCCGCTTCCTGATTGGCCCGCTGTATGGCCTCACGAACCTGTGACAAGGGAAGCCCGAAGGCTCGCAGGGCATTGGGATCGACCACGACCTGATATTGGCGCACCATGCCGCCGATCGGAGCCACTTCGGCGACCCCCGGCGTGGCCTGAAGCTCAAATTTCAGGAACCAGTCCTGGAGCGCCCGCAATTGGCTGATATCATGGCGGCCAGTGCGATCGATCAGAGCATATTGGAAGATCCAGCCAACACCGGTGGCGTCCGGCCCCAGCGCCGGCTTGGCTTCGGGCGGCAGGCGCGAGGCAACCTGGCTGAGATATTCCAGCACCCGGCTGCGGGCCCAGTAGAGGTCTGTTCCTTCCTTGAATAAAACATAGACATAGGAGTCCTCGAACATCGAGATGCCCCGTACCGTGGTCGCTCCGGGGACGGCCAGCAACGCTGTTGAAAGCGGGTAGGTGACCTGATCTTCGACCACCTGCGGGGCCTGGCCCGGATAGCTGGTCTTAACGATGACCTGAACGTCCGAAAGATCCGGGATCGCATCGACCGGCATATTGCGCACCGCCCAAATGCCCCAGCCGGCCAACAACAAGGCCAGCATCAGAACGATGCCTCGGTTGCCCACCGACCAATGGATGACGCGCTCGATCATGGCGCAGCTCCGGCAGGACGCAGCCGTTCAATGCTGGCCGCTTCATAGCTTCCGTCGACGGCTTGGACAAGGCTGAAGCGGATAAGATCTCCCGGCGCCAGATCCTTGACGGAAACGCCAGATCCCAGCGTGAAATCCATGGTCATGGCCGGCCAGGCCAAGGCTGGGATCGGGCCGTGGCTGATGGTGATCTTGTTGTCGTCTGGCGACAAAGACACCACTTTGCCTTCCGCCATCGCCGGCGTCGGGCTTTCGGCACCCTGAATCCGTTCGAAACCGGCGGTCAGGCTGCTTTCACTGTCGATCAGGAATTGCGCCGAGGTGACAACCCGGTCGCCGTCCTTAAGGCCATCTAGGATCTCGACCCTCTCACCGGCGGTTATCCCGGCTTTCACCGGAACCGACTTAAAACGCCCTTCGCCGAGCGCCAGGACAACACGATCCCCCTTGGCGGTGCGGATCAGCGCTTCGTCCGGAATAGTTAGCGCATTCTCCCGCCTTATCCCTTCCAGGCGCACGGTGGCGTACATATTTTCCCGCAAAGCGAGGTCGGCATTTTCGATATTGATGCGCAGCCGCGCTGTCCGGGTGTCGGACTGCAGTTCGGGATAGATGTAACCGACCTTCCCCGTCCAGGTCCGGCCTGGATAGCCGTTGACCCGCACTTCGGCACCCATTCCCTCTCGAACGAGCCCCAATTGGCTCTCAAACACCTCGCTCAAAACCCAGACCGAAGCATGATCAACGATGGACATCAGCGTGGCATCGGGCTGAACATACATACCCTCGGCGACACCAAGCTGTTCGACAAGACCGGTGCGGGGCGCGAAGACCTTGATATAATCGGGAACGGCACCGCTTCTCTGAATCTCTTCGATTTGCGGCGGAGAAACCCCCATGGCCAGCAATTTTCGCCGGGCGATGGCGGCCATTTCCGGCGTTCCATGGAGAACTTCACGAACCAGTTCGGACGCCGAGACAATCAAGTCAGGAGAGAAAATCTCCATCATCAGCTGTCCTTTCTCGACATGTTCGCCCAGCGCCCGGACATAGAGCTTTTCAACCCAGCCGCTCCGACGGACATGAAGGTGAACGGTCCTGCTGGCATCCAAAGCAACGGTGCCGTAAGTCTCAATCCTTGGCATGAGGTCCGTCCGCTCGACCTTCGCGGTACGAATACCAAGATTTTGGACAACGGCCGAGGAAATGGTGACCGCAGGCTCGGTCCCGGCCGCAGGCTGCTGCCCCTCATAGACCGGAACCAGATCCATGCCCATCGGCGACTTGCCTGGCTTGTCGCTCCGGTAGTCCGGCATCATCGGGTCCCACCAATAAAGAATTTTGGCGGCGCCCGTCTGGGTAACTGGCGGACGCTCCAGGCGCCCCACCAGGATACCCGCTCCCAGCCCGGCAAGGACGCCAAGCAAAGCGATAAGGTAAATTTTCGGCTTCATAAAATGGTCCTCTGGTATTGTTCAAGCCAAGGAAACCGACAGGCGATCAATCACGGCAGCGCACAGCCCGCAAGCGGACGCAACCCGATCCTTCATCGGTCAAGGCAGAAATGTCAGAGGCGCCTGGGTGGTCGGTTGGGCGGAGCGACCTGACGCGAGTCGCTTCTTTCGGCAACGAGGGACGGGATAGCCCCCGCAGCATGCCCCATCAACACCGGTGCAGACGGGAGGATCACCGCGCAGAAGCAGTTGCACCCGGCTTTCACCATTTTGGACAAAGGAGCTTTTTCGCCGCCGGACGCCTTATGATGATGGTGGCCACCCCCGTCTGAGGCCCCCATGCTCTCGCAGGACATCATCACATCGCCGTCAGAAAGAGCCCCGACGGAGGCGTTGGCAAAGCCGGAAAACTGACAGAACAAAAAAGCGAAAGCGACCAAGCTGGCCAACAGGGTTCGCAAACCCCGCGACAGGCCATGTCCGAGCAATCTTTTTCCCGTCAACATCCTGAAACGCCGCATCCCGGCTTCTAACCTTATCCAGACTCCTGTCATTCTGGCCCAGGGACCGGGCAGGGGTCAAGCTGGTCGGGCGAGGCACCACAATATCGCCGCCACATCAGCCGGAAAGCCTGCTCGAGATGACGGGTAAAACCCGGCGCATCGCAAAGAGAGCCGCTTAAAACCCTCTCTCGCAGCTTTTGGCGGGTTGCTTTGCGACCGACCGACTGCGCCGCCAGTTCCAAGGCGATGCGCCGATAATCGTCAGCGTCGGTCGCGGCCCACTGTTGTAGGCCAAGGGACTGCAGGAAGCCAAAGGTCTGGCGGGAGGACGGATTGGGACCAGGCCTGGTGACCACCGGCACCCCCATCCAGAGCGCCTCGCAACTGGTCATCCCGCCGGAAAAGGGAAAGGGATCCAACGCGATATCGACATCCCCGTATTCCGCCAACATTTCCGCATGGGGTGTGTTCCCGCGCAAATCCAGACGTTCAGCTTTGATGCCCCCGGCCAAGAAGGCGTCAATAACCCGCTGTCGCACCCGCGGATCCTCAAGCGTGGCCCATTTCAACACGAGCCTGGTCCCTGGGAGCTCGCGCAAGATTGCGCACCACAGCGTCACCACCGCGGGCCCAATTTTGGCCAGATTATTGAAACTGCCAAAGGTTAGCGGACCCTCTGTTTGCGAGGGGGCATCGACCAATTCTGGGGTGTCCGGCGGTGGTGCAAAACAAAAACGCCCCCGGGGCAGACGCACTAGTTTTTCACTGTACCAGCGCTCCTGGCCCGGTGGCACGGTCACCGCGTCGGTAAGCAGATAATCCATGGCCGGCAAACCGGTTGTGCCCCAATAGCCCAGCCAGCTGGCCTGGATCGGCGCGGGTTTAAGGGCGAACATTGGCAAGCGATTGCGTCCGGTATGGCCAGACAGATCCACCAGGATATCAATCGCATCAGCCTGGATCTGGGCAGCGGCTTCGTGATCGGACAGGCCCGTCAAGGAGCGCCAATGCGGGACTTCCCCCTGCAGCCTTGCGGTCATCGCGTCCATTTTCGTGCCGTTGCTGTAACAGAAAATCTCGAATTGGGCCGGATCGTGACAGCTCAGAACCGGATGCAGAAGATGCCCCACCGGATGGGTGTGGAAATCTCCTGAGACATAACCGATCCGCAGACGACGATCTGGGGCGGAAAGATTTGCAAAATGCGGGCTTGGCCGAGCAGGTCCATACCGCCTTGCGAACAGACAGGCTTCGTAGAAATGGCGCGCTTCGTCGCTGGCCGGATCATAATATTGGCACATCAAAAGATTGCTGTGGGCCTCAGCCCGTCCGGGAACCAGCAGCAGAGCACGGCAATAAAGACGAAAGGCGTCCGTCAGTTGCCAACCCTCGGTGAGCGCCACCGCCAGGACATTGGCGGCTTCGGCAAAGCTGGGATGCAGCACCAGGGCGCGGCGCGCACAGGCCTTGGCCGCCTCTTGCCGCCCCAGCAGACTGAGGGCATTGGCAAGATTGCTGAGGGCTTCATGAAAGGCAGGGCGCAGCCGTAAGGCGTCGCCATAGGCCGCGATGGCTTCGGTCAGCCGATCGCTTTCCTGTAGCGCGTTCCCCAGATTCGAGTGAAATAAGGGATCATCCCCACGCAGGCCAATAGCTTGGCGCAGCAAAGCCACCGCCTGCTCTGGCCTGCCCAGCTGCGCCGCCATAACGCCCAACCAATGCAGACTGTCGGCATGAGACGAATCCTGTTTTAACACTTGCCGATACAGCACGTCCGCTTCTGCTAGCCGTCCCTCCTGATGGCAGCGAAAGGCCGCCAGGAAAAGATCCCGGGCGCTTGCTTGCCAAGAAACAGGGGCGGAACGGGAATTTTTTCCCTGTGCCCGGCGGGACTTACGGTTCACCTGCCATTCCTTATCGTGTAGTCCCTGCCGAAATGTTGACGAATCAGCAATGGTCTTTTGCCAGATAGCCCTCTCGACGAAACCCTAACAACCGGCCAATAGTCTTAGCAAGGCCTTCTAGTGTCCCGATTCCGAAGTTCGTGAAAGTGCCGATGGCAAAATCGCACGAACTTAAAAATCACCACACTAGACCTAAGTTTCGAGGTACTTCATGTCTTTTCCGGCTCTTTTTGTCTCCCACGGCGCACCAACTTTGATTATCGAAAATTCGCCAGCGCGCGCTTTTCTGGCAGGCTTAGGGCAAAAGCTTGGTCGCCCGCAGGCGATAGTGGTGATTTCCGCCCATTGGGAAGCGCCGCTGCCGACGGTGAATGCGGTCAGCCGCAATGATACCATTCATGACTTTTATGGCTTTCCTGCCCCGCTTTACCAGCTGACTTACCCAGCCCCAGGGTCTGCCGAACGCGCTGCGACCCTGGTCCGCTGTCTTAACCAGGCAGGAATTCAGGCGGCTACCAATGAGCGGCGGGGTCTCGATCACGGGGCCTGGGTCCCGTTGAAATTGATGTATCCCGAGGCCGACATTCCGGTCCTGCAACTCTCTTTGCTGCAAGGCCAGGGGGCCGCCGCGCATTATGCCCTGGGCCAGGCCCTGCGCCCATTGCGCGCACAAGGCTTTTTGATCATCGGCAGCGGCGGCTTTACTCATAATTTGCGGGAATTGGACTGGCATCAGGCCGATGCCGCCGAGCCGGTCTGGGTCAGCCGGTTCTGCCAATGGATCGCGGCGGCCCTGCAGGAAAGGCGGATCGGGGATTTATTGGATTATCGGAAACGCGCCCCCGAGGCCGGACGCAATCATCCCACCGAAGAACATTTTATGCCCTTTTTCGTGGCCCTGGGCGCCGGCGACCCACAAGGTCTTCCTGACTGCCTGCATCAAAGCCGCTGCTTCGGTTCCTTGCGGCTTGACGCCTATGGCTTTTCTTGACGCTTGCGGCGGCGGAAAAGAAATTTTCCCGGCCGATCCTCGATCAGCGGCAGTTTTTCATCGGCGCCCAAGGCCCTCGGCCCACTGCTCTGGAGCTTTGGCGCGCCTTTGATTTCCGCCAAGAAGCGGGAGGGGGACACCGATTTGCCATAGCGGCGGGCGGCATAGGTCAGGCCGACGATCTGTTTGGCCCGGGTGATGGCGACATAAGCGACCCGCCGTTCCTCTTCCAGATCTTCGGCATTGCCATTGGGCAACACGCCCTCTTCCAGCCCGATCACAAAGACAGCCTCCCACTCCAGACCCTTGGCCGAATGAACTGTCGAAAGAATCACCGCATGGGCCGAAGGCTGGCGCAAAATAGCCGACTGTTCGGTAATCCGCCGCTCCAGCTCTTTGAGCGATGCGCAATCCATGGCCAATTGGCCGACGGCATCGACGATGGTCCCCCATTCGTTGCGTTCCCGTTTGGGGGCTGAACCCGGCAGCGCCGTAGCGACGGCCTTGGTGGCATGTTGGCAGGCGTCGCTAAAGCTGGGAATGCCGCGCCCTCGGATTTCGCCCAGGCGTTCGACTAAAATTTTGGCCCGCCGTCCGGTGCCCAATCGGCTGACCGCTTCGACGGTTCCGCCATCACACAGATAATGCAGGGCGCCGACCACCAGACGGGCGGAAACGCTCTGCCACAAATCGCCGCTGCCGCGCACCTCAAAGGGAATTCCCCGTTCCTTCAAGGCCGTTTGCAAGCCAAGCCCCAAAGCGCCGGCGCGATACAGAACAGCCAGCTGTTGCGGCGCATAGCCCTGGCTAAGCAATTGGGCGAGTGCGGCAGAAACCTGCCTGGCCTCGGCGTCCGGTGTTGAATAGCCGCGCAGAACGACCTGCCCGGGCTGCGCCCGGATGGCCTGAATGACTTTGGGTCGGCGCCGCTTATTGTTGTCGATAAGCCGCCCGGCCAGGGCCACAATTTCTGGTGCGGAACGATAATTGCGGGTCAGCAGATGAACCTGGGCCCCTTGGTGCTTTTGCTCGAAATCAAGAATATGACGGATATCTGAGGCGCGGAAAGTGAACAAAGTCTGGTCATCATCGCCGACAGCCCAAAGATGGACCCCGTCCTCGGTGAAGCGTGAGACCAGATTTATTTGTCCCGGATTCGTATCCTGGAATTCATCCACCAACAGATGATCAAAGGCCCCCGTTACCATTTTGCGAAAGGCCCGGTCGCGCACCATCGCACGGTCCAACATCGGGATCATGTCGGCAAAATCGATGGCGCCCGCCTGACGCAAGCTCGTCTCGTAAAGTTCAAAAAACCGTCTGGCCTCGCTGTAATAATCCGGCAATCGCTTGCCTTCTTTTTCGATCATGCGGGCAAAGCCGGCCGCATCCACCAACCGCTCTTTCATCCCATCGATGATATCCAGAATATCGGTTTCTTCATTCCACCACATCTGACGGGAATGGAAGACATGGCGTTGTTGCAAAGGACCCCAGAGCTGAAAGCCCTCAGGCAAACCCGCTGCCGCCGGTCGATTGCGTAAATGGCGATAGGCGAAGGCATGAAAGGTCATGATGGGCAGCTTGACCGAGGGATCAAGACCAAGCAGGGCGCCAATCCGCTGACGCATGGTTTCCGCCGCCTTACGGGTGAAGGTTACAGCCAGAATACGTCGGGGATTAATGCCGCTTTCTACCAGATGGCGATAGCGCGCCGCCAAAGTGGTGGTCTTCCCCGAGCCGGGACCCGCCAGCGTCAATTGCAGGACGGCCGGGCTGGTTGCCGCCACCTGTTGTGTACTGTCGAGGGAAATGATTGTCGAATGAGCCATGGCCGGGCCATCCTGTAGCACTGGCCGGCGGCCTTGTCATCTGACCAAAAGACAGAAAGCCCGACCCCTGCAAAAGGGGCCGGGCTTTCCCAAGCGTTCCGTCAATAGAGCTTAGGCGGCCTTGAACAGGCTGGTCATCGCCTGAACGCGCGCATTGATCGGCGCGATGCTGGCCGTGACGATGCTGTTGGCCAGTTCCTGAAGCTTGCGGCCTTCGGCAACAAAGGCTTCCAGGTTGGACTTCGCCAGATTGGTGTAAATGCTCTGGAATTCGGTGGGGTTCTTGGCCGAGGTTAGTGCCTTTACGGCGCTGCTGGTCTGCTCAACCGACTGATTGGCCAGAACCGTATAGGCCTTGGTCAGCTCCTCAAGACCTTTGACGGCCAGGGTGCTGCTTTTGATCAAAGCTTCGACATTGTCTTTACCGAAAGAAACGATCTGTTCGAAATTCTGCGTGTTCATGGAGAGGGTCCTCAGGGTCTGGTGTTTCGGGGCAGCGGCACCCGCGTCATGCGTTTGCTGCACTGCAACAAAAACACAGTACCGAGATTTTAACGCTTTTGAAAGCTATTTTTGTGCGCTGCACAATTTTTTTTGCAGACCGGGCTCAGGCGCCCAGCATCCGCTCAATTGCAGCCAATGCATCGCCGGCTTTTGCTCCGTCCGGCCCCCCCGCCTGGGCCATGTCCGGGCGGCCCCCACCCCCTTTGCCCCCCAAAGCGTCGGCACCGGCTTTCACCAGATCGACAGCCGACAGCCGGGTCAGCAGATCTTCGGTGACCGCCACCACCAGCGAGGCCTTGCCCTCTGCCGCACTGACCAGGGCAACGACCCCGGAGCCGATCTGCTTCTTGATCTCGTCAGCCATCCCTTTCAAATCCTTGGCTGGGACGCCGTCTAACTGCCGGCCGGCGAAGGTCACGCCGGCAATCGCCTTGTTGGCACTGGCCGTTGCCCCGCCTGTGGCCATTTGCCGCCGCAATTCGGTAATTTCCCGCTCTAAGCGCCGACGGTCTTCGAGCAAGGCTTCGACACGAACAGGCAATTCCGAGGTCGTCGCTTTCAGGCTATGGGCCGCCTTGGCCAGCAGGGCGGTCTGTTCGCCCAGCCACCGTTCGGCCGCAGCACCAACCACCGCTTCAATACGGCGCACGCCGGCGGCAACCGCCCCTTCGGCAACAATTTTAAACAGCCCGATATCGCCGGTGCGCCGAACATGGGTCCCGCCACAGAGTTCCACCGAAAAATTGTCCGTTCCCTCGCCCATGGCCACCACACGGACTTCTTCGCCATATTTTTCGCCAAATAATGCCATGGCGCCGGCCTCAATAGCGGCATCCGGGGTCATCAACCGGGTTCCTACCGGTAAATTGGCGCGAATTCTGGAATTCACCAGCGACTCGACAAGATGCGCTTCCTCGGTCGAAAGGCCTTTGGGATGGCTGACGTCAAAACGCAGCCGGTCCGCCGCCACCAGCGACCCTTTCTGGGTCACACTTGGTCCAAGATAATGACGAAGCGCCGCATGCAGCAGATGGGTCGCCGAATGATGCGCCCGCAGATTTCCGCGCCGCTCAATATCAATTTCCAGTTCCGCGGCGTCGCCCACGGCCAAACTGCCCTGCTCGACCCGTCCAAGATGGACGATCAGATCCCCCAGCTTTTTTACGCTATCATTGATAACCAAGCGTGCCTTCCCGGGCACAAGAATGGTCCCAGCGTCCCCCATCTGGCCGCCTGACTCGCCATAAAACGGTGTCTGGTTGGCAATCACCGCCACCTGCGATCCCGCAGCCGCCTGATCGACCGGCTTGCCATCCACCAGGATGGCCAGGATTTGACCCTCGGCGCGGTCGGCGTCATAGCCAAGAAATTCTGTGGCCCCGACTTTTTCACGGGTTTCAAACCAGACCGCCTCGGTCGCCGCTTCACCGGAACCGGCCCAGGCCCGTCGGGCTTCCGCCCGCTGCCGTTCCATCGCCGCGTTAAAGCTGTCTAAATCAACCGTGATGCCCCGCGCCTTCAAGGCGTCTTGCGTAAGGTCCAGCGGGAACCCAAAGGTGTCGTACAGACGAAAAGCCACTTCGCCATTCAAGACACCGCCATCCGCCAATTTCGAAGATTCTTCATCAAGCAAGCCCAACCCCCGATCGAGGGTCTGTTTGAACCGGCTTTCCTCCAGGCGCAATGTTTCGGTGATCAAGGGCTGGGCCCGCACCAGTTCCGGAAAGGCCTGACCCATTTGCGCCACCAGGGCGGGCACCAGTTTCCACATCAAGGGCTCGGTACAGCCCATCAATTGCGCATGGCGCATGGCGCGGCGCATGATACGCCGCAACACATAACCACGGCCTTCCTTTGACGGCAGTACGCCGTCAGCCATCAAGAAACAGGCCGAGCGCAAATGGTCGGCAATCACCCGATGGGAAACCCGATAGGGGCCATCGGCGTCCGCGCCGGATGCTTCGGCCGACGCCAGAATAAGGGCCCGCAACAGATCGACATCGTAATTGTCGTGCTTTCCCTGCAACACAGCCGCCAACCGCTCCAGCCCCATGCCGGTGTCAATCGATGGGCGGGGCAATGGAACCCGCTGGTCGGGGGCCAGCTGCTCATATTGCATGAAAACCAAATTCCAGATTTCGATGAAGCGGTCTCCATCGGCCTCCGCACTCCCAGGCGGCCCCCCCGCAATCGCGGGACCATGGTCGTAAAATATCTCGGAACAGGGGCCGCAGGGGCCGGTGTCCCCCATCGCCCAAAAATTGTCGGAGGTGGGAATGCGGATAATCCGTTGCTCAGGCAAGCCGGCGATTTTCCGCCATAGGTCAAAGGCTTCATCATCGTCATGGTATACGGTCACCAACAGACGATCGGCGCGGAGCGCATATTCTTTCGTAATCAGCTGCCAGGCGAATTCGATAGCACCGGCTTTGAAATAGTCGCCAAATGAAAAATTACCCAGCATTTCAAAGAAGGTGTGATGGCGCGCCGTATATCCGACATTATCCAGGTCGTTATGCTTTCCGCCAGCCCGCACGCATTTTTGCGATGTTACGGCGCGATTATAGTCACGCTTTTCCACACCGGTGAAAACGTTCTTGAACTGAACCATTCCGGCATTGGTAAACATCAAGGTGGGGTCATTGCGCGGCACCAGCGGACTGGATGCAATGGCCTCGTGACCATTTTTGGCAAAGAAACCCAGAAATGTGCTGCGGATGTCGTTGGCTGTCTGCATGGCCCTTGTCACGTCATCAAACCGTCCAGGCAGCGAAATGCCGCCAACGGCACAGGTAAAGATCCGATGAACGCGTTCATCGGATCACCCGTATAACAAGCCAGAACCAGAGTGTCCAGAAATCGGCTACAGCAAACTCAGATCATGAGACAACAGACAAAAGAAGCTCGAACTTTTTGACTCTTTTATCAGTCATCCACGGGGGCCCCATCCTGGTCCCCCGGCCCCGCCGCCAAAGCATCCGCGACCACCCGTCCATTGGCTCGGATCGCCGATTCGATTTCCGTTGCCACAGCGGCATGTTCCCGCAGGAAGCTTTTGGCATTTTCCCGCCCCTGCCCAATCCGCTGAGAATTATAAGAGAACCAGGCGCCGGATTTTTCAACAACACCGCCCTTGACCCCAAGATCAATCAGTTCCCCGGTCTTCGAGATGCCTTCGCCATACATGATATCGAACTCCACCACCTTGAAAGGTGGGGCCAGCTTATTTTTTACGACTTTGACCCGTGTCTGGTTGCCAACGACTTCGTCACGATCCTTGATGCTGCCGATGCGACGGATATCAAGCCGGATGGACGCATAAAATTTCAGGGCATGACCACCGGTGGTGGTCTCAGGGCTGCCAAACATCACGCCGATTTTCATGCGGATCTGGTTAATGAAAATAACCATGCATTTCGATTTTGACACGGTGGAAGTCAGTTTGCGCAGGGCCTGACTCATCAGCCTGGCCTGCAGCCCGACATGGGAATCACCCATTTCGCCTTCCAATTCGGCACGCGGCACCAAGGCCGCAACCGAATCCACCACCAGCACATCAATGGCCCCGGAACGGACCAGAGTGTCGGCTATTTCCAACGCCTGTTCGCCGGCATCGGGCTGAGAAA
>Ga0007854_10001425_pt1 | contig 15168 bp, 12 predicted proteins | sample CryBogCBH12Aug08_FD_60382 | JGI IMG/M metagenome (GOLD analysis project Ga0007854, IMG submission 60382) | Freshwater microbial communities from Crystal Bog, Wisconsin, USA - CBH12Aug08 | ecosystem: Environmental > Aquatic > Freshwater > Lake | place: Crystal Bog, Wisconsin, USA | collected...
TGTTCCTGAAAAAAATGCAGCCCCGCGAACGCGGCTGGATCATTGGCCTGACGGTGATTTACCTGCTGCTGTCCGTGCAGCTGGTCATGGTGCTGAACGTGTCAGCCGACCGCTCCACCTCCGACCTGAACAAGGTGTTTTTCACCGCCTCGCACGGCGTGTTCGCCATCATGATCGGCTACGGCCTGACGATTCTGGCGGCCTACATCGCGACGCATTACCAGAAATTCCGCCGGTGGGGTTTCATTGGCAGCGGGGTGGCGCTGGTGTTGGCGCTGTATTGCCTCGTGGAAGCGGTGGCAAAACTGTTTTACGGCAAGGCGGGGCAACTAAAAATTGGCGGCATTTTTTACTCGATAATCCACTCACTACCCTGCCCGCATCTTTTCAGCATTGAAAATCCCCTGACCAAATCATCTGAATTACACTTTGAATGGCAAAGGCTTTCTGATTCAGGCTTCTGGGAATATCTGGCAATCGGTCCAAACGGCCAATTCGGCCTCGGCGAAATTCCCCACTGGATTGTGCAGTCGTTCGCGCCGGGGCAATACGGCTTGCCGGTTTTGGCGAACCTGATTCTCGTCGCGATTCCAATCATCTTTATCGGCGCACTGGTGTTTTATCGGAGCCGCGGGCCGGTGTTGATTTTGCTCGGCCTGTTCTGCATCGCGCCGCTGTGGTCGGGGATGTCGCACTGGTATAAGAGCGAGCAGCGCAATCACTGGTTCGGCTACTGGTTCGGCCACGATATGTTCACGCCTCCGTTCAAAGATCCGCAGACCGGCCAGTTGAGCTACGACAACGTCCGACGTGCGGCGCTTTTGAAAGACCCGAAGTATGCCAAAACGGTTTATCCCGAAATGGCGCGCGACACGGTGCTCTTCGGCGGCACCGATCCGGGCCGTTTCTGCCCGACTTACATCATTTTCTGTGAAAGCCTGATTCCGCACCGCTGCCAGCCGGAACAGGATCAGAAATTCGACCGCCGCGACGTTTACATCATCACGCAGAACGCGCTGGCCGACGGCACTTACTTGGATTACCTGCGCTCGCAATACAACCGCTCGAAGCAACAGGATCCGCCGTTCTTCAGCCACCTGTTCAAATATGTCTGCGCCGTGGGTGGCTTGACCACGCCCGGGGCCATCGTCACCGACGGCATTGAGTCCGGCAGCGGTGATTCCGGCAACAGCCTGATTGAAGGCATTTCCTCGCTGCTTTACAACACGCTTGACCGTCCGTTCACCGCGTGGGGCCAACACGTTGAAAATTACCGCCGCGCTGTCGGCGTCTATCCGCCGGTGGAGATTTACATCCCCACGCCGGCGGATTCGCAGCAGTGCTTCGAGGATTACACGCAGGATGTCGGACGACGCGCACAGTTGAACCAGCTCGAGCCCGGCGAAGATGTGCACATCGAAGGTGGCCGCGTGCAGGTCTCCGGCCAGGTCGCGGTGATGAACATCAACGGCCTGCTGTGCAAGAACATTTTCGACCACTGCCCCACGAATGAATTCTACATCGAGGAGAGTTTCCCGCTCAAGTGGATGTATCCCTACGAGACGCCGTTCGGCATCATCATGAAGATTAACCGCAATCCGCTGCCGGAATTGACGCAGGATATTTTCGACCTCGACCACAAGTTCTGGCAGGACTTCACCCCGCGCCTCTGCGGCAACTTCATTAACTACGACACCTCCATCACCGACATCTGCAAATTTGTCGAGCGCACCTACGTCGGCAACAACTTCAAGGGCTACACCGGCAGCCGCAAATTCGCCAGCGACGATGACGGACAAAAGGCGTTCTCCAAACTCCGCAGCTCCCAAGCCGGCGTGTATGCGTGGCGTCTCAGTCCGCAATGCCCGCCGGAATACCGCCAGAAAACCCAGGCCAGCCAGAACGCGCTCATCCGCGAGACGGACTACGCGTTCAAACAGGCGTTTGCCTTCTGCCCTTACAGCCCGGAAGCAGTTTATCGCTACATCAATTTTCTGCTGCCGCTTGGCCGCTTTGACGACGCGCTGCTCGTCGCCGAGACCTGCAAAAAACTCGATCCCTACAACGACCAGATTACCGGCCTCATTGACAACTTGAAAAACTACAAGGCGCAAAACGAGGAACGCAGCAAAGCTGTCAGCCAGATTGACCAGATGGAAAACACCGCCCGCACCAACCCCGGCGATGTGCGCAATCTCATCACCCTCGGCATCACTTACGCGCAGTTGACGCAGACCAATCGCGCAATGGAGATGTTTGATCAGGCGCTCGCCAGCCCGAACCTTAAGTATGCCGACGCCGCCACCATCGCCAGTTATTACTCGCAGGTCAGCAATATGCCGAAGCTGGAACAGGCCCTGGAAAAACTGGCCGCGCTCGCCAGCGACCAGCCGGAACCGCATTACGACCTTGCCGCGTTGCAAGCCTACCTCGGCCAGACCGGCCCGGCGATCACCAACCTCAAGACCGCACTCGATTTGAGCGCCGCGCGTCTCAAGACCAATCCCGCCGCGCGCGACCTGCTCCAGCAGGCGCGCACCGACGCGCATCTGAATTCCCTCCGCGCCCTGCCGGAATTCCAGAAGGTCGTCCCGCCGCAGTAATGCAAATTTCAAACTCCGAATTTCAAATTCCGAATTTGTAATTTGAAATTTTGAATTTGAAATCCCCGCCCGTCTTGGCCGTTGCCCGGACGGCGCATTTCTGCTAATTTTTCCGTCTGAATGTTTGGACGCAAAAAGCCCATGAGCAAAAACGAAACTGATTTGCCCGATGCCGAAACCGCCGACGCGGGGTCGGCGACCTTGCCGCCGCTCACGCCGGAACAGATTGAGGAACTCAAGACCCGCGCCGCCAAGGCCGATGAAAATTGGGAACGCCTGCTCCGCACCACCGCCGACTTCGACAATTTCAAGAAGCGCGCCGCCCGCGAAAAAATCGAGTCCGCGCAATACGCCACGTTCTCGCTGCTCCAGAAAATTTTGCCCGTCCTCGACAATTTTGAAATGGCGCTCGCCGCCGCGCTCGCCGCGAAGGAAACGAAAAATGATTCGTTCCAGTCCGGCGTCGTGATGATTCAGCAGCAGTTGAAAAGTGTCCTCGTCGAATCTGGCTTGGAAGAAATTGACGCCGCCGGCAAACCGTTCGACCCGAATTTTCACGAGGCTGTTTCCGAACAGGAATCCGCCGAGGTCGCCGACGGCAACGTTCTTCAGCAATTGCGTAAAGGCTACAAATTCAAGGACCGCCTACTCCGTCCGGCCACGGTGATTGTGGCGAAAAAACCGGTTGTCGCCACCTGATTTCCAGCCGCGCGTAAATCGTAAATCTTCCATCGTAAATTCCCATGGCCAAACGCGACTATTACGAAACCCTCGGCGTCAGCAAGGGCGCGAGCGACGACGAAATCAAGAAAGCCTACCGCAAACAGGCCGTAAAGTTTCACCCGGACAAAAATCCGGGCGACCACACAGCGGAGGAAAATTTCAAGGAACTCGGCCACGCCTACGAAATCTTGAGCGACCCGCAAAAGCGCGCCGCCTACGACCAATACGGCCACGACGCCTTCGACCCGCGCGCCCGCGCGCGTGGCGGTGGCGGATTTTCCGGTGGTGGTTTCCATGATCCGTTCGACATTTTCCGCGAAGTCTTCGGTGGCGGTGGCGGTGGCGGCAGCATCTTTGAAAATCTTTTCGGCGGCGGCCAGGATCCGAACAGCCCGCAGCGCGGCGATGATTTGCGTTACGATATGCAGCTCACGCTCGAAGAGGCGGCGCTCGGCTGCGAAAAGGAAATTTCCGTCACCAAGCCCGACCAGTGCGACGGCTGCCACGGCGCGGGCGCGGAACCCGGTTCCAAGCTGCGCACCTGCGGCACCTGCGGCGGACGCGGCCAGGTGCTCACCTCGCGCGGCATTTTCAGCATCGCGCAGACCTGCCCACATTGCAAAGGCGCGGGGCGCATTCTCGAAAAACCATGCAAGAAATGTTCCGGCAGCGGCAAACACGAACGCACGTCCAAAATTAAATTGCGGATTCCCGCCGGCGTCGAGGCCGGTTCGCGCCTGCGTTCCTCCGGCAACGGCGAGGCCGGCTCACGCGGCGGCCCGCACGGCGACCTCTACGTTTTTTTGCAGGTCAAGCCGCACGAAATCTTCCAGCGCGAAGGCGACGATTTGTTGTGCGAAGTCCCGGTGAGTTTCATCCAGGCCACGCTCGGCGCGGAGATTGAAGTGCCGACGCTGACTGGCCGAGCGACGGTGAAAATCCCCGCCGGCACGCAGCCCGGCACGTTGCTGCGGCTGAAAAGTCGCGGCGTGAAAAACCTGCAGGGCCACGGCCATGGCGATTTGCACGTCCGCGTGCAGGTCGAGGTGCCGACACACTTAAACAGCGAACAGAAACACAAGCTGTCGGAATTCGCCGCGCTCTGCGATGGCAAAGAAATGCCGCTGTCGCAAAGTTTCTTTGAGAAAGCAAAAAAGTTTTTTCAATAGGCCATGCACCGCTTCTTTCTTCCGCCCGCGAGCTGCCGCGCAAATATGCTGCGGCTTGAAGGCCGCGAAGCGCACCATGCCTTGCACGTTTTGCGATTGCGGAATGGCGAGCGCGTGACCGTTCTCGACGGCGCAGGAGATGAATTTCTTTGCGATGTGGAAAGCGCCACAAAAAATTTCCTCATGCTCGCGGTTAAGGAAAAAAAGTTCACGCCCGCCCCGCCCTGCTTGCTCACGCTGCTGGTTGCGATTCCGAAGGGCAAGCTCATTGAAAGCATCATCCAAAAATCAGTGGAACTCGGCGCGCACCGCATCGTGCCGCTGCTCACCGAACGCGTGGTAACGCAGCTCGACGACGACGGCGCGGAGGCCAAGCGAGAGAAATGGCAACAGGTCGCCATCGAGGCCATCAAGCAATGCGGTGCGCCGTGGCTGCCGAAAGTCGAAGCGCCGCAGACCATCGCGGAATTTCTGGCCCACGGCGAAAAAATTGTACTGTCCCTCGTCGGCTCGTTGCAGACGGAGCGCCGGCATCCGCGCGAATGGATTTTGGATTTTCAAAAACAGCACGGACGTTTGCCGCAGAGCGCCGGCGTTTGGATCGGGCCGGAAGGTGATTTCACTTTGGATGAGTTGAAAACCATTCAAGCCGCCGGCGCGAAGCCCGTCACGCTCGGCACGCTCACCTTGCGCGTGGAGACGGCGGCGATTTATTGCCTGTCGTTTTTGAATTACGAATTGTCAGCGTAAGTCCTGTTCAATTCGTGGCTGGCAGCGGACAAAATCAGGTTTGACTTGGCCGGCCAAGTGCGCGATGCTGGCGGCGCTGACTGCGAAATTCCCCTTGCCGATTTGAGAAAAATTAATTCCCAATCGGTCGGTAAATCAAATTGAACTTTTCCTGACGCAGACCGTCCAATGCGGGACATTTATCCCGATGAATTGCCGGCTGCCAGCGGAGTCCCGGTCAGCCCAACAAACTAATTTATATGGCCAGAATTCCCGCCAAGAAAACTACCACCAAGAAGTCCAAGGCTGTCGCAGAAGCGCCGGTGACGGAAGCGCCCGCAGCTACCGTCGCGCCAACCCAGCCGGAGCCGATGTTTGAACCGGTCGCGCCGGCGGAAAAATATGCCGAGCCGGAATTGCCGGCCGAACGCACCGTGGACAGCATCAAGGCCGCCGCCTCCGAAGATGCAAAACGCGATTCGTCGCGCTTCGCCAACGAGTCGTCACAGAAACTGCGCCCGCCGTCCGCACCGGTCGAGCCGTCGAATGAAGAGTCGCGGGAAGAGTCGCGCTATCCTGACCGCCGCCTCGGCGGTTTCCAGCGCGACCGCATCGCCACGTCGTTGAACATCGCCAAATTGCAGGGGATGAACATGACGGAGCTGAACCAGATGGCGCGGGATTACGGCGTGGAAAATTTTGGCACGATGCGCAAGCACGAGGTCATCTACCACATTCTCTCGAAAAATGCCGAGCGCGCGGGCGTGCTGTTTTCCGAGGGCGTCATCGAGGTGTTGCCGGAAGGTTTTGGTTTTTTGCGCTCGCAAAGTTTTAATTATCTCCCCTGCCCGGAAGATATTTACGTTTCGCCGTCGCAGATCCGCCGGTTTGATTTGCAGACGGGCAATTTGATCACCGGGCAAATCCGTCCGCCGAAGGAAAAGGAAAAATTTTTCGCGCTGCTGAAAGTCGAAGCCGTGGACGGCGAGGAACCGGACAAGGCGAAAAACAAAACACATTTCGACAATTTGACGCCGCTGTTTCCGAATAAGCGTTTCATCCTCGAAACGGCGGCGGATGAATTGAGCACGCGCGTTTTGGATTTGGTTTGCCCGATTGGCAAAGGCACGCGCGGCCTCATTGTCGCGCCGCCGCGCACAGGCAAAACGGTGTTGATGCAGAAGATGGCGAACGCGGTTTTGAAAAATAATCCGGAGACGTATCTTTTCATTCTGCTGATTGACGAGCGGCCGGAAGAAGTTACAGACATGGAACGCTCCTGCAAAGGCGCGGAAGTGATTTCGTCCACGTTCGACGAACCGCCGGAACGCCATGTGCAGGTCGCGGAAATGGTCATCGAAAAAGCGCGCCGCATGGTCGAGCAGAAACGCGATGTCATTATTTTGCTCGATTCCATTACGCGTTTGGCGCGTGCTTACAATACGGTTCAGCCGCATTCTGGCAAAATTCTTTCCGGCGGCGTGGACGCGAATGCGTTGCACAAACCGAAAAGATTTTTTGGTGCGGCGCGCAATATTGAAGAAGGCGGTTCGCTCACCATTATGGCGACGGCGCTAGTGGACACGGGTTCGCGCATGGATGAAGTCATCTTTGAAGAGTTCAAGGGCACCGGCAACATGGAAGTTCATCTTGACCGCGCGCTCGTGGATCGCCGGATTTTTCCGTCCATCAACATCGAGCGTTCCGGCACGCGTAAGGAAGAGTTGCTTTACCATCCCGACGAATGCAGCCGCGTCGCCATGCTGCGTCGCGCGCTCACGGGCGTGCCGCCGGTCGAGGCGATGGACTTGATGCTCGGTAAACTGAAAAAGACCAAGAGCAATATCGAGTTCCTGCTTAACATGGGCATCAGCTAAAGTTAATTCGTCAACGCGGGTATTCATTTTTTGTCGGCGGTATGGCAATATGCGGTGTGTGAAAGCCAATGAAGGTTTCGTCACCGCCGCCTAAAACCATTATTTTTACCACGAAAATGAAAAGCTTCGCTTCTTCCAGCGCCGGGCAATTCGCCTGTGTTCTCGCGGCTCTTGCGCTCACCGGCTGCGGCCGCAACGACGTCAAAGTTTACAAAATTGACGCCAACGACACGACCACGACTCCGCCGCCCGCCGCCGCTGCGGCGATGCCGACGACCATGCCAGACGGTTTGGCTGTGCCGGACAACTCCAGTTTGCCAAAGTTGAAATACACCCTGCCCGACGGCTGGAAGGAGAAAAATCTGACGCAGATGCGCGTTGCCAGCTTTGGGATTTCCGAAAATGGCAAGACCGCCGATGTCAGCGTGATTCCGCTCGGTGGCATGGCCGGCGGCGATCTCGCGAATGTGAATCGCTGGCGGAAAGATGTCGGCCAGAGCGCGCTCGCGAGCGACGATGATTTGGACAAAATTTCCGAGCCGGGCACTGTCGCCGGCCAACCGGCCAAGCTGTTTGATCTTTCCGGAACCAATCCCGGCACCGGCGACGACGAAGGCATTGTCGCCGCGATTTTGCACGCGGACGACACCGCTTGGTTTTTTAAAATGACCGGCGACGCTGATTTGGTGAAGAAAAACAAGCCGGCCTTCGTCGCGTTTTTGAAATCGGTTGAATTGGGTCAATCTGCCGCGCCGGTCGCGGTGGACATGAGCCAGTTGCCGCCGTCGCATCCGCCGATTTCCGGCATGGATGCCGCCGCTTCTGCCGCACCCGCTGCGGACGCGACGAGCAAGCCGACGTGGACGATTCCGGCCGATTGGAAGGAAGGCCAGCTCGCGCAATTTCTCGTTGCCAAATTTGTCATCCAAATCGGCGGCGCTTCGGCGGCGGTGAACGTCAGCCAGCTTGCGGGCGACGGCGGCGGTCTCGCGGCCAACGTCAACCGCTGGCGCAAACAGCTTGGACAAGAACCCATCACCGACGAGGGCATCGCAAAATTACCGACGATTGATGCGTCCGGCGTGCAGGCGACGATGGTGCAAATCAACGGCACCGACGCGCGTTCCGGCCAGCCGGCGAGCCTCGTCGGCGTGGTGCTGCCGCTCAACGGCCAGACGTGGTTTTACAAATTGATGGGCGATAAAGATGTGGTTTTGCAGCAGGTTCCCGCGTTCATCCAATTCGTCCAATCCGCCAAATATCCGGCGGCCCAATAAATTTTTCCCGCGCCCGCCATGAATAAAATCGTTAAGTTTTTCGTCTCGCTGAAACTCACCGTCACGCTGCTGGCGTTCGCCATCGTGCTGGTGTTCGTGGGCACGATTGCACAGGCGGACGAAGGGCTTTACGGCGCGCAGGCGCATTATTTCAAGCAATGGCTCGTGCTCGGCGCGCATTTTTTTGGACACAAGATTCCGGTGATTTTGCCGGGCGGCTATCTCCTCGGCACGCTGCTGCTGGTCAACCTCGTTGCGTCGCACATTTTCCGGTTTGAATTCTCGAAGAAAAAACTCGGCATCCAAATCGCGCACGCCGGCGTCATCGTGCTGCTCGTCGGCCAGCTCTCGACGGATTTGCTGTCGCGCGAATTGCAGATGCACTTCAACGAAGGCGACACGCGGAATTATTCCGACAGCGCGACGGATTACGAATTGATTTTTATCGCCGGCAACGAAGTCACCGCCGTGCCGGAAAAATTGCTCAAGCCCGGAAACACGTTGCAGCTTCCCAGTCTGCCGTTCGCCGTCCGCGTGAAGGAACACTGGCACAATTCCGATTTGAATTATCGCGCGCCGATGTTGCAAAACGCGCCGCCGCTCACAACCAACGGCATCGCGGTGAATTTCGATTTCAAGCCGGCGGACGACGTCAAATCCATGGACGCGCGCAACACCCCGACCGCCGTGCTGGAACTCATCGCGCCCGCCGGCTCGCTCGGCGTCTGGGTCGCGAGCGTTTGGGCCGGCGACGCTTCGCTCGTTGCGGCGGTGCGCGGTGGTTACACACAGATGGGCGCGGCCATGGCGCAGAAAATCGCCGGCCAGCTTGCCGCGCCGCAAAACGTGACGGTGGGCGGCCAGCGGGTCACCTTCACTCTGCGACCGGCGCGGGTGTATCATCCGTTTTCGCTGACGCTGCTCAAGGCGTCGCACACGGTTTATCCGGGCACGGACATCCCGAAAGATTTTCGCAGCCGCGTGCGGATTGACAACGCGCAGACCGGCGAGAAACGCGAGGTGGAAATTTCCATGAACCATCCGCTGCGCTACGGCGGCTACACGTATTATCAATATCAAATGGACGCCGGTCAGGCCGCCGAGATGGCGGGCCGCACGCCGTCCTCGGTGCTGTCGGTGGTGCGCAATCCCGGCTGGCTCACGCCGTATGTCGGCTGCATCATGGTCGGCATCGGGCTGATCATCCAATTTCTCTACCACCTCGTCGGCTTTGTCACCAAAAGGAAAACGCCATGAAAAAGATTCTGCAAAAATGGTTTCCGCCCGCGCTCATGTTCATCATGGCGCTGTGGTTCTTCGGCAATCTGTCCGCGCCCAAGGACAAGGATTTCGTCTTCGGTGAATTCGGCCAGTTGCCGCTCACCGCCAATGGCCGCATCGTCCCGCTCGATTCGCTCGCGCGCAATTCGCTCCTCGAAATCCGCGAGAAGCAGACCATCAACCTCGAACCGTGGAAAGGTTGGAGCGAACATCCGCAGATTCTCCCCGCGACCGAATGGCTCGCGAACGTGATGCTCAATTCCGCCGTCGCCGACGCCTGGCCGTGTTTCCGCGTGGACAATCCCGACCTCGTCTCATTGCTCAAGCTGCCGGACAAGGGCGCGCAATCCGACGGCAAACATTATTCGTGGAACCAGATGCAGCCGGCGATGGAAACGCTCGAAAAGGAAAACACCCGCGTGCAGTCCGTCGAATCCGCCAACCGCACCGCCTACGAAAACGCCATCGCCAAGCTGCACCAGCGGCTGATGCTTTACGCGCAGTTGAAGAGCAGCGTGCAGCCCGCCGACGCGTCGGATTGGCCGGCGGAACTCGCCGCGTTTGAGCAACTCATCCCCGCCGGCGTCGCCGCACTCACGGCGGAACAGGCCGGCAAAGCTTACGACAAAACAAACTTCGCCGCGTTCGCCGGCTACATCGAGCGCTTTCAATTCATGGCGAGCCTCGAGCCGCCGCTCATCCTGCCGCCGAATGGCGCGCATGAATGGCGGCGCATGGGTGACGCCCTGCTCGACGCCCCGCGTCCGAACGGCGTGAAGATTGACAACGCCATCCGCGATTGGGCCAAGATGGCCGGCGCGCTCGCGGGCAATCAGCCCGAAGCATTTAATTCCGCCGTGCGCAATTTGCGTTCGCTGCTCGTCGCGTCCCAGCCCAAGGCGCTGGACAAGGCCCGCGCCGAAGTGTTCTTCAACCAGATGCAGCCGTTTTACAACGCGATGGTCATCTACATTCTCGCCGGGCTGCTCGCGGTGTTTTCGTGGTTCAATTTGTCCGAGACTTTGCGCCGCTCCGCCGTGTGGCTCGTGTGGCTCGCGTTCACCATCCACACCGTCGGCCTCGTTTATCGCATGGTGCTCGAAGGCCGGCCGCCGGTGACGAATCTTTATTCGTCCGCCATCTTCATCGGCTGGGGCGCGTGTCTGCTCGGCATGATTTTGGAAAAATTTCACAAGAACGGCATCGGCCTTGTCGTCGCGTCCGTCATCGGTTTCATCACGCTCATCATCGCACACCATCTGGCGCTCGAAGGCGACACGATGGAAATGATGCGCGCCGTGCTGGACACGAATTTCTGGCTCGCCACGCACGTCGTCACCGTGACGGTGGGTTACGCGAGCACATTTGTCGCGGGCTTTCTCGCGCTGATTTACATTTTGCGCGGCTTCTTCACCAAGACGCTGGACGAGGCGACGGGCAAATCGCTCGCGCGGATGATTTACGGCATTGTCTGTTTCGCCACGCTGTTTAGTTTCATCGGCACCGTCCTCGGCGGCATTTGGGCGGATCAATCTTGGGGTCGTTTTTGGGGTTGGGACCCGAAGGAAAACGGCGCGCTCATCATCGTTTTGTGGAATGCGCTCATTCTGCACCTGCGCTGGGGCGGCATCATCCGCGAACGCGGCCTCGTCTGCTGCGCCATCGCCGGCAACATCGTCACGGCGTGGTCGTGGTTCGGCGTGAATATGCTGGGCATCGGTCTGCACAGCTACGGCTTCACCGAGGCAGCGTTCAAATGGCTGGTGTTTTTCGTCCTCAGCCAGCTTGCCTTCATCGGCCTCGGCCTGTTGCCGGCGAAACTCTGGCAGAGCTTCAAGCATCGCGCCGCGTGATATTGCGGCCAGCTAATTTTTTATACAACTGGCAAAGCACAAAGATATACTTCATGTAATTCAATCCATGAAAAAAAGATCTTTGATCGTCTTATTGGCAGCAGTGCTCATCATCTTTTGCGAGACCCCAAATTTCATAAAGGCGGGCGTCACGAAAGATCGTGGTGTCTATACCACGGTGGCCATGAAAGGTCAGAATCTCGATATGCCCGCTTCCGGCTATATCAGTTGCAAGACTTTCAGCCCCGGACAAACACCGGCAGCCGTAGTCGTCGGCTATGGCTATTCCGACGGTGAAAACGGACGTCCGCTGGTATTTAACCTTGAACTGACTGAAATCGCCACAGGAACTATTCTCGCCAACTTGGACGGCAGCGCTTACGCAGGCAAGGCGGCCGTATTTGATCTGCCCATCCGCAAAAGCGGTGATTACCGGTTGCGGCTGCTCGCCAACAGCTCCGTATTTGACACATGGGATTTCAAGGTGAACCGCGAAACCTCTGTAGACACGAACAGCCCTGCGCCAGCACTGGTTTACGCGAAAGGCAACTTCAGCGCGAGTCTGGCTGGCACAACGGATGCGTTCACTGATTATGATGAATATCTGCTGGAGGCCATTAACTACTCCGTCCAGAAAGCGTATGCCGACGCGGACAGCAGCAGCTTCGTTCAGATTCCAGTGGGTCAGGTGGTCATTCAGTTCAAACAGAGCGACACGGGAGAGGTCAACTCGGCCAAAATTGTCGAAAACACGCTGAACGAGAGCTTCGGAAAGTTTTTTCTTAAATCGCTCCAGAGCGGTTCGCCCTACAAAGCGTGGACCGCCACCGCCAAGACCGCCTTGGGCACCAACTCACGACCGATGACAGTCACCTTTTATTACGATTGAGTTCGCCCAATAATTGCTCGTTGCCGCCCTGTCAAAGTCAGGAGGCAATCTTTTTGAACTCTTTTCTTCCCCGCCAACGTCCCGTTCATTTTTCCGCGTTGCCAACGCGCGCCGGGTGTTTAAGCTTTCCCCGATTTATGTCTGAATTTTCCCGCGCCGATGGCCGCGCCGCCAATCAAATCCGCCCGCTGCGTTTTCAAAATCACATCGCGCCTTACGCCGCCGGTTCTACGCTCATCGAATGGGGCAACACGCGCGTCATCTGCGGCGTGACCATCGAGGAATCCGTCCCGCGCTGGATGAAGGAACAAAAGGTCGAGGGCGGCTGGATTACCGCCGAATACTCGATGCTCCCCTACTCCACTTTGACGCGCAAACCGCGCGACATTTCCAAGGGCAAACTCGACGGCCGCTCGTCGGAAATCCAGCGGCTCATCGGCCGCTCCATCCGCGCGGCGATTGACCTGGAAAAAATTGGCGCGCGCACGATCTGCGTGGACTGCGATGTCTTGCAAGCGGACGGCGGCACGCGAACGGCAGCAATTACGGGCGCTTTCGTCGCTTTGTCGCTCGCGGTAAAAAAACTGATCGCCGAGAAGAAAATCTCCGCCAGCCCGATTCTCGCGGGCGTCGCCGCTGTGAGCGTCGGCATCGTCGCGGGCAAACCGCTGCTGGATTTGTGCTACACCGAGGACGTCGCCGCGAGTGTGGACATGAATCTGGTCATGAATTCCAACGGCGAATTTATCGAGCTGCAAGGCTCCGGCGAAGAAGCGACTTTCTCCGACACGCAACTGGCCGAATTGCTCGCGCTCGGAAAAATCGGCATCAAAGAGCTGCTCGCCGCGCAGCAAAACGCCATTTCCCAAAGCTGAAAAACTGTGGCTACCAAAAAGCAATCCCCGAAAAAATCTCCGCGCAAAAAAATTCCGCAGCCGCCCGCGACGCGCTTGCTGCTCATCCGCCACGGCGAAGTCGAGGCGCGCTATCAGGGCATTTTCGGTGGTCGCATTGACATGAACCTTTCGCCGCGCGGCAAGCGGCAGGCGAAAATTCTGGCTGACTATCTGCGCGTTAAAACAATTGATGCCGTTTATGCCAGCCCGATGAAACGCGTCCAGCAGACGCTCGCGCCGACGCTCAAGGCGCACGGCCACAAACAAACGATTTTTCCCGACCTGCGCGAGATTGATTTCGGCGACTGGACCGGACTGGACTGGCACGCGGTGCGCGATAAATTTAATTTTGCCGTCCACGAATGGCTGGAACAAATCGAGCATCCCGGTTCGCCGAACGGTGAAAGCGGAAAAACGTTTCGCGCGCGCTTGGAGCCGTGCCTGCGTGAAATCGTCAATAAACATCAGGGCGAAAACGTCGCCATCTTTTGTCACGGCGGCGTGATTCGGATGCTGCTGGCGATTTTGCTAGAATTGCCGCTGCCGAAAACGAATTCGTTCGAGGTGGAATACGCCAGCATCACGCAGGTGGCGCTGCATCCGCACATGGCGGAGGTCGAGCTGCTAAATTTTACTCCGTGGCGCGATTTGGTTGCTTAAAATGAAAACGAACAAACCTCTGTGGCGGATTTCCGTGACGACTTCAATCGAAGCCGAGGACGCGGTGTCCGAACTGCTCGGCGGAATTTCCGGTGCCGCTGCCGCCGCGTATTTCAATTTGGAAACCGGCGTCAGCACGGTCAGTATTTTTTGCGACCGGAAGCCGGATGCGAGAAAATCCACAGCGGAAATTGCCGCCGGTCTGAAAAATATTTTGGAATGCGGTTTGAAGATCGGCGCCGGCAGCATCGAAATCGCCAAGGTGAAGCGCGAGGACTGGGCGGAATCGTGGAAGCGGCATTTTCATCCGCTTGAAATCGGCGCGGCCTTGCTCGTCAAGCCAAGCTGGATCAAGCAGCGTCCCAAAAAAGGTCAGGTTGTCGTGATTCTCGACCCCGGCTTGAGCTTCGGCACCGGCCAACACCCGACGACTTCGTTTTGCCTGAATGAAATCGTGCGCGCGGACGCTCGCCCCACCAAAATAAAATCATTTTTAGACATCGGCACCGGCTCCGGAATTTTGGCGATTTCCGCGGCAAAACTTGGCTTTCAGCCGGTTCACGCGTTTGACTTCGACCCGGAATCCGTGCGCGTGGCAAAGGAAAACACACGCAAAAACCGCGTGGATGCGAAAATCAAGCTGACACGCGGCGACGTGACGAAATTGCCTTTGAAACCAGCGCGGCAATATGATTTGGTCTGTGCAAACCTGATTTCTAACCTGCTCATCGCGGAGAAAAAGCGCATCGTGAACCGGCTGAAACCGGGCGGAACACTGGTTTTGGCGGGTATTCTGGCGGTGGAATTTGACGAGGTGCAGGTGGCATTTGAAAAGTTGGGGTTAAAATTAGTAGCCAAACGTGTGGAAAACGAGTGGTGTTCTGGCTCTTTTTGTTTCAGTTGAAAATTTTTGAACAGATGCGAGAGTGGAGCGTCTGATGATTTGAAGGTTTTTAAGCTGAATTTGGGCTGATAATGGTTGGCATTATTTACGCTGTCAGTCCGATGAAAGGAAACGAAAGGTAAATGCTATGATGAAAACGATCGAAGCCATGGGCGAAGTGATTCGCAATCCGAAACATCCGTTCCGTAAAACCGAACATCATACGAAGAAATCCCTCAAGAACCGCCATGAGCGGCGCAAGATAAGAGAGTATCTGCATCTCGGCGATTGGATGACCGAGGAAGCAGTTTGAAATGTCGGCGGCGAG
>Ga0007854_10001426_pt1 | contig 15168 bp, 18 predicted proteins | sample CryBogCBH12Aug08_FD_60382 | JGI IMG/M metagenome (GOLD analysis project Ga0007854, IMG submission 60382) | Freshwater microbial communities from Crystal Bog, Wisconsin, USA - CBH12Aug08 | ecosystem: Environmental > Aquatic > Freshwater > Lake | place: Crystal Bog, Wisconsin, USA | collected...
GCATTGGTCGTTCTGCTGATGGTGGTCGCTGTGAGCCGGCGCGGGCGTGGGTCGAAGTGTTGTGAGGGCTCACCGCATCGTCCTTGGCGTGACCGGTGCGTAACCATTGAACTTCGGTAGCGGCAAGGTCGCACCAAGCGACGTTGAGGGAATTTGCATCAACGTCTGAGGTTCAACGAGGTGCAGTGTTGATGCCTGACTGGCGATGACGCCGGGGGCCGACAGATTGGTGTACGAACCCACCTGCTCGGCGTACGACGATTGTGCGGTTGCCAGCTGGTTCTGCAAGTTGTAGAGCTCCACCTGACGGCCACCACTGGTGAGGTTGCCGTACAGCACGGCGGCGAGGGCGAACCCCAGAACAATGGCACTCTTGGCCACCGGTGAGATCCGAGGTGTGCGAACTACAACGCGTTCACGACGTGGCGACGTTGGCGCGGTAGTGGACTGCGTGCGGTCACGACGCGTCGGGGTCGTTGTGCGGCGTGGCGCTGGTTCAATGCGGCGAGGCAGGTGAATGATGCTCATGAGGCAACCTTTCGGGCGATGCGTACACGAGCGGATCGTGCACGAGGGTTCTGAGAAATTTCGGCGTCCGACGCCAACTGGGCGCTCGCGCGGTCGACGGTGGCACTCGGGACCGCCCCGCAGACACAGCCCAATTCGTGAGGGCACGTGCAGCCACCAGTAGCCCAGTGGTGAAATGTGCTCTTCACCATGCGATCCTCACCGGAGTGGTACGAAATCACGTAGAGAACGCCGTTGGGGCTCAGCACTTGCAGCGCGCCCGTGAGCCCCCGCTCCAATTGGACCATTTCGTCATTCACCGCAATTCGCAGTGCCTGGAAGACGCGAGTTGCCACGTGCCCCTTACGACGTGCGGCCATCGGCACAACTCGCTCTACCGCCGACGATAACTCGTTCGTCGTCTGTGGCCGTGATGCGAGAACGGATTTGGCAATGGCGAACGCGAAGCGGTCCTCGCCGTTGGCGCGCAGTAACGCCGTAAAGGCGTCGAGGTCAGCCGTCGCAATGTATTCAGCTGCCGTTAGGCCCGTGGTTTGGTCCATGCGCATGTCGAGGGGTGCGTCAGCGCGGAAAGAAAAACCGCGTTCGCCGTTGTCTAACTGGAACGACGAGACACCGAGGTCCATGAGGACACCGACAATCGGCGCACCATTGATCCACGATGCCGAGTCCGCCACGACCTCGGCAATGTCCGCGAATGTTGCCGAGCAAATCAGAAACCGACCAGCGAAGGGTGCCAGCACTTTGGTGGCCTGGGCGCGAGCATCGGGGTCGCGGTCAATTCCAAGGACGCGAAGGTGAGGGTTGGCAGCCAAGAGCAACGCGCTGTGCCCGCCGCCGCCCAACGTGGCGTCGATGACGACGCCCTCGCCTACCGACGCCAACACATCAACAACCTCGCGGCCCATTACCGGGGTGTGGTACTCGGTGGGTGCACTGTGGATGGCGTGGGACGTAGTGCTCTGGCACTCCGCACGAACATTGGTCGACCAACGAGTGGCCAGCGTGCTCATCGAACGCGGGCGAAAGAGCGAATAGGTGGCGCTCACAAGAGATCCTTCGCCATGGTTTGTTCTGCCGGCGCCTGGATCTCGGCGGCAAACGTTGCCGGATTCCAGAACGTGACGGCGTTGCCGTAGCCGACAACCATGACCTCATCGGTCAGGTTGGCGTGTTCCAGCAGGTTCTTCGGCACCACGAAACGGCCCTGACGATCTACTTCCACCTGGAAGGTCATGGCGTGAAAGAACTGACTCGCCCGCCGCGCTTCTGAACCGTGGGTGTCACTGGCCCGCTCCAGCTCGGCACACTTGAGATCAAAACTGGCCTCGTCACGCAGCGCCAAGGAGGTCATGGCATCAGGTGATAGGTAGCCACCGAGCTGAAAGCCGCTGCGGAATTTCGCGGGCAAAATCAACCGAGACTTGGCATCGAGCGTGTGCATGTAGTTGCCGACAAATCGACTCACCATCGCCCTCCAAACGTCTCAATGCGCCCCACTTCGTGGCACTACGACACACTATCACTCCCTTTTGTGACACTTTCAAATCAAAACAGGCCTTTTTTGTGAATTTTTCTGGTAGGCGGACGTGACGGGTCCCGGCCCAGAAAACGGGAAAAGCCGATCAGGCGAGGAGGTAAAGCTGACGAACCGTCACGGGCTGGCTAGCCGCCCGGAGGTGTAAAAGAACCTGATCGCCATCAATATCGAGGCTCGTCAGAGTGTGGTGGTCGAGCGCGTCAACGAGTGCCGTTGAACCTGGCAACAACGCCGCTGCGAGCGCCGTGGACGGTGCCTCGTGGAGGACGGTCGACAAAAACATGCCTTCACGAACTCGCCATTGGGTAACACCGACCACCTTACGATCGTGGCGGAACAGTTCACCTGGCCCTCGCCCCGTGAAGCAGGCCACGCGAGTGGCGGGGTCATCGATGACCGCGCCACGATGCATTTCGGTGTCACACGACACCGACGACAGCGCCTGCTGCCACCACTGACCGACCAGGTAGGAACACTCGTGAACATCCACGTGCCAACGTTCGTCGTCACGTGGGATCCACCAGTCAACCCACACGTCGTCAGGTTGCAACAGCACGGCTCCCCCGCCGCCACGCCGACGTCGAATGCCTAACCCCTCAGCGGACTGCAGCACGGAGCGTGGTTGGCTCCCTCCGAGCACCACCGTCGGGGCCGAGACGCGAACGATGAACATTGAGGGCTCGGACAACTGACGCAGAACGTCGTAGTCGTAGAGCTCCTCTACCTCGTCGCTCACGAGGCCAGTGGGAGAAACGGCGCCCACAGCGGATCGGGATCGGAGAGGTAGCGCCACCGCCACCACGGACCTTCGGGCACGCGCGGCTCAAACTGGAGTCGCCAGCCAATTTCTTCGAGCAGTCGATCGCCCTTTTGCATGTTGTGGCGCCGACAGGCTGCCACGACGTTGGTCCACTCATGACGACCACCCCGACTGCGCGGGATGACGTGATCAATCGTGTCGGCATGATCCAAGCAGTAGGCGCACTTGTACCCGTCACGCAGCATCAGTGAGCGACGGGTGAGTGGTGGTGTGCGTACTTTTGTGGGTAGCTTCACCATGTTGTGGAGGCGAACGATTGAGGGAATCGAAACTTCCATCGAGCTGGATCGGCACACTTCGGGTTCCTCGGGCGTCGCTATTGGTTCGGCCCGACCGGCCAGCAAGAGGACGACGGCGCGACGCTCGCTCACGAGTTGCAACGGTTCAAACGTTGCGTTGAGGAGAAGGACGCGCCCCACGGAACCAACCTACCGCCCACTGCGTTGTCGGCGTGACCATATGGCCGCTTCAACAATGAGCCGCGGGGCAATTTCTCCCGAGGTGCCCGCTACGGTCTGCATGCGAAACGCCCAGTAGTCGGGGTCGGGCACGGGAAGGAATGGTGACCTTCGCCACCATTGGGTACGACGCAAGGGCCAGGCCGCCGCAAGCAGCGGCCACGCCGTCGAGGGGTGACGAAAGACATACGCCACCAACCCCTTTGGAACGTATCGCCTCATCCGAGTGCCTGACTGGCCAAGATTGCTGCACCCAGAATTGGGCCGTCGGCTCCGAGACCGGTGGGAGCTATCTGCAGCTCGGCGCTGTAGTGCATAGTGGCGTACGTCCGAGCCACTCGGTTGGCCTCGACGAAGAAGTCATCGCCGTAGCCCAAGGCCACCGACCCACCAATAAACCACTGCGGACAGTCGAGCACGCTCGCCATGGTGCCGATAGCTTGACCAACGTACCCAGCCACCTCCCAGCGAACTGCCATCGGCGCGTCAGCTGGTGATGCGCCAACCTGCTTGGCAATCGCCCAACCCGACGCATGGGCTTCAAGGCATCCGGTCGCCCCACAGGAACAGGGATTACCGCCCGGCACAACGCAGATGTGACCGAGGTGCCCAGCGTTGCCTGTTGCACCATCGAGGAGCGATCCGTCCATGACCAACGCACCGCCCACCCCCGTCGAAACCACCATCGATCCGTAGTTGACGACACCTCGAGCGGCACCGAAGAGCCCTTCCGCTAACGCCAACGCGCGAACATCACCGTCAAGTTCCACTGGTAGCGCCATGTCGGCTACTAGCCGATCGAACAATGGAAAGTCCCGCCACTGCGGAATGTTGAGCGGTGAGACCCAGCCTTCGATTTTGGACATGGGGCCGGCGCAGGCGACGCCGAGCGCGACAACGTCGTGGTGAGCGCGAACGTCGGCCAGCGCGCCCACGATGGCCTCATAAAGATCCGTGGGGTGCTCCGCTACCGCAATACGCGCCTTATTCAGAATGCCTCCCGTCGGGGAAACCACCGCTACGTCAGCCTTGGTCGCACCAATGTCGAGGGCGAGAAATGCGTGGGCTGTCGTCGGCACACTCATCGTGGTCGTTGTCGGAGCTTTCCCACCCAGTCACGGAGGCTCTTCATTTTGCCGTCAACGCGACTGGCGTCATCACCACTGCCAGGGCGCATGATGTCTCGCCACGAAGCCTTCCCCATTCGGCGTACGTTTCGCTCGGCGATGACCGCGGATGCGAACATCACCGCGACGCCTGCTATACCGAGATAGAGGTTGCTGGCGAAGCAGGTGACGAGGATGATGAGGCCCACCACGAAGCCAACCACCGACCATCGAATTTGGCGGAGTGAGTGCGAGTAGACGTTCGTGTCGCGAACGTTTTTGGCGAAGCGAGGGTCCTGCTTCGACAGCGACTCCTCAAGTTCTGCCAATATTTTCTGTTCGTGGTCAGACAGCGGCATCAGAACTCCTTCAACCCCTCCATCGTACCGTGCAGAGGGCCGTTTCGCCCCTAGAACTCGTAGCTGCCCTCGGTGGGCGACATTGGGACTTCGTCACTGACGTGCATGGTCGATCGGAGCTTTACTTCGGGAAGTGTCAGCGCCAACAAGAAGGCGATGACGCCGACGGGAATTGCCCAGTAGTAAATGGTGCTGATACTGAGCGACAACGCCTTCACGAAGACCAGCAAGACGTTCACGGGTAGGTGTCGGAACTCGGCCGGGGTCATGCTGGAGAACGACGGGATAGGACCCGACAGATGCAAGGCGCTGAGACCGGCGTGCAACTTCTTGGGTAATTCGTTCGAGAAGAACGCGCCGAATACGGCAGTACCGAACGATCCGCCAATGGAACGGAAGAAAGTGTTCCCGGCCGTGGCTGCCCCCACTTCAGACATGTCGACGGAGTTCTGCACCGCGGTAATCAAAATCTGCATCACCATGCCGAGCCCGGTGCCCAAGATGAACATGAACAACGCCACGAGATACGACGAGGTCGACACGCCAATCGTCCCCAGCAGCCCCAATCCAACGGTCATAATGGCCGTGCCCGCAATGGGGAATGGACGATACTTTCGCCCCTTCGCGACGAGCTGCCCCACGATGATTGATGCGGCAATGAGTCCCAGCATCATGGGGAGCAGGCGCATGCCAGAGTTGGTCGGCGTTGCCCCACGTACGTCCTGGAAGTAAAGGGGCAAAAACGTCAGTGCGCCGAACATGGCAAATCCCACGACGAAGGCAATTGCTGACGCCGACGTGAAGACCTTGTTGCGGAAGAGTCGCGGGGCCAGCACGGGTTCGGCGGCCCGGCCTTCGACCTTGAAGAAAATGATGGTCAGCACGACGCCGGCGACGGCGAGACCAATCGACTGCTTCGACGCCCAAGCCCATGACGAACCACCCAGTGAGGTGAACAAAATGAGGGCTGACGCTGCGGCGCTGAGCAACAAGAATCCGGCGTAGTCGATCTGGTGCTTGACGCGGTTTCCAGCGTCGGGCAAGGCGACGGCTGTGACCACGAGGGCGATCAGCCCGAAGGGGACGTTGACGAAGAAGATCCATCGCCAGCTCCAGTATTCAACAATGAATCCTCCCAAGAGCGGTCCAAGCACCGTTGCCGCACCGAATACTGCACCGAACAGTCCCGAGTAGCGACCACGCTCCGTCGGTGGCACAACGTCGGCGATGACTGCTTGGGCGCCGACCATGAGACCGCCGCCGCCCAGTCCCTGCAGCGCACGGAAGAAAATGAGCGAGGTCATAGAGTGCGCCATGCCGCACAACATCGAGCCAACCAGGAAGAGCGCAATGGCGCCCTGGAAGTAAATCTTGCGACCATGGAGGTCGCCCATTTTGCCCCACATAGGCGTTGAGACCGTGGAGGCGAGTAAGTACGCCACCACAACCCAACTGAGGTGGCTCGACCCGTGCAGGTCCCCAACAATCGTGGGGAGTGCCGTCGAGACGATGGTGCCATCGAGTGCAGCGAGCAGCATGCCCAGCATGAGGGCACTAAGAATCCACAGCAATTCGCGCTTGCTGACGAGGGAAGGTGTCGTAGTCATAGAACGTCCTTGGTCTATTTGGGTTCCATCAGCCTAATTGGAATAAGTGATTTTCTTGCGGTCTAGTCTGGGCAACGTGAGTCGCGACCCGTCGTCAGTGCGTCAGATTGTGACGAGTGATGCGCTCAGTGCGCTCGCGCTGTGCGTCGGCGTCGTCATCGCACTGGTGTGGTCGGCCGGCTCCTGGTCGAGCTACCACGAGACCGTCACCGCCAGCGTTCATGGTGTCACCGTCTCGAGTGCCGTGCTCAATGGGCTCCTCACCGTGTTCTTTGTTGCGGTCGGACTCGAAATGTCCCGGGAGGTGGCCAACGGCACGCTTCGCGGTGCACACGCAATTGCCCCGACCGCTGCGGCACTCGGCGGCGTTCTTGGCACCGTGGCATTCTCGCTCCTCTGCGCACTCATCGCCGGTATTCCCGCTATGGCGCACGGCTGGGGCGTCTGCATGGCCACCGACGTGGCGTTCGTGGTCGGAGCGTTTGGGCTCATCGGGCATCGGCTTCCACGCGAGATTCGACTGTTCGTCCTGGCACTCGCCGTCATTGACGACATCATCTCGCTCGTCGTCCTCGGCGTCTCGGGCGTAACGCACCCCCATGGGATCGCTCTCGTGGTGGCGCTGCTGGTGGTCTGCACAGCAATAGCTCTGCGTCGCCGCACGAACATCCTCGTCACGCTCGTGCTCCTCATCGTGATGTGGACCGCTTTCGCAGCAGCGGGTATTGAGCCCGCACTCGCCGGTGTGGTCACCGGAACGTTTGCCGGATCCTCGCCGAGCTTCGATCGACTGGAGTCCCTATCTTGGCGCCTCACCAACGTGGCAATTCTCCCCCTCTTTGCTCTCTGCGCCTGCGGTATGCAGTGGTCGCATCTGCGCGTCACCGCGCCGGAAATCGCACTTTTCGCCGCCATCGTGGTAACCAGAATTCTTGGAAAGACGATCGGCATTGCGGGCGCTATTGCCGTGGCCCGTCGACTGGGGGTCGAGGTGCCTCACTCGCTGCGTTCGTGGCGGACGCTAGGAGTCGGGGCACTCTGTGCGGTCGGCTTCACTGTTCCACTGCTGTTCGCCCGGAGTGACTTTGGTGGCATGAGCACTACCTACAGCGTCGTGGTGCTGGGTCTCCTCGTGGCCACGCTGCTCGGCGGCGCAATCGGCGCGGGACTACTGCGTCTTACGACAGTGGTAAGCCAATCGGACAGCTGACCCCGGTGCCACCGAGACCGCAGTAGCCGTTGGGGTTGGCAATCAAGTACTGCTGGTGGTACTCCTCGGCCCAGTAGAAGGGGCCCGCCGGTGCAATCTCAGTCGTGATGTCGCCAAAACCTTGTGCGTACAGACGCTCCTGGTACGCCGCGAGCACCTCACGAGCAACGCTCTCTTGTGCAGCGTCGACCACGTAGATAGCGCTGCGGTACTGCGTGCCAATGTCGCCACCCTGTCGATACCCCTGGGTCGGGTCGTGACTTTCAAAGAACAGACCCACGAGTGCCCGATACGAGACCACGGTGGGGTCAAAGATCACCTTGACGACTTCCGCGTGGCCCGTGAGTCCAGTGCACGTTTCTTGATACGTGGGATTTGGGGTGAAGCCACCTTGGTACCCCACGACGGTGTTTCGCACACCGTTTGTTTGAAAGAACTTGCGCTCCGCACCCCAAAAACACCCCAGGGCGAAATAGGCCGTGACCGAACCCTCTGGTTCATAGTCGAGAGCGCACCCGAGTGCCAGGTGTGGGCGGTCGACGGTCAGTGGTGTGTCGCGACCGGGGAGGGCGTTTTCGGGAAGAACCATGGTGACAGGAGAGCGCATAAAGCCAGATTATTGGTCACCTGTCAAGGTCGTACGCTATGTAGATGGCACTTCCAATGACGAGCGATCGCGTACTCGATTCTCTTCGCCGCCACGGCCGCCGCATTACCGGCCCCAAGCGCGCAGTCGTCGACGTCCTCGTCCAATCGGACGGACACCTGAGTGCCGAAGACGTGGCCGCCGCCACGGTGCGCATCTTGCCCGATGTCTCACTTTCCACGGTGTACCGCATTCTCGAAGAACTGGAAACCTACGGCTTAATAGACCACACGCATTCGGGTCATGGACCCGCCAGTTACCAACTCGCGGGACGGGCCCATGGCCACGTCACCTGCAGTGGTTGTGGCGTCACCCTCGAAGTACCGGGTGAATTCTTTGATCGCCTCGCCGCCGATTTGGAGTCAGCGCTCGCCTTTCGACTCGACCCCCACCACGTGGCCCTTTCGGGAATGTGCGCCGCCTGCGCACGAGTGTAGAGTCACAGGTATCTCATGATTACTATCGACCATCTCACCAAGCGCTACGACGACACCGTCGCGATCGACGACCTAAATTTTGAGGTCAAGCCCGGCGTCGTCACCGGCTTCCTTGGACCAAACGGTTCGGGAAAGTCCACGACCATGCGCATCATTATGGGGCTCGACCATGCCACCAAGGGTGCGGCCACCATTAATGGGCGGCACTACCACGAGCTCGCCACACCGCTGCGTGAAGTTGGCGCGCTTCTGGACGCCAAAGCAGTGAACCCACGTTTGAGCGCGCGAAATCACCTCCGTTCATTGGCAGCATCGAACAAGATTCCTTATTCGCGCGTTGATGAGGTGCTCGAATTCGTGGGCATCGCATCCGTTGCCCACAAAAAGGTGGGTGGATTTTCGCTTGGCATGAGCCAGCGACTCGGCATCGCTGCGGCGCTACTCGGTGATCCTCAAATTCTTCTCTTCGACGAACCGGTGAACGGACTTGACCCTGAAGGAATTCGCTGGATTCGTGACTTCTTTCGCTCGCTCGCGAAGGAGGGCCGCACGGTTTTCGTGTCATCACACCTGATGAGCGAGATGGCCGTCAGCGCTGACGAAATCATTGTTATTGGGCGTGGCCGCTTCATCACGTCTGGGTCCGTCGACGACCTAACGAAGGACGCCAAGGGTTCAGTACTGGTCCGCTGCAGCGACGGCGACGCCTTGCGCGCCACTCTCGGCGACGCCACCGCGATTGAGGAACTCAATGATGGCGCCCTTTCCATAACTGGACCGAGTGCGAAAGATATTGGTGAGATGGCCCTGCGTGCCGGTGTCGCCCTGTGGGAACTCACACCGCAGCGCGCGTCCCTCGAAGAAGTTTTCATGGACCTCACTGCTGATGCAGTGCAGTACGGTCATCACGTAGGAGCCGCCCAATGAACGCCACACTCTGGTCCGCCATTAAGTCCGAGTGGATTAAGTTCCGCAGTGTCCGGTCGACGTGGATCGGACTCGCCACCTTCATCGTGCTCACCATTGGTATCGGACTCCTCGTGACCTTCACGATTAGTGGCCACATCAACGACCACGGCGGTGAAAACCGAATCGGCTTCGATCCCACCGTCACGAGTTTGGTGGGACTGTTCTTGGCTCAGTTCGCAGTTGGTGTCATTGGAATCGTGATGATGACGGGCGAATACGCTTCTGGCGCGATTCGCACCACCTTGACGGCCATTCCTCGCCGCCTTCGGCTAGTCGCCGCCAAGAAGGTCATCCTTGCGATTTCGATGTTCGTCGTTTCTGAAGTCACCGTCTTCGCCGCATTCTTGATCGGCCAGGCGGTTTATCACCGCGTCAACATCGGCACGTCGTTGGGCGCACCGGGCGTTTGTCGCTCCGTCTTTTTGGCCGGTGTCTACTTGACCCTGCTCGCACTGTTGGGCTTTGGTATCGGCATCATTTTGCGGACGACGGCGTTCAGCATTATGGTCTACACGGCCATACTGCTCATCATCCCCGTTATCGTAAATTTTCTGCCACAAAGCTGGAAGAGCGCCGTGACCAAGTACCTGCCCTCCGAACTGGGTCAGTCCATGTTCACGCCCCACGGCAGCCCTTCCGGATTCTCCTGGCTACCGGCACTCCTCGTCCTTTTGGCCTACGTCGGTGTTGTCCTCGTGGCCGGTATTGCGGTCCTGGAGAAGCGCGACGCGTAAGCAGGGCTACCCCGCAAAATAGTTACTACAGGGTTACCGCGCAATACCTGTTGATTGCGCCACCTGCGTCTCGAACTACCAATAAAAATAGGGGTTCTGTGGCATAATTGACCTTCATGATTGATTCTCCTTCGGCCTCTGGCGCCACACACGACGAGTTTGATTCGCAGTTCTACGGCGAGGGTCTCCCCCTTGGTCTACCTACCTTCGAGCCCAAGGTCGGCGCTCACCTGAGTAACCGCCGTAAGGTAAACAGCCCCAAAGAGCTCCTCGAGCTCCAAGGGCTGATGCAGTTCAAGCCCAGCCATAGCAGCTGGTCCATCCGCAAGGACCTTATTGGCCTGATCCGTCGCGGCAACGCGGGCGAGAGCGACGAGTCCTACCTCGACAAACTCCGTCGCGAAACAAAGCGTGGCAAGTCCGAGTCCTCGACCTACGGCATTGCCACCGTCGGCGGCCAGCAGGTCGTGCTCTACGCCATGAACTGGGACTTCTTTGCCGGTTCGCTCGGCGTCGTCTCCGGTGAAGCCTTCCAGGCCGCCGCCGACTTGGCGATTTCGAAGAAACTTCCGTTCGTCAGTGTCTACGTGTCGTCGGGTGTGCGCCAGCACGAGAACTTTGCTGGTTTGACCCAGATGACGCGCATGGTGGAAGCCATCCGTCACTACAAGGAAAAGGTCCAACTCCCACAAGTCGCCGTTCTCCTCGGCAACGTGTGGGGTGGCGTCTCCGCCTCCGCGGTACCAAACGCCGACCTCATTGTCGCCACCTCGGGTACCGACTACGGCTTTGCCGGACCCAACGTCATTGAAGCCTTCGAGGGGGTCAGCGTCCCCACCGGCTCACAGAGTGCCGAGGCCAACCTGCTCGACCGCAACATTGACGTCGTATTGCGCGACGTCCCCGAACTCGTCGCCTATCTCGGGGAACTCTTCCAGGCCACCCGCGTCCCCGACAAGCAGCACCAGTTACCGACCGACGCTCGCTCGCTGGTGCGCAACGTCGCGGCACCCGACGCTCGTCGCACCTTCGACTTCGGTTCCGTCGGCATCCACGGACCCGCCTTCGACATTGAACCTGGTGCCGAGTTGGTACGCCCCACGGCCTCACGCACCCCGAGCGAAGACCCCGACGATGCACTCGTCGAGCGGTACCAGGACTTGATGACGGATGCGAACCGCATCGACCTCGAGTTCATTGCGCGCTACGCCTTTAGCGACACGCTCGCGATCTACAACTACGTCGCCGAGCCCAACTTCAAGCGCTACCCCGCCGTTGTGGGCGCCATCGCTCGTATTGGCGACCAGCCGTTCGTCATCGTGGGCACCCAGCCCTCCTATCAGCGCATTGGTGACACGGTCGTCAAGCGTCCGTCGAATCCAGCCCCGGAAGACTTCGACTACATGCAGCGCATGCTCGAACTCGGCGAGCGCCTGGGCCTCCCCGCAATTTTCGTCACCGACACCTTGGGTGCCAAGCCCACGCTCGAGAGTGAGCGCCGTGGACAGTCGCGCGCCATCGCCAAGGCCATCTTCAAGGGCATTGACTACTCCCAGCCCGTTATTACGGTTGTCGCTGGTGCCTTGGGTAGTGGTGGTGGACTCGCCACCACCCCGATGGCCGACCACGTCATCATGCTGGAAAAGGCCATGGCCTTCGTAGCGGAGCCCCGCTCGGCCGCGTCCATTCTCTACAAGACGCCCAATCCAACGCACGAGCAGGTAAAGATCACCGTTTCGACCATGCGCTCAACGGCGGCCGACCAGCTCGACTTGGGTCTCGTGGACGAAGTGGTCCCCGAGGATGTCAACCCCTTCGTGACCGTGGCGCACCTGCACAAGAGCATTCTGCAGTCCTACGTGACACTGTCGCAGATGTCGGAGAAGAAGCTCCGTCAGCGCCGCGCCGACCGCATTCGCGGTCTGCGAGCGTTTGAACTCGTCTCGAAGTAACTACTTCGTCGCCGCGACGAAGGCGGCCATGTGGGCCGCGACGTCATCGAGAATGTCGAGCGCGTCGGGCACTTCGTTGCCGTGGCGCAAGAACCCGTGCAACATGCCCTTGGCTTCGAGCACTTCCACGCGCACCCCACTGTGCTCCAGGAGTCCGGCGTAGGTAATACCTTCATCGCGGAGCGGGTCGAACTCCGCCACCACGACGATCGCCGGTGGGGCACCAGCCACGTCACCGTAAAACAGCGGCGTAACGCGAGGGTCGGTGTGGTCGGTGACGCCCTGTAGATACTGCGCGTAGTCGGCGCGTAAGTAGTCCATCTCGAGGAGGAAGCCTGTCGCGTAGTCGTGGGACGACTTGGTCACGACTTCGGGACCAAGTGTCGGGTACGCCAGCACTTGTCCCACCACGCCGAGATCTTCGTGTCGAAGTTCCACGGCCGCCACGGCAACGAGGCACGCACCGGCCGAATCTCCCATGAGTAGTAGTGGCGCATCGAGTACGTCGAAGGCATCGTGGTTCCGCGCGACGTACCGGACTGTGTCCATGATGTCGTGGAGCCCAGCGGGAAATGGCGACTCGGGCGCCAGGGCGTAGTCCACGGCCAGAAACCGCATGTGGGTGTCGCTGGCGAGTCGTCGCACCAAGGCATCGTGGGTGTCGAGGTCACCTTCGACGAAGGAGCCGCCGTGGGCGTAGATCACGAGCGCGCCGTGGGACTCGTGCTCTGGTACGTAGAGTCGGGTGCGCACCTCACGACCCGGCAGCGGCAAGGTGATGTCGCGGACCTCGGCGATGTTGGCCGCGAGGGGTGGTTGGTGGAGGTAGTAGTCGCGCGACGCCTGACGTCGTTCGACGTACGAGATCGCCGACGGATGTGGCAGTGCGGGCCACTGCGCCAGCATCTCTCGATAGCGTTCGTGCATGTCTACCCCCTGTGTTCACACTAGGAGATTGGCTACGAACGAGCTGGTTATTCGTCGGCGCGACTCACGACACCACATTGGCGACATTGATAGGTCATCGCCGCCCAACACACCTGATTCTCGGTGCGACAGAACGGACACGTCGGGTAGCGAAATCGTGGCGTACCGCAGGTGCAGCGCCCGTTGGGAGAGCACGGAATGTTCATAACTCGTACCGTAGGCACCGACTGTTACAGGGAGATCACGAAGTCGGCGAACGATGATCCGACACCTTCACTGATGCGCCACCACATCCACCGTCCGCGTTTTTCGCCGACAATCAGGCCAGCGGCGACCAGGACTTTGGTGTGGTGCGAAATCGTTGGTTGGCTCTTTCCCACCGGTGCTTCGAGGTCACAGCTACAGATCTCTCCCGCACTCGCTATCGCCACGAAGATGCGTAAGCGAACAGGGTCACCGAGTGCCGCGCACCGAACCGCCAGTGCCTCGATCTGCGCCTGCGACGCACGCGCGGAGGCAAACGGGAATACCCCGCTCGATACCGCAATTGAGGCGCGTGGTGCCATGGCGACTCCTTATGTATTGACTACTATCAATGTATCAGTGTGCGCCGCTCGCAGACGCCGCTCAGGAAGAAAGGTCGATTGGTGTCAACGTCCGCGTCACCCCTCGCACACCACGACGTCGCACTGCGCCAGCGCGTCATCGCAGAGTTTGTCGGAACACTCATCCTCGGGGCCATTGTCGTCGGTTCAGGAATCGCGGTGGCGCAGATGTACGCCGCAGGGACGCTTGCCAACTTCAATGAGTGCATCGTCATCACGGTGCTCGGTCTCTTCGTCCTCATTTCCACATTTGGCCCCATATCGGGTGCTCACTTCAATCCGATCGTGACGCTGGCCGCGGCCTGGAACAAACGGCTGGACTGGGCAGACGCGCTCCCCTACATCTCGGCCCAGATCGTTGGTTGCACCCTTGGCTGCGTGCTCGCCAACGTGCTCTTCGGTAAGCCAGCAATCTTTCTCGCGACGACCCCGCGTGCGTCGACCTCTCACGTCGTGTCTGAAGTCGTGGCGACTGCGGGCCTTATCCTCGTGGTCTTCACCCTGACACGGGCCAATATTGTCCAGCGCGGTCGATTCGTGGTGCCCGCTTATATCGGCGTCGCGTGCTTCTTCACGAGCTCAACGTGCTTCGCCAATCCGGCGGTCACCATCGCACGAATGTTCTCGAACACCGCGAGTGGCATTGCCCCCGCTTCCGTGCTCCCTTTTCTCGTGGCGCAGATGGTCGGTGGCGTCATCGGTGTTGCCGTCGCCGCGTTGCTTACCCCGCATGCCCACAAGGAATTCCAATGACCACCCCGCCAATCATCATGTTTCTGTGCGTCCACAATGCCGGTCGCTCCCAAATGGCGGCAGGGTATGCCCGCCAACTCGGCGGGGACCGCATTACCGTCTACAGCGCCGGTTCGGCCCCCGGTGAGGCGCTAAACCCTGCGGCCGTCGCCGTCATGCTCGAAGAAGGCATCGACATCTCGCAGCAAAAGCCTCAGGTATTAACCGCGGAAATGGCGCTCGAGGCCACCGTCATTATCACGATGGGATGTGGAGATGCATGTCCGATCTACCCAGGCAAGCGCTACGAAGATTGGGAACTGACCGACCCAGCGGGAAAAAGTATTGATGAAGTGCGCGTTGTCCGCGATGACATCAAGCAACGAGTGGCGGCACTCCTTACGGAAATAACGCAGTAAGGACACTCGCGAGGTCCACTCGTGCTGGGCACGATGTGGAGCGGACGACCGGGCTCGAACCGGCGACCTCGACCTTGGCAAGGTCGCGCTCTACCAACTGAGCTACGTCCGCGAGGAAT
>Ga0007854_10001427_pt1 | contig 15165 bp, 11 predicted proteins | sample CryBogCBH12Aug08_FD_60382 | JGI IMG/M metagenome (GOLD analysis project Ga0007854, IMG submission 60382) | Freshwater microbial communities from Crystal Bog, Wisconsin, USA - CBH12Aug08 | ecosystem: Environmental > Aquatic > Freshwater > Lake | place: Crystal Bog, Wisconsin, USA | collected...
TTCGTGATGAGTTTGTGGAAAAGCTCAAGCAGTATGCTCCCCGCCATACCCCGGGTGACCCTCTCGATCCGGCTACTAAAATGGGTGCATTGGTCGATCAGGGGCAGATGGAAAACGTGCTCAAATATATCGATAGCGGAAAACAACAAGGTGCCCGTTTGTGCTGCGGAGGAGAACGGGTACGCAGCGAATCCGGCGGCTACTATGTGGCCCCTACCATCTTTGATCATGTGAGCAACGAGATGAAGATTGCCAGCGAGGAAATCTTTGGGCCTGTTTTATCAATTATCACTTTCGATACCCAGGAAGAAGCGATTCGCATCGCCAACGACACCAGCTACGGTCTCGCCGCAGCCGTTTGGACACGCGATATTTCCCGTGCCCATCTGGTAGCACGTTCCCTGCGTGCAGGCACGGTACATGTCAACAGTTACGATGAAGACGACATCACCGTACCGTTTGGCGGTTACAAACAATCCGGAAATGGACGCGACAAATCGTTGCATGCGCTGGAAAAATATACTGAACTGAAAACCACCTGGATTAGCCTTGCCTAACCGGACGAATAAGGAAAACATCATGAATGCAAATACACCCAATCCAATCAGCAATGCCGATCTGCATCAACGCCGCCTCGCCGCCACTCCTCGCGGCATTGGCGTCATGGCCAATTTTTTTATAGACCATGCACTCAATGCCGAAGTATGGGATGTGGAAGGCAACCGCTACATTGATTTCGGCGGCGGTATTGCCGTGCTGAATACCGGCCATCGTCATCCCGTCGTGGTGGCGGCGATTGAAGCCCAACTCAAGCGCTTCACTCATACGTGCTATCAGGTTTTACCCTATGAAAGCTATGTCACACTGGCCGAACGGATCAACGCTCTCACTCCCGGCAACTATGTCAAGAAAACCGCTTTTTTTTCCACTGGTGTAGAGGCCGTTGAAAACGCAGTAAAGATCGCCCGCTACACAACCGGTCGTGCAGGTGTCATTGCTTTTTCCGGAGGGTTTCATGGTCGTAGCATAATGGGCTGCGCACTCACCGGCAAGGTCGTCCCGTACAAGGTGGGTTTTGGCCCCTTTCCTTCTGAAATCTATCACCTGCCTTTCCCGATGGAATTGCATGGTGTGTCCGCTGAAGATTCGCTGGATGCATTGCAGACTTTATTCAAGTCGGACGTTGATCCCAAACGCGTGGCCGCAATCATTATTGAATTGGTGCAGGGCGAAGGAGGTTTCTACCCTGCCCCACCCGAACTGATCCGTGGATTACGTCAAGTGTGCGACGAACACGGCATCCTGCTGATATTTGATGAAGTTCAAACGGGTTTTGGCCGTACCGGAAAATTGTTTGCAACCGAGCATTACGATGTGTTGCCCGACATTATGACCATCGCAAAAAGCTTGGCTGGCGGCATGACCCTGTCAGCGGTTTGCGGCAAAGCCGAGGTGATGGATGGTCCCGCTCCCGGTGGCTTGGGTGGAACCTACGCAGGTAATCCTTTGGCAATTGCCGCATCCCATGCCGTCATTGACGTGATCGAGCAAGAGAAACTGGTTGAACGTTCAAATGTTCTGGGCAACAAACTCATTGCCCGCCTGAAGGCCATACAAAGCAAAGTGCCTGCACTCAAAGAGATACGCGGATTAGGTTCCATGGTCGCGGCGGAATTTTTTGATCCTGCCACCGGAGAGCCTTCGCCTGATGCCGTTAAGCGAGTACAACAAGCCGCATTGGCAGAAGGCCTGATTCTACTCACCTGTGGAGTATATCTGAATGTGGTTAGGTTCCTCTATCCGCTGACTACGGAAGATGCGGTATTTGATGAAGCGCTGAATATTCTTGAACGAGCTTTGCTGAAAGCGAGTGCATGACTATTCTCCCGGAAGTGACGCCCGCTATATCCCAAACATCGGTTACGGATGCCCGACAGCGCATGGTTGCTGCCGGGGTTCACACGATCATCGCACAGTTCGTTGACATTCATGGCGCAGCCAAGGGCAAGTATATTCCGCTCGCTCATCTGGAGGATATTTTAGGCTCGGGGGTCGGATTTGCCGGACCTTCCATCTGGGGTTTGGGGTTACCGCGTAACGGCCCGAGCTCAGAATTTTATGGTCGCGGCGATCTATCCACCCTGCAAGCCTTACCGTGGATGCCGGGTTACGCCCGCATTGTGTGCAACGGCGTAGTCGCCGGAAAAGATTTTGGGCGATGCCCTCGCCGCTTGCTTAAACGGCAGATTGCCCGTTTGACAGAGCGGGGCTGGACACTCAATGTGGGCATTGAGCCAGAATTTTTTCTATTGCATCAAGATCAAACCGGACGCCCCGTGCTTCCGGATTGTGCGGACAAACTTGATAAACCGTCTTACGATCTCCATGCCCTGTCTCGCGTACGAGATGTGCTGCGACGCCTTGAGCAAGGTTTGGATGTCTGCGGCTTGGATGTATTCCAAATCGACCACGAAGATGCTAGTGGCCAGTATGAGCTGAATTACCATTACAGCGATGCACTAACGGCTGCGGATCGTTTTATCCTGTTCAAGATGGCTGCGCATCATATAGCCGAAGAAGCCGGACTGGTATTCTCACTGATGCCCAAACCGTTTTCCGACCGCCCGGGAAGTGGGCTGCACATGCACCTGTCATTAACAGACAATGCGGGACATCCCGTTATGGCTGACAAGCAAGATTCGCATGGTTTATCCTCAATCGGCAGGCAGTGCGTCGCAGGTTTGTTAGCTCACAGTCCGGCGCTTGCGGCATTTCATGCACCCAGTGTGAATTCTTATAAGCGACTGGTAATTGGAAGATCCTTGTCCGGCACCACTTGGGCTCCTGCCCATATCGCCTGGGGCGACAACAATCGCACCACCGTGTTAAGAGTCACGGGTGGGCGCATCGAATACCGTCTCACCGATGGTAGCAGTAACATCTATGTTGCCCTGGCCTCCACCATTGCAGCCCTGCTGGATGGCGTTGAGCAAAACAAACAACCTCCTGCCCCGATAGATGAGGATATTTACGAATGGACAGAAGCAAAGTTTACCGAATGCGGTGTAGCAACCCTACCTCAAACATTGGGGCAGGCTCTGGACGCTCTGGAAACCGATCAAGTGCTGATTGATGCCGTAGGTGCAGACTTTGTCGCTGAATTTCTCAATACCAAGCGGCCGGAATGGATCGACTTTTGCCGCTCGGTCAGTGATTGGGAATATCAGCGCAATCTCACTTGGCCCTGATTCATTCGTCGGGTGGCTGATATCGGTTGACAGGAACGGATAGCTCTTGTATTTATCGAATGGAATGGGGCGAATAGTGTCTTTGCATTCCCGTTGCTGAATTTATGCCAAAAAGGTATCCTGCAAGAATGCCTTTAACTGACTATCTCCCCGCCGACTTCCTCGAAACCTACGAAGTCCATAATTACCGCCATGCAGCCGAGGTTCTTGCGACGAGCTGCCCTGACGAATTCGCGGAACTCATTAGCGCCTTGAACCAGTTTCGCCTGACAACGGCTGATATTCTCGCAAAAGGCGGCAACGAATCTCAGATCCCTAAGCATCTGTCCTCGCTGTTTCGCCCTATGGGCTGGTTTGAGACTCGCATTCATGGCGACCTTGTCGTTACCGTCGAAACCCACACCGACGATGGAACGGTGAAAACCGAAACACACCTTGACGACTTTATGGACGGGCATAAGATTGATTATGTGTAAAATCGTGTTGCATTCGATCTCGAATGGAACAGCAAAGACCAAACCTTTGACCGCGACTTGTATGCTTTTCGTGCGTTTCATGAGGCTGGTGTAATAAGTGCTGCTGTCTTGCTGACGCGTAGCGAAAACCTCAACGAGGTTTTTAAGAGTCTCGGTGTCATGCCGAAGTACGGTGCCAGTACCACATGGATGGGCAAACTGCTTTACCGTATGCGCGCTGGACGAAACGGCGGTTGCCCGGTATTGGTTCTGGGCATTACACCAAAATTAATAACTGATTGGCCACAATGAACCCATTTCAAGACCTTCTTAAAAAAACCAATGGCGAGCGGTTCAAAACCATACTGGCTGATCCGCCGTGGCAGTTTCAAAACAAAACTGGCAAGGTCGCGCCAGAGCATAAGCGCCTCAATCGCTATAGCACAATGAAGCTTGACGAAATTGCCGAGCTTCCAGTGTCGAGTGTTTGCGCGGAAACCGCTCACCTGTATCTATGGGTTCCCAATGCATTGCTGCCCGAGGGTTTGCGCGTATTGCAAACATGGGGATTTTCGTACAAAAGCAATCTCATTTGGCACAAAGTGCGTAAAGACGGTGGCCCAGATGGGCGAGGAGTGGGCTTTTACTTCCGCAACACTACCGAAATTATTTTGTTCGGCGTGCGAGGAAAAAATGTCCGCACACTTGCACCAGGCAGAAGTCAGGTTAATATTATCCGATCAATGAAGCGCGAGCATTCGCGTAAACCTGACGAACAATACGGAATCATTGAAGCGTGCAGCCCTGGCCCCTATCTTGAGCTTTTCGGTCGCGGCCCCCGCGAAGGATGGACAACATGGGGCAATCAAGCTGAGGACTACTCGCCTACTTGGTCTACCTATGCAAACCATTCTCAGTCTCACATAGTTCTCTAAAAATCCTAACCTTACCGGCTATGCACCAACGCCGCTTGTTGATGGCGAATTTCTTGCTGATGAGCCGCCCACATTTGTTCGTTCGGCAGGTAGCGAGTGGGGTCAAGTGCCTGCTCCCCTCCTGCATGAAGTGCAGTTAATGCCTCGGCAATTGTACTGAAAATCCGGTCAATTTCATGTTTCTCGATGGTAAGGGGAGGCGAAATAGCAATGATGTCTGCGGTATAGCGTACCATTACGCCCATCTCGTAACACTTCAGATAAGTAGCAAAAGCGCGAGCCCCCACTTTACCCGGACTCGACTCCAGTTCAATGCCTGCTACCAGGCCAATATTGCGCACATCCTTGACGAAAGGAACCCCTTTCAGGGAATGCGCAGCCTGTTCGAAATGAGCACTTAGATTAGCGGCACGCTCAACCAGTTGTTCATTTTCAAAAATGTCGAGCATGGCGATGGTCGCTGCACAACCAATCGGATGCGCCGTGTAGGTATAGCCATGCGGCAATTCTATGGCACCCGCCGGAGTGTTGGTCATGAATGCATCGTAGATTTCACGCTTGACCGCAACGGCTCCCATCGGAACCGCCCCATTGGTCAAGCCCTTTGCACAGGTAATGATGTCGGGAACCACGCCAAAGTAGTCTACCCCGAAACGGGTACCGAGACGACCAAATCCGGTAATCACTTCGTCAAAAATTAACAGGATGCCATATTTATCGCAAATTTCGCGCAAGCGTTTAAGATAACCTGCCGGAGGCAGAATCACCCCGGCCGATCCTTGCATCGGCTCAACGATCAGCGCTGCAATGGTAGCCGGATCATGCAGAGCGACAATTCGCTGCTCAAATTCATTTGCCAACTCAACGCCCCCCTCTTGCGGCACGCCGCGAGTAAAGGCATTGCGGGCAATATCCAATGGATGCCTGATGTGATCCACACCGGTCAAGCCATTGCCAAATGCCTTGCGGTTCCCGGCTATTCCCCCCACCGCAAGACCTCCAAAATTAACTCCGTGATAACCCCGCTCACGACCAATCAATTTATTGCGTAGCGGATTGCCAGTCACACGCTGGTAGGCCAAAGCTATTTTCAAAGCCGTGTCTGCCGACTCGGAACCTGAACCGGTAAAGAAAATCCGATCAAGACCCTGCGGCAAAAACTCTGCAAGTCTTTCAGCAGCCTCAAAAGCCAGCGGATGACTGTTCTGGAAAGCAGGGGCGTAATCCAGTGTGCGCAACTGGTGCGCTACCGCGCTGGCAATTTCTTCACGTCCATGCCCCCCCGCTACGCACCATAGACCGGCGGTTCCATCCAGTAACGTGCGGTCATCTATGGTGGTGTAGTAATTGCCTTTGGCCGCCTTGATCAAGCGCGGCATGCTCTTGAATTGGCGATTAGCAGTAAAGGGTAGCCAGTAATGATCGAGATTAGGTAAAGTAGGCACAATAACTCCTTGGATAACAGGATTAACAGTTTCAGGGTGTTTAATACATCGTGTCAAGACTGTATTTTTAATAAATTAACTTTATGATTTATTTATAATTTAGCATTTTAATGTTATTGTTTATTTAACACTTTAAACATAGAGGTGGTTGGTATGGATCAGGAAGTAGGTTTTAGATTGAAGTTGGTGCGTCTGCGTCTCCAACTCTCTCAACGAGCACTGGCTAAACGTGCCGGGGTCGCTCATGCTACCATTTCGCTCATTGAGTCAGGACGCACCAGTCCATCGGTCAGTGCCTTGAAGCGCATCCTGGCGGGCATCCCCATGACTCTGGCTGAATTTTTTTCTGATGAACTTCCACCCGCCGAGAGCAATATTTTTTATCACGCGGCAGAATTAACTGAAATTAGTGGTGGAGACGGAATATCTTACCGCCAGATCGGTTCAGCACGGGCGGGACATGTTCTGCAAATACTTTTCGAACGATATGAACCCGGTGCAGATACAGGCCTCATCATGTTGAACCACGAGGGCGAAGAAGGAGGCGTTATTCTTACCGGACAACTTGAAGTCACCGTGAGTGAATGGACCCGCGCACTCGGGGTCGGGGATGCTTATTATTTCAACAGCCGGCAGCCGCACCGGTTTCGCAATGTGGGTTCAAACCCTTGCACGCTGGTCAGTTCATGCAGCCCGCCTTCGTTTTAATTTTCGGCTAAGTGCATTCTGAGGCTGGAAACTTTGCTCCAGCAGCAGTACTGAATTATGCTGTGTTGTAAAAAAAAATTCGAATGAAAAAACTTCAACAGCAGCAAAGTAGCGAAAACAGAAAGTTAAGTTCACTAATTATTACCTTGGTCAAGCCGGTTGAAAAGATTCATTATGATTTCTTGAATCAGTTTTTTCCAGATTGCAATTCACTCTTTATCTTTAACAACTTAAATTGCCTATCAATAAATAATTGCGCTTGTTTGAATCCACCAATTAGGCACTTTTTTCCTTAACTTGGGGCAATTGCAGTTTTGCTTTACAACTCAATCGAACTAGAATTACACTGCTCTCTGAAAAAAATGCTGATCGGTACGAAGATTGGTTCAAAATCTTGAGTAAACTTTATACATATTCGCTGTTGTTAGGCCTTTATCTGACAAATTCTGGATCAGGTCTCGCGACAGATTTGTCGCAACTTTCCCTCGAAGAGTTAATGCAGCAAGAAGTTACCGGAGCATCAAAATATGCCCAGAAGGCCATAGATGCGCCGGCTGACGTAACTGTAGTCACTGCTGATGATATTCGGCGCTATGGCTGGCTAAATTTAGCCGATGCCCTGCGTTCGGTACGCAGCTTCTATCTCACCAATGACCGAACCTACCAATATATCGGGCTGCGTGGCTTTTCTCCTCCGGGTGACTTGAACAACCGAATTCTGTTCATGATCGACGGTGAGCGTGTCAACGATAGCTTCTATGACGGTGTGATGATGGGTGAAACATTTCCGCTGGACATAGGTCTGGTAGACCGTATCGAGATCGTGCGAGGACCTGGCTCGGCGATCTATGGCGGAAATGCCATGTTTGGAGTGATCAACGTCATCACCCGTTCTGGTCGTGACATGGATGGCACCGAGCTCGCTGCGGGGGCTGCTTCACATCATACTTATGACGGACGTGTCAGTACAGGTCGAGCCTTCAGCAATGTAGAATGGCTTCTTTCGGCAAGCAAAGGAAACAGTGGCGGAGGCAATTATCAATTCAACGACATCGCTCCGGGTGCATGGACATCCTCCCAGACTGACGCAGAAAACTGGCAGCGTTTATTCGGAAAACTGAGCGTGAGTGACTGGCATGCCAGTCTGAATTACGGCTTTCGTCAGAAATACGTGCCGACCGGTTCATATGGTTCGATTTTCAATGACCCGAACCATCATGAAGATGATACTTTTTTTCTTGCCGATATCAGCGGTCTGCATCGAATTAACGAAAAGCAGGAACTATACATTCGGGCTTACTCGGGGCATTACCACTATCTTGGACAATATCCCACAGATAATACCAACGCTGCTTTATCAAATGGTCTTTCTGACGGTCGGCCCTATGTACTTGGTGATGTCAATGTCACAGGAAACTGGCAAGGTGCCGAAGGCCGCTGGACATCTTCCGCCTGGTCAGGCCAACATTGGGTCACGGGACTGGAATATATAAGAAACCAAAACTATTACGACTATACTGAAAATCCCTTACTCCCGGTAAACTCGTGGTCTGTTCAAGGAGCTGCTGAGCGGTTGGGACTTTATATTCAGGATGAAATTTCCCTTACACAAAAGAATACCCTGACAATCGGGATACGCCACGACCGGAGCACCGGTTTTGAGTCACGCTTGAGTCCGCGTCTGGCTTTTGTTCGCCAGGCCGATTCTGCAACCACCTACAAGATTCTCTACGGCACGGCTTTTAGAAACCCTGATTTTTTCGACAATCTCGACACACGAGCGAATAACGATCTCGAATCAGAACAGATTAAGACTCTCGAAGGACTTTGGCAACACAGTTACGGCGCAAATATGACCCTGATTGTGGATCTCTTTGAAAATCATGTTACCAGCTTGATTCAGCAAGACGCTTTGGGGTTCACGGTAAATAGTCCGCTACTCACCGCGCGGGGTGCGGAGCTGGAATGGGAAGCCCGCTTCAAGAATAACGCTCGAACCCGGCTCAGCTACTCGCTTCAAACCACCAGCCAGCGCGGCATGACTCCGGATAATTCGCCGGTTCAGATGTTCAAGGCCAATATCAGTCTGCCCTTGATTCCATCCTGGACTGCAGGACTTGAGGAACAAGCCATGAGCAGCCGCAAATCGGATAGCGGAACTAATCGCGTGGGTTCATACGCCGTCTCCAACCTTACTATTGGATTTCGTTCACCGAATGGGGACTGGCTATTGACAGGCTCGATAAACAATCTGTTTAACCGGATTTATTTGGACCCAGTTCAAGTTGACGCTTCTATCCAGAGTTATTACGGCATCACCAGAAGCACCCTTGCCCAGGACGGGCGCCTATTCCGTATGAAACTCGAAACACATTTCTGATGTCCGTCAATAAGCCGCTACTTGGTTGGGTATTCCTCGGCTGGCTGTTCGCCGCCGGTTCTTTAAGCTCTCCCGCGTTTGCTGATGAAGCAACGATTGAAGCAGCATTTATTTTCAATATCATTAAATATACAAACTGGCCGGAAACCTCACTGCTCAGTGACCATCATCTTTTACTTTGCTACGTGGGCGCCGATTCTCCTTTGGGCGACGCGATTGACGAACTTCATGGAAAACGTATAAACACATTTATTATTGATGTTCGCAAAACCACCCGCCTTTCAAACCTTGGGGCCTGCCATGTCGCTATTCTTGGGAAAGACGTGGAATTCGATGCTTTCCGCAAGGCTCAGTCGCCTTTTGCCCTCACCGTGGGCGAGGGCGTAAACTTCGTCAACCAAGGAGGAGGAGTCGGGCTTTATCGCCTTGATGACCGGATTCGCTTTGATGTAAACCTCGATTCCACCAAAGCAAAAGGCCTGAAGATATCTGCTAATTTGCTAAGGCTGGCACGCAACGTGCAGGGAAATCAGTAATGATCAATCACCCTGTCATGAACTGGTATCGCAATTCGCGCATCGGTAAAAAACTTCTATTTATCAATGCGGTGACCATGAGCACGGCGGGTTTGCTGCTGATATTGCTTATCGGAATCATTTTGACTTTCACCGAGCGCTACAAAATGCTTGATCAAGTACGTGTCCAGGCGATGATGAATGCCGAGGGTCTGGGTGCAACTTTGGTATTCAATGATCCGCTTGCTGCAAATGAACAATTGGCGACATTAAAAAACTTACCCTATATAAGCAAGGCTGATCTTTACAATGCAGAAGGTAAACCATTCGCCCGGTATAAACGCAATGACTTGACTGCAGTCGCCCTACCAAATTCGATTCCAGATGTAAATAATCACATTCCGGAATTGGTTGATTATGGCTGGCTTAGTTTGAGATATCAGAGAATCGTTAAAGCTCGCGGTCAGGATGTCGGCTTCCTTTATATGGAGGCCGGACTAGAACTTCTGTATCGACAAATGCTGTATTTTATGGGTTTAGCTATTGTGGCCATTTTGCTGGCTACATCCGTCAGTCTGGTGTTATTGAACCGACTTCAAAATTCGATCACATCACCCTTATTGGGATTGACCGGTTTGATGGGAGATATCTCGAAAGGAAATGATTACACACGCAGATTTAAACTGGACACTCATGATGAGATAGGCGAGTTGGCGACCGGCTTCAATAAGATGCTACAACAAATCGAGAAGCGGGATGAAGCACTGGACATGGAATTGCAGGAAAGGAAGCAATCGGAAGTACGACTTGATCGCCTGGCTCATTACGATACTGTAACGCAACTCCCAAACCGCTATTTCTTCGGCCGCCGTCTTGCAGCAGAAACCACTGAATACCGCGTTTATGGACATGAGTTTGGGCTGCTGTTCATCGATCTGGATAACTTCAAAATCATTAATGACACACTGGGGCACCACGTGGGGGACGAATTGTTGCGCCAGATTTCGGGACGGTTTAAGTCCATTGTGCGTTCAGGCGATACCGTGGCTCGATTGGGAGGGGATGAGTTTGGAGTGATCCTGGCAAACCTGGCCCACCCGGCAGATGCAGCTCTGGTTGCAGCCAAAGTGATTGAAAAGTTTGCAATACCATTGCAACTGGAAGGGCATGAGATCGTTGTGGGCGCCAGCATTGGAATTAGCCTTTTCCCACAGGATGCTGACAATACAGACGAACTTATGAAAAACGCGGATGCGGCGATGTACCATGCCAAAAACAAAGGAAAAAACAATTATCAGTTTTTTTCTGAAGCACTTCGCGGACTCGCACATCACCGCATGGTGATCGAATCACAGCTTCGCCGTGGACTTCAAGCCAGCGAACTTTTTTTGCATTATCAGCCTCAGTTTGACATGGCGTCACGTCGTATTTTAGGGGTTGAAGCTTTGCTGCGTTGGCAACATAAGGAATTAGGGCGCATTAACCCTGGAGAATTTATTCCTGTTGCAGAGGAAAGTGGCTTGATCGTCCCCATTGGAGAATGGGTCTTCCGAACTGCTTGTGAGCAATCCAAAGCATGGCATGATGCAGGATTAATCTTGACTATGGCTGTGAATTTAAGTGGCCGTCAGTTTAGAGAAGAAAATTTTGTCGAGCGCTTCAAGTTGATTCTGAATGAAACGGGTGCCAATCCAAACTGGATGGAGCTAGAGCTTACAGAAAGCTCCCTCATGGACTCTTCTGAAAATACCCTCACGAAGCTGAATGCGCTAACTTCATTAGGTTTAAAACTTTCGATCGATGATTTTGGCACAGGATATAGCTCAATGAGCTATCTCAAGCGTTTTCCGATCAGCAAACTAAAGATTGATCGATCTTTTGTGACCAACATCAATTCTGACTCGGAAGATCAGGCTATCGCCAAGGCCATCATTGCCTTGGGAACCAGCATGGAGATGCGAATCATTGCCGAAGGTATTGAAACTGAAGAGCAATTGAGTAAATTACTAGAGTCCGGATGTCATCAAGGACAAGGTTATCTAATCAGTCCTGCAATTGCACCGGACGAAGTCGTATCAATCTGTGTGAAATATAATGTACAAAAAATTACCGCTTAGACTATCCCTGAAAACTAACTGACGCTTTATTTTATTACGCCAAACGAGCATGAATGATTCGGGTGACGGTATTTGATCCAATGTATTGTTTCAGCGATAATCTTCAAACTGAACAAACTCCGGTGCCGCTTAATCAAAAAGCTCTATCGGCAAGTAGTTAACCTCAACCACGTCCAACTCATCCACCCCGCCGGGAACATGCACGTTAACCACATCTCCCGCTTGCGCTTTGAGCAACGCACGCGCAAGCGGTGATACCCAGCTTATCAAACCACGTCCCGCGTTTGCTTCGTCCACTCCCACAATGCTGTAGGTATGCTCTTCCCCATCCTGCCCACTCACGGTCACAGTTGCCCCAAAAAAGACTTGCCCGCAATTTTTTCGCTGGGCAGGATCAACAACCACCGCATTATCCAGCCGCTTGGACAAGAAACGAAGACGGCGGTCAATTTCACGCAGTCTTTTCTTACCGTAAATATAATCGCCATTTTCGGAACGGTCGCCGTTGGAAGCAGCCCAGGTAATGGTATTCACCAGCACGGGTCGCTCGGTTTTCCATAATTGGTCAAGCTCGTCCCTTAGCCGCTGGTATCCTGCCGGAGTAATATAATTCTTCAGTCCGACAGGAAGCTGTTGCGGCAACTCCAGTTCTTCCTCCTCTACTTCTGATTCCTTGGTAAAAGCTTTATTCATTGTCAGATTCTGAGATGGATCAGGAGGCTTTTTCTCTTACAATACGCCAGTGACCTCGCATATTTTTCAGTTCAAGTTGTTTTGTTGTTTTTATCTCCATTTGATTATCAGCTTTGAAATCCTGTGCGAAACTCACTATAGCAATGTTATCGCCGCGAAAGCTGACTTTAATATTTCTAAGCGTCACTTTAATCGATCGATACTTGCCCAATCTCGATTTACGCAGAGCCTCCCAATCTGAACGGGACACGCCGGTCGGCGTAACGAAGTCAGTCGCATAATAAGATAGATAAGCATCAGAATCACGTCTCGACCAGGCATCCCCCCATTGCATGACCACTTGGCGAACTTCATTTTCTCCAGGTTGAATTGATTTGGACGGATGCTTTATTTCCGCAACATTCTCCTTGGAAACTGGGGAAGTTACTAACTTTGTTGAAGTTGACGAAAAGTCTGTTGTTGTAATCTGAGGAGCAAGCTTAGTGTCAACCAGCGGACTCGCGACTAATTCTGTTTTTACCTGGGGAGCAACAACAATGGTTGACTTGGTTTCCGTAGCAGGGGGGCTCAATTTGATACTATCTGAAGAGGTTACTCCGTCAGATTGAACTTTAAATTGAACAGATTTATGGTTTAATATTCGAGGCTCGGCAGCCATCCAATATATTGCACTAATTACGAATAAAGCCAAGGCAATATAAGCTGCATGGCGCCCATGGAAAGCGGCTTTAACTCCGGCCAGGTTTGCTGCCTGTTTTCCGGGTTCAGATGAGCCGACAGACTGCTCGTAGCGAGAGCTACTGCTGGCCCAAGACTTCAACTGCCCCGGCTTCAGTTGTGGCTCCTGAACAAACCTTACCGCCTTGTTCTCGGTATCCGTCACACTTTCTACTTCACGCTTGTTTTGATCTTTTATGACGACGTCGGGGTACATCGTTTCTGCGGCAAACTCTTCGTCTTTCAGCCTGCGCTCAAGAATTTCGCGTTCGGCAAGGGCCAATTTGAGTTTTTCCTCACCCGCTTCCCTTAGCGCAAGCTGTTCAAGCTCAAGTCTTTCCTGCTCAATCCTCGCTTCTATTCGAGCGGTCAATTGACGCTCGACTTCAACACGAGCCGCTATTGCGATCCGCTCTTCTTGCTCAGCTTGAGTTCGCCGGTAAGTAAGTGCCTCAAGGCGTGCCTCTTCAGCAAGTTGTGCGGCAAGTCTGTCCTCACGACGCTTTTCATCCGCTGAACGACTTTTCGCTTCTTCAATTTCAGCCAGCTGAGATTCGGCTTGCGTTGCCAACTCTTCTATTCGAAGTTGGCGTTCTTGCGCCTCGCGATCTGCCGCGGCAATGCGCAACTGCTCCTCGTGGGCAACTCTCTTGCTTGTCTGGATACGCCAATTTTTTTCCTGCTCAATTCGAAGCTCGATTTGGGCAGCTACTTGTCGTTCTGCCTCAATACGAGCGACAAGTGCTGTTCGTTCGTTTTCTTCGGCTTCTGCCCTCTCGCGGGCAAGCGACTCAAGCAGTTTTTCTTCCTCAAGCTGAGCCGTTAACCTTTCGGCCTGCCTTGCTTCCTGTGCCGCAAGGTTACGCGCTTCCTCTATCGCAGCCTCATGCAATTTTTGTTGCGCCAAGTTCTCGTTAGACTCAAGCTGACGTTCATTTTCCTCTCGCTCCGCGATTACCCGCCTGAGTTGTTCTGCCTGCGCCGCGCGTTGAAAAATTTGCGCATGTTCAAACTTTTGCTGCTCGATTTGCAACTCAAGTTGAACATTTAATTGTCGCTCCAATTCAATACGCTGAACAACCGCATTTCGTTCGGCTTGCTCTACCTCGGCACGCTCACGTGCGAGCCTTTCAATTTGCGAAATTTCCGATAGCCGAATGGCATGTTTTTCGGCCAGCCGTTGTTCTTCTGACGTGTGTTGCTTCGCTCTTTCTATCGCCGCAACATGAAGACGTGCATGATTAACCATCTCGTCTATTCCTAATTGACGATCCTGTTTTATGCTTTCTCTTGATTGACGTTGGGCAGCCTCTTCAGAAGCTTCTCGCTGACTGATTCGCTTACGTCCGGTCTCTTCCGGTTCACCCCGAATTTCCGGTAACGTCAACTGATCAAAAATTCTACTCATTAAGGTATCCCTTGGCGCAACTGGCCAGCATTTTCCTCGTCCTCGATAATTTACTGATAAATCATCATTGCAACAGCGCTAACATACCAACTAATTGAAAAGATGTAAACAAATAATAAGCCCATGCGAACATGGGCTTATTCAGAGCGACTCTACAAAAGCTTACACAGGAATGATTTAGAACGGAATATCGTCATCAAAGTTGTCAAAACCGCCTACCTTGGCGGGTATCGGCTTATCGGCATTGGCTGTACTTGAGCTATTCCCTGCAACGGCTGATGTCGTCGGCTTTTCTACCACTTCAAAACTACTACCCCCAGTGGATTTTCCTCCCAACATTTGCATTTGATCGACAATTATCTCGGTCGTATAACGATCTTGTCCCTCCTTAGTCTGCCATTTACGAGTTTGCAGTTTACCTTCCACGTAAATCTGGGCACCTTTTTTCAAATACTCTCCGGCCACTTCGGCCAGACGCCGATAAAACACCAGATTATGCCATTCGGTCTTTTCCTGCTTCTCACCCGTTTTGTCCTTCCAGTTT
>Ga0007854_10001428_pt1 | contig 15162 bp, 18 predicted proteins | sample CryBogCBH12Aug08_FD_60382 | JGI IMG/M metagenome (GOLD analysis project Ga0007854, IMG submission 60382) | Freshwater microbial communities from Crystal Bog, Wisconsin, USA - CBH12Aug08 | ecosystem: Environmental > Aquatic > Freshwater > Lake | place: Crystal Bog, Wisconsin, USA | collected...
ATGAGTTTTTACACCATGGCTTTTATGGGCCTGTCGCCTTTTGGGAGTTTATTGTCAGGAGTTCTGGCCGCAAGGATCGGGGCGGGTAATACTTTATTAGGGGGGGGATTCCTTTGTATCCTGGCTGCGACCATATTTATTTTGCAGTTAAAGACCCTCAGGGGAGTTGTAAGACCGCTTTATATAGAGAAGGGCATTATTGAAGAACCGGTTAAGTAAAGGAGCGACCCATGGTTAAAATGAAAATTCTCTACGAAGGCCAATTGCACTGCAGCTTGACCCATGAGCCCTCAGGGTCTGTCATCAGCACCGATGCGCCTAAGGATAATATGGGCAAAGGGGAGGCTTTTTCGCCGACCGATCTGGTAGCCGCTGCCCTTGGCTCTTGCATGCTTACTGTTATGGGAATTGTTGCCGCCAAGCATAGTATTGATCTTAAAGGGACTACTGTGGAAGTGAGTAAGGAGATGGTCACAGCTCCTGTCAGGCGTATTGGCAAAATTACGGTCACCCTTCATATAGCTCCGGGCATCCCTCAAGATAAGCGTGCCATGCTTGAAGCTGCCGCTCACAGTTGTCCGGTCCATAAAAGCCTGCATCCGGATGTCCAAACTCCTATTCAGTTCATTTATTTATAGTCTCTGTAAATTGGCAAATTCGGACTTTATCGGGTATACTTTCTTTAGGAAGGTGGAAAAGAGAGAGTATGACCCCATATGCCTGCAATATTAATAAATCCATGTTTAAACAGATTAAAAAAGTTGTTTCTATAGCTGTTTTAGCTGCCTTTATCAGCACTTCAGTGAAAAGTCCTGTTTTTGCCCAATCCTATCAAACAGGAGAAATGCCTTTCATGTCTGTGCCGGGCTCCATGGTGCAGTTAAGCCCTGAATTCACGCCGGATCATTTGCAAGGTATTACTATTCATCCTGAAAACGCGCTGCAGTTTGACTTCTTGATCCATCAAGGGGACGGGGTTTTATCAATAGGCCAGAAAGAAGAGGAGTATACCAAGCTGGTGAGGTATTTTCTGGCGTCTTTAACCATTCCTGATGATAATCAGTGGGTTAACCTTTCTCCTTATGAAAAGAACCGGATCATCAAGGATGATTTCGGCAAGACCGAGATGGGGCGGGATCTTTTAGCCCAGGATTATATGCTTAAGCAGATCACCTCGAGCCTGATCTATCCCGAGAACGGTTTGGGCAAGAAATTTTGGGACATGGTTTTTGATCGCGCCTGGAAAGAATATCACACGACAGATATTCCGGTGAACACCTTTAATAAGGTATGGATCATGCCTGACCAGGCTTATGTTTATGAAAGCGGCAACAGCGCCTATATTCTTCAAAGCCATTTAAAGGTCATGCTGGAAGAGGATTATCTTTCGCTTAAAAAACACACCGCACTCGCCGAGTTCAGCCCGTCGGCGGCCAATGACTCGCATGCCATCGGCTCAAAGGTGATCCGCCAGATCATTCTTCCTGAATTGGAAAAGGAAGTCAATACGGGCAAGAATTTTGCGAATTTGCGCCAAATGTACAGCGGGATGATCCTTGCGACCTGGTATAAACAAGCTTTAAAGGAATCCTTATTAGGGAAGGTCTACGCGGACAGGGCAAAAGTTCAAGGGGTGAATCAGGATCCTAAGAATAATGAGATCATTTACAAGCGCTATTTGAAGGCGTTTAAAAAGGGCGTGTTTAATTACATCAAGGAAGATGTGGACAAATATACCAATGAGCCTATCCCCAGGAAATATTTCTCCGGCGGGTTTCAACGACGGACAGGAGATGTGAAGGTTTTTACAGACCCTGCCATGCTGCCTGCGGCGGTTAAAGAAAAGTTGGCCATTGAGTTTAAAGACAATGCGGCCAACGAAGGCCGGGTTGAGGTGGTCACCATCAATCTAAATTCCGTGAACCAGGCCTCAGGTGCTAAAATGGGGAACGTATCATCAGCCGGAAGTAAAATAGTTCCCAGCGCCAAAACGACGGCCAGCCCCAACGCGGCGATGACAGCCAAAACAGTTTTTGTTATCGATGATGATCCGATGCAGCTGGAGTTAATGGAAGCAGTATTGGCAGGCCAAGGCTACACTATTTTAATCGCAAGCAAACCGGAAACAGCGAGAGAAGTCTGGAGAGGCCATAAGGAGAAAATAGACTTGATCATTAGCGATACAAATCGGCCTGGAGGACTGTGGACCGAGGAAGTGTCCGAATTTAAGAAAGATAAAAATGTCCCTGTTCTTGCTGTGAGCGGACTTGAAGGCCCGGAGGCGTGGAAGGGTATTACGGAAGATTTTGTCGGCAAGCCCTATCGGGTTGAGGAGTTGGTTGCAAAAGTTAAAAGCCTTCTTCCGGATGCTGCTATGGTGACCGCGGCAGACAGGGAGGTTGTGAGAATATTTTTAGCATCTTTGGGAAAAACAATTAACAGGCACGATCAGGGGAGCGCCCACTTAGGCGCTAATGAGGTCGGAGTTACTCTTAGGGCTTTAGGGGGCGTTGATAGGTCTAACCCTAGAAATCTTGTACCAATAGCCAATCCTTTTCCTGTTCCCTCTGTTCAAGCGGCTATCGAGCAAAAAACGGACTTTCTGCTTGGGAAATTCTTTCAGGATAATCATGCCAATAAATTATTTGATCAAACAAGTATAGAAAAGGTAAGGAAACTGATCCGGGTAACAGATACAGGCCGCCGATTTAATTACAGCACGACGACGGCCGGCAGCAGTAACGGTAATCTTTATGAATTTGAAGCGGCCATCTATAAAATTGATGCGGCGATGACGGCAGATGTTGAAGAAGCTAAAACACTTGCAATGGTCTATTTTAATAATCTCAACTTAATCAAAAGAAATACGATTTCATCTGAGTTGAGAAGCTGGTTTAACAATATTTTAAGTGAAATTGATCGTCACGAGAGGTATGAACTGCTGTCTGAACAGATATATCGTTTTAAGGATCAATTAAAAAAATCAATTAGCCGTTCCGGTGGAAATCCAGAAAGAACTTCTTCTGTTTTAGCTGCATTAGAAGGTTCATTGACGAATCTTGAGCGTGTTTATGAAAATCAATTGAATGCCGCAATGACGGTAACTTCTCAGGATATTTCTAAATTTAATAATGCGGCTTTGCATCCGGTGGCAGAAGATGATACTGATTCTTTTAATATAGGTAGATTGCATCAGATCGCGGTCTCTGCAGAAGACAGCACTTTAAGAAAGGCCGCCATGGGAGAACTGCAGAATGAAGTTAATAAGACCGGCAGTACCGTTGACGAAGTTCTTAAAAACCCGGATCGGGTAAAGGCCTTAGTTGCTGAAATATTCCGCTCAACAATGAGTTATGAATTGAAGCATGGTAAAAAATCAGGTGTTGGTGATCAAGCAACCGTGGCTGAGACTCCTTTGGGCGGTATCGATTTAAACGCCGCTAATATGGACTTGCGGATCAAGCGCGACGGCAAGGGGGTGCCTCTTCCTCTGGCCTTGCAGGACATGAATCAGCTGATGAGGGTCCAGGGCTTTGTCCCCGAGATCATTGAGATCAAACCCGCCGTAAATCTTCCTATTCTTAGCGAACTCCAGCAAAAACTTCAAGCTACCGCTGTGTAAAAAGTAGATAGGCCCCTCCAAAGGCGGTGGCTTCAGCAGTATAAAAAACCAGTGGCCTGTCAGGGCGTTTTATGATAAAAATATAATAATCGGTTTCCCTCAAACCGATGTTTTTGCAACCAATCCCCCGAATGATTCTTCGATTTTATTTTTGTACCTGCCTTTTGCAACTATGCATAGTTGCATTATAAGAGGAAGGTGGTATACTTAATATGAGCACTATAGAGAAACTCACGGCTCGTTTTATGTCTAAGCCTAAGGATTTTTCCTGGACAGAGCTAGTGAAGTTATTAAGCTTCTTTGGCTATGAAGAAATGACCGGGAGCGGTTCAAGGAGAAAATTCATTCATAATGATCGACAGCCGATTATATTACATGAGCCGCATCCAAAAAGGATTCTGAAGATGTATCAAATGAATCACATTTATAATGTGCTGAAAGAGGAGCAATTAATATGAGCGATATGATGGAATATAAGGGATATTACGGCTCTGTCCATTATAGTGATGATGACGGTTGTTTTTATGGGAAGATTGAGCATATTAGGGGCTTAGTCAGCTATGAAGGGCATGATGTCAGCTCTATGAGAAAATCTTTCCAGGACGCTGTTAATGATTATCTTGCGACCTGCAAAGCAAAGAATATCATTCCGGATAAACCTTTTAAGGGATCTTTTAATGTAAGGACCGGCCCCGAGCTTCACAGACTGGCGTATATCTACGCCCGGAAGAAAAAAATGAATCTTAATAAAGTCATTGTTGATGCTCTGCAGAAATATTTAACTAATAATAAACTGCAGCACTCATAAATGATAGAATAACTTTCATGAAGTTCAAATCCGCCCTTATCCTTATCGTCATACTGCTTTCTTCCCGCGTTTTAGCCGAAGAGCGGGCTAATTATGAGGCTCCGTCTCCAATAGGGCATGCCCTGCGTATGATGAAAACGGCTGGTTACTGGATCAGCCGCCATCCTTCGCCTGACGCAGTGATCATGAGCCCGGATGCTGTTGAGCAGTTCAATGGCCGCCTGCGCGCTGAGAGCAAATTGACCAAGGATATTTTTACTCTCGTTCAGGATTTAAAAACAGAATCGCTGCTCGATGAACTAGAAAAGACCCTGTCGGATATCATCGCCAAAGACTATTACACTGCGGCCGGCGTCAAAGCGGACACGGACTTTATGGATAATATTAAACGCAACATGAACTTAAGCGGGGTTGTCGTCGGGATCTCTCCCCGCTACGGTTTGGTCGTGCATTTTGCTTCCCAGCGCTTTTTGCCGACGAAGGAAGGCTTGTATGAACAAAAAGACGACTATGATTTTGATCAGCTGCAAAACAGCGCGCTGGATGTAGGGACGCCGGTGGCTGTCATCCATGCCTCTGCGGACGGCCTTTGGTATTATGTGATGACGGCCATCAGTGACGGATGGGTGGAGGCGAAAAACGTGGCTCTGGGAGATGTCAATCAGGTCAGGCAGTTTTCGCAGGATAATGATTTTGCGGTTGTTATTAAGCCAAAGGCGGATATTTTCCTTAATGAATCCATGACTAACTATTATGACTATGTGCGCATGGGTATGCGCCTGCCCATGTCCGGCATGGATGCCGGTCATGCGACGGTCAATGTGCCGGTCATGGACACGGACGGCACATTGGCGATCAAAGAAGGGTACATGAATGCCGAGGATGTAAGCGCCGGCTATCTTGGCCTTACTGCGAGAAATATTTACAAGCAGGCTTTGATGATGCTTAACCAGCCATACGGCTGGGGAGATCTCTACGGCGAGCAGGACTGTTCCAGGTTCATGCAGATGGTTTTTGCGACGATGGGCATTGAACTGCCGCGGGATTCCAAAGATCAGGCCAAGGTCAGCAGCAGGGTTGTTGATTTTGATGAAAAAAGCTCCGATGCCGCTAAAATAGCGGCGTTGGCCAAAGCGCCTGGGGGGAACACCCTTTTGGCCATGAAGGGGCATATTATGCTATATCTCGGCACGATCGACGGAAAGCCGTATGCGATCCATGACACGACCGGGTATAAACAAACAGTGGACCAAAAAGAAGTGGCGCATGCCATTGACAGGGTTATCATCTCAGATCTGTCTTTAGGAGAGGGAACCCATAAAGGGTCTTTGCTTCGACGTTTATCAAGGACAGTGACGATTGAATAAGCCTTCCTGCGTTATTAAAACTTCCGTACAACTATTTCAAGCTCCTTTATACCAGCCTTTCCGGGTGGCCAGCGGACAGCACGATCATCTGGAAAACATCTTGTTTACTGTTGAGTTAAAAAACGGCACCAAAGGCTATGGCGAAGCGGCGGTAGCGACGCATATTACCGGTGAGACTGTTGAGCAGACTTTCAAGAATCTCAAAGCGGTCGCCGGCTGGCTGAAAGGAAGACCGATTGAGGACTATTTAGGCCTCTCGGCACAGCTGCATGAACGGCTGCCCCATAATAAAAGCGCCGTGGCTGCGGTAGAGATGGCTGTCATGGACGCGCTCACGCGGTCTTTGGGTTTTCCCCTGTGGCGTTTATGGGCGGCTAAGCCGATCAAATTACGTACGGATATTACCATTGTTATTAATGATCTTGATGAAACCGAAGCCCGTGCGAGGGCTTTTAAGGCTAAAGGTTTTCGCGCTTTTAAGATCAAGATCGGCCGCGATATGGATCTGGATTTTAAGCGGGTCGAGGCAGTCTGGCGTATTGCCCCGGGTTCTCAAATTATTCTCGATGCGAATCAGGGCTATAGCGCTTCTCAAACCTTGCGGTTCTTGAAAAGTTTAAACAGGGCAGGGATCGTGCCGGACTTGATCGAACAGCCTGTATCAAAAGCGGACTGGGAAGGGTTAAAAAAAGTGACGCGCGAATCCAAGGTTTGTGTCTGCGCGGATGAAAGCGCCTCATCGCTGCCGGATGCCGTCCGTATCATCAAAGAAAAAGCCGCCGGTGCCATTAATGTTAAATTGATGAAAACCGGGATCGTGCATGCCCTAGAGATCAGCCGCCTGGCCCAAGCAGCAGGGGTTAAATTGATGATCGGCGGGATGATGGAGTCGAATTTAGCCATGACCGCCTCAGCCCATCTGGCCGTGGGTTTGGGCTGTTTTGATTTCATCGATCTGGACACCCCGTTCTTTATTAAAGGAGAGGATGCCCGCAACCCGTACCTGTCTTCTCAAGGGGTTTACGATTTGAGTAAGGTCAAGAGTGGTATTGGCATCATCCCTCAGCAGGGGTCATTGCAAGGAGCAAGGCGACGAAGCAATCTTTTATCATGATACATAGCCCCGTATTCCTTATCTTCATCCTCTTAGCTGTCGAATTTACCGTCCTGTTTTTAGCTGGAAATCCGCGTACGAAAAACCTGTTTGGTTTTCTCCCCTCGATGTTCTGGATCTATTTTCTGCCCATGGTCCTTTCCACCTGCGGGATCATTGATGCCAAAAGCCCGCTCTACGCGCTCATCACCAAATATCTTCTGCCTCCGACGCTTTTCTTGCTTTTGCTGAATGTGGATATGAAAGCAATTTCCCGCCTGGGGCCTGCCGCGCTCCTGATGTTTTTCGCCGGATCTTTCGGTATTATGCTGGGCATGGTCATCAGTTTCCTTATTTTCAAACCTCTGGTCGGCGCTCAGTTCTGGAGCGGCTTTGGAGCTCTGTCGGCCTCCTGGACCGGAGGCTCCGCCAACATGATCGCGGTCAAAGAGGCTTTAAATACGCCGGATGCCGTTTTTTTGCCTATGGTCATTGTGGATACCGTTGTCCCGTATCTATGGATGGGTATTTTGGTCGCTTTGGCTGTTCGTCAAAAGAGTTTCGATGCCTTCAACCGTTCTGACAGGGGCATTCTGGATGATTTGGCCCATCGCACGGAACACTTTTCTCGACAAAAGGACCATACGATAGATCCTGTTAAAGCGGCAGCGGTCATAGGGCTGGCGCTCTTAGCAGGCCGCTTATGCCAGACAGTTTCGGTTTATTTACCTACGGGAAAGAATGTGCTTTCGCCCTATGCCTGGACCATTATTCTGGTGTCGGCTCTGGCTATTATTTTTTCTGCGACACCGGTTGCCCGTATTCCGCACACAGGTACAAATAAATGCGGGAAGTGGATCTTATATTTTGTGCTGACGTCCATCGGTGCCAGGGCCAGTTTAAATAATGCCGCCCAGGCCGGCATTTTGATCGCGGCAGGGGTCGTGGTGCTGATGATCCATGTGGGGATCCTGCTTTTGACCGCCCGGCTGATCCGGGCGCCGTTATTCCTGGTTGCCACCGCTTCTTTGGCCAATATCGCGGGACTGGTCTCCGCGCCGATGATTGCCGAGGTTTATCAGCCCGGTTTTGCCTCCGTAGGGCTGCTTTTGGCCATTCTGGGGCATACTCTGGGGGCTTATTTCGGTATTTTTACGGGCCAAGTCTGCCGTTTATTTATTTGATATATATTCATAACGAATATATAATATCGGCACGATATCCCAAGGGACCGTCATTGGGATTTTTTATTGATAAGAAAGTCCCGCCAGGGCTGATGGCCCATGCGGCGGGATCCTGTAAGGAGAGGGCGTATGGCTGCTTTACATTTGGATGATAAGAATTTTGAAGCTGAAGTGATCAGGTCTTCTATTCCGGTATTGGTCGATTTCTGGGCTGAGTGGTGCGGGCCCTGCAAGATGATCACTCCCGTCATTGATCAGTTATCCATAGAATTAGAGGGCAAACTCAAAATAGCAAAGGTCAATGTGGATGAGTCTCCGGAGCTGGCCGGCCAGTTCAATGTGATGTCTATTCCGACGCTGCTGGTCTTTAAGAACGGGCTGCCGGTTGATCAAATTGTGGGAGCGATGCCCAAAGATAAGTTATTGGCAAAATTACAGCCTCATTTATAAAAGAATTCGGAGTTGTTATGTTCATTGAAGTTTTGAAGTCTAAAATAGGGCACGCGACCATCACCCAGGCAGAGTTGTATTATGAGGGCAGCATCACCATTGATTCTGAGATCCTCAAAGCGGCAGACCTGATCCCGGGGGAAAAGGTCCATGTGCTTAACGAGAGCACGGGCAACCGCATCGAAACGTATGTGATCGCGGGAAACCCCGCTTCCGGCGTTATTTGTCTTAACGGCCCCGCGGCGCGCCTGGGCTTTGTAGGAGACCGTCTGATCATTTTAAGTTACGGTTTACTGGAGGCTGCAGAGGCCCGCCGCCTTGCGCCCAAGATCGTATATCTGGACGGGAAAAATAAAATAAAAAGATCTTAAATTTATGGTGTTCGGTCCTTTAAAAATCAGGCTTTACGGCGACCCCTGTCTTGAGGCAAAATCCAAGCCGGTCAAAGAGGTCGGGCCCGTCGAGCGTATGCTGATCTCGGCGATGTTCGAGACGATGATCGCCTGCAGGGGTGTTGGCCTGGCCGCTCCTCAGGTGGGGATCAATGAACAGATCTTCGTGGTCGATACCGGCAAAGAGGTTTTTGCGGCTATCAATCCCAAAATTATCAAAGGGTCAGGCAGCGACGTCATGGAAGAAGGGTGCTTAAGCATTCCCCGCGTGCTGGTGGAGGTCAAGCGCCCCAAGACCGTTTGGGTGGAATTTACTGACCAGGAAAACCGTCAGGTCAAGGCTCAGTTGACAGGGCTTACGGCCAAGGTTTTTCAGCATGAATATGATCATTTGCACGGCAAGCTGATCCTGGACTATCTCCCTCCCAAAGAGCGCGCCAGTATTGTCTCCCAGCTGAAGAATGGCTCTTATGTCGGTAATGTTTTAGGCGATGATGATGATCACACAAGAAAAATTTGATTCAGGATTAGTGAAGCTGCCCGGCTGGTTCAAGCAGGAGATCCCGGACATGAATAAGGTCCGGCTCATGAAAGAGCTTTTTAGAGGCAGCCGTCTGCATACGGTTTGTGAAAGCGCCCATTGTCCCAATATGGGGACCTGCTGGAAGGAGGGGGTTGCAACCTTCATGATCCTCGGAGGTACATGCACCCGGGCCTGCCGTTTTTGTTCGGTTCCCGCCGGTCGGCCTGATCCTGTCGATGGGCAGGAGCCTCAAAATGTGGCGTTAGCCGTTAAAGAGCTTGGTTTGCGTTATGTGGTGGTGACTTCGGTGGCGCGTGATGATATCGCGGATGAAGGGGCCTCTCAGTTTGCCGAAACGATTTATGCTATTCGCCGTTTAACCCCGGAAGTTAAGATCGAAGTGCTCGTTCCCGATTTTTCTGCGAAAGAAGGATCCTTGAGAATATTAAGCGATGCCGCCCCTGAGGTGATTAGCCATAATATAGAGACGGTGAGAAGACTGAGCCCTTATGTTCGCCCGCAGGCGCTCCATGACCGATCCCTGGACGTTTTACGTAATTTTAGAAAATTGGCTCCGCGGGCTTTTGTTAAATCATCCTTAATGGTCGGTCTCGGCGAGACGGATGAGGAGATTGCCCAGGTGATGGAAGAGCTTCTGGGGGCAGGCTGTCAGATCTTGACCGTCGGTCAGTATCTGGCTCCGACCCGCAACAGGCGCCATCTGCCGGTCACCAGATTTTTCAGCCCTCAGGAATTTGAGGATTTAGCCCAAAAGGGTTTAAAGATGGGGTTTGCGCATGTGGAAAGCGGCCCCCTCGTGCGCAGTTCGTATATCGCCGAGCAGGGGTATAAGCAAGCTTTAGCTTCTTTCTCCCGAGGGGGAGTCTGATGCCGCCGGGCCTTAAAAAGATCTTTTCTGTTCTGCTTCCCTGTTTTTTAAGCCTGGCCTTATTGACGTGGCTGTTCATGACCATTGATTACAAGCATATCTGGTCAGCGATCAAGGGTTCAGACCTGCGCTACATGAGCGCGGCAGGCCTTCTTTTTTTCCTGATCAATTTTTTGATGGTCTGGCGCTGGAGGATCCTGATGAAGGCGGTCGGCCTTAAGGCCATGGTCCTCTCCAGCATGCGCTGGTATTTTATAGGCGGTTTTTGTAATCTTGCGCCTATCTCGACCGTCGGAAGTGATGTGATCAGGGGGCTGGGGCTGGCCCAGGAGACAGGCCACAAACCTAAAATATTCGCCTCGATCGTTTTGGACCGTTTATCGGGATTTGCGGGTATTGTCATTCTGGCGGTAGTGGCGTTTATATTCGGCCACGGCATTATCGCGAATAAACTGGTCATTATGGCGATCGCCGTGATGGCGCTGGTTTCCGGCGCTATTGTGACCGTGCTTTTCAGTCACCGGATCTTTTCTTTTGCCTGCAGGGCCTTTGCGGCCTGGCCTAAGGTCAAAGACAGCCTGATGAGACTGCATTTTGATATTGTCCTTTTGAAAGGCAAGCAGAGGCAGGGCTGGGAGTCTATCCTTATTTCGATCGGGGCTCAGATCATTTTAGCGGTAGAGTTTTATTTGTCGGCCAAAGGGCTGCATCAGAATATTGATTTAAAGTATTTCATCATTTTTTCTCCCATTGTTTGCATTGTGACGTCCCTGCCTTCCATCGGGGGTTTGGGTTTCAGAGAGATCGGCTGGGTGTATCTGCTTCCTTTGGTGGGAGTTTCCAAAGAGACGGCGGGGGGGCTAAGTCTGATCAACTCTGCGTTTACCATCATCAACGGGCTTTGGGGCGGTTTATTTTATGTCACTACATTATCTTCTGGACGGATACAATATCCTCAAACAGATCCCGGCTTTCAGAGATCTTCCCCTTGAAGAGGGGCGCCGCGGCTTTTTGAAATGGATCGATAGTGCCCGTCCCCACGGAAGCGTGAATAATCAGGTGACGGCGGTCTTTGACGGCCATCCGGACCACTATGGCTCAAGCCCGCAAGGGGATATCCGGGTGATCTTCTCGGACGGATGTTCCGCGGACGATACGATCAAACGCATGGTCGATGACGATGGGCAGAAGAAAAATTGCGTAGTCGTTTCCGATGACAAGGATGTGTATCTTTACGCGCGGTCGCTGGGATGCCGTGTGATGAGCGTTCAGGCCTTTGTCAAAGGCGGCGTTCGGGCGGCCGCGAGGGGCGTACCTGCTGACGGAAAATATATTTCTTTGAGCCGTCAGGAGAAGATCAATAAAGAATTCTCAGAGATCTGGCTGAAAGAAAAACAATGATCCCCCGTTTTTTTAAAAGTTTTTTTGAGCATCTGCAGAGCATCGGCGAGGCTATTTATTTTCTGAGGGACATCTGTTCTTTGATCTTTCGCGGCCGTATTAGGTGGAATGATGTTTTGATCCAGATGTACGAGCAGGGGGTCCAGTCGATCATGATCGTGATGCTGACCTCATTTGCGACGGGCACGGTCCTGGGGCTGCAGGGATTCATCACGCTGCAGCGCTTCGGGGCCAAGGAATTTATTGCCCGCCTTGTCGTGCTTTCCCTGCTGCGTGAGATGAGCCCCGTGTTCACCGCCCTGATCTTTTCTGGAAAAGCGGGGGCAGGGATCACCGCGGAGTTAGGCACCATGAACACTCAGGACCAGATCCAGGCCACCAGGGTCATGGGGGTTGATCCTGTCGCCTATTTGGTGGTTCCTCGCTTTTTGGCCTGTGTGCTGGTCCTTCCGGCCCTGGTGATCATTTCCGAGATTCTTGGGATGCTGGGAGGGTATATGATCGCGGTCACCCAGGCGCATCTGCCGGGCGTTTTTTATATTCATCAGACGATGAACGCGGTGGCGTATGTCGATTTTTTCAGCGGGTTTATTAAGGTTTTTTTCTTTGCCGTGATCGTCGGATGGATCTGCTGCTATCAGGGCTTTTTCACCCGGGGAGGGGCTACCGGTGTCGGCCGCTTTACCACCAAGGCGGTGGCGTATTCCTATATCGCGGTGATCGTATCCAACGCTGTTTTGACCAAAATTATTCTAACGTTTTGGGGGTAATTCATGAAAAATAAATTTGGGATCGCAGGGGTTATGCTTGTTTCCGCTGTTTTGTTTGGCGGATGTTCATCGTTGAATTCCGGCAATGACGGCCAGATCCAGAGCTATCCTTTTCCGGTCATTGAAGCCGCATGGATCCGTAACGGCGATCCGGTCGAATATGACGGGTCCAAATGGTATCCGGTCAATGATTATGAGGTCCTGCAGGACTCGGAGGTTTATCAGATCACGGAATACAAGGGCGTTCAGGTCTTTGTGGAAAAAATAGCGGTTAAACCCTACCCGCGTATTTACACGAAATTTGATAAGAACAAGTTCCGTTATTTTGAACGGCGTGACAATGATTAAGGTCGAAGGGCTATATAAAGAGCTGGGAGGCCAGAGCGTCCTTGAGGACATCTCGTTCGATGTCAGCGCCGGAGAGATCATTGCCGTGCTGGGCTTAAGCGGGGCCGGCAAGACCGTGCTGCTTAAACATCTGATAGGGCTGTTCCGCCCTGACCGCGGCCGGGTTGTTATCGACGGCACAGATATCGACTCTTTGAGTGAAGAGCAGTTGTTGAAAGTGCGCTGCAATATGGGGTATTTGTTCCAGGAGGGGGCTTTGTATGATTTTATGGATGTTTTTGATAATATCGCCTTTCCTTTGCGGGAGCATACCAGGATGAACGCATCACAGGTGGCTTTGCGCGTGAGAGAGGTCTTAAAAATGGTGGATCTGGAAGGGGTAGAGTCCAAGGTCCCCGCGGAACTCAGCGGTGGAATGAAAAAAAGGGTGGGGTTGGCCCGTGCGATCGTGCTGGGGGCCAAGGTTCTGCTGTGCGATGAGCCGACCTCTGGGCTGGATCCTATCCGCAGCAGGGATATCTCGGACTTGATCCGTCATGTTTCCCAGAAGATCGGGTCAACCACGGTGATGACTTCGCATGATGTGAATAATTCATTTCGGATCGCCACAAGGCTTCTGATCATCGACGGATGTCATATTGCGGCGATGGGCACAGCCGAAGAGCTTAAAAGGTCCCGGGAACCTTTTGTCATGGAGTTTTTGCAGGCCGCACACTCATAAGGACAGGTGTGCGATTTGAGGAATAGGAGATCTATGGATAATAAAGGCGAACACTTTAAGAAAATAGCGGCGGGGCTTTTTTTCATCGCGGCTTTGGGCCTGATCGCGGTCAGTATTTTTATTATCGGTATTGACCGGGGGCTTACAGAGCCCAAGTTTCAGGTCATCGTTCTTTTTAACCAGGTCGGCGGCCTGGTGCAGGGGGCTCCGATCCGTGTTTCCGGGGTGGACGTCGGCGTTGTCGGCTCCGTGGATTTCCTGACCCAGCCCATTCAGGGGCGCAGCATCAAGGTGCGCATGGATATTTTCAAGAAATATGAATTTGAGTTCCTGAAATGCTCCAAGGTCAGCATCAGGACCGAGGGTGTTCTGGGCCAGAAGCTCATCGAGATCAGCGAGGACCATGCTTTAAAGGTATTCGATCCGACGGCTGTGATCATCGGAGAAGATCCTTTGGATGTGGAAGACATGGCCGCGGTGATCACCAGCACGGCTGTTTCTCTGCAGTCCACCAGCCAGAGCGTCCAGGATGTTCTGCACGAATGGAAATATATTTCCATTAAAACCAAGAAGCTTTTGAACCGTGTGGATGAAAAGCTGCTGGAGGGCAGTTTATTAAAATTCTTTTAAAAGGGGGGATCGTTTTATGTTCGTCCTGAGCAATTTTGTCAATGCCCTGGCCTACATGACCGGCATCGTTTTAACCATCATGTATTGGCTGATCCTGATTCGGGCCCTGTTGAGCTGGGTCAACCCTGATCCGTACAATCCGATCGTACAGTTTCTCATGCGGACCACGGAACCTGTGCTGGAGCCCATCCGCCGCCTTTTGCCACCGCTGCCGCTGGATATTTCGCCTATTATTGCTTTTTTTATTATTATATTCCTGCAGAAATTCCTGGTGTCCAGTTTATACGATCTTGCGATCAGGTTACAATAAGGGCTTGCCAAAACTTAAAAGTTAATGTATAAAATACTTTCAATAAAATATATATTAGAGAGGTGTGTTCATGATTGATCAAGTCAAAAAGATTATGGAAATGAAGAAGCAGGCGGACATACTCAAAAAAGAGCTGGAAGCCACTATCATAGAGGTTCAGGAAACCCGCGGTATCAAGCTGGTTGTTAACGGGGCGCAGATATTTCAGTCGATCGATATCGAAGAGGGCCTTTTGAACGCAGGCAACAAGAACCGCATTCAGATGGACCTGTTAAAAGCCATGAATACTGCCGTCAAACGCTCCCAGCAGGCGGCAGCCAATAAAATGAAGAACATGCCCGGTTTCAATCTGCCGGGATTATCGTAATTTCAACTTAATGAAAGGACAAACCAATGCCTTACGATCAAACGTTAGATGTGTCATCGTTCAAAGAGGTTATCGATTTTCAGAATACCCGTATCAGCGTCGGAGTTTATTCTTATAATGGTGCCCCTAAGAAATTACAGGTCACCCGCGAGAACCAGATCGACGGAAACTGGAGCTTTACCAAATTAGGCCGTATGAGTAAAGAAGAAGCTCAAGGGGTGGTCCCGATCATGATCAAGGCCATCGAGGCGATGTAATATGGGCAATGAAGTTTATTTAACCAGAGC
>Ga0007854_10001432_pt1 | contig 15151 bp, 7 predicted proteins | sample CryBogCBH12Aug08_FD_60382 | JGI IMG/M metagenome (GOLD analysis project Ga0007854, IMG submission 60382) | Freshwater microbial communities from Crystal Bog, Wisconsin, USA - CBH12Aug08 | ecosystem: Environmental > Aquatic > Freshwater > Lake | place: Crystal Bog, Wisconsin, USA | collected...
GGAGACGACCCCGATTGGGAATATGCGGTTGGCTATCATGCGCAGGATAAGTCAAGATTGATCAGTAATCTGCTCGGCATCATCCGGGAGTTAGGTTCGCGCTATGGAAAGCGGGTGGATGCATGGTGGTTTGATAGTTGCTGTTCCCTCGATCCAAACGATTGGCACCATAACTTCCATCGCCCTGTAACCACGGACATGCATGGCTTCAGGATCAATTGGGATGAGTGGATTGAAGCTGCCAAGGCGGGCTTTGAAGGCCGCCTGGTCACTCTGAACCCCGGCATGTTGTATCACTACATTTACTCTGCGCGCGAGGACTACGAAGCGGGCGAGGCCAACCAGCCCGTCTCCGTGCCCTCCACGCAATTTACGCAAGACAACCTGCAGGGCCATCGCTGGGTTTGCCTGGATAACACCGGCTGGGTGCACAGCCACGTTATGACTCCGCTGGCGCCGCCACTCTACCACCGCGACTATATTGCGGCCTATGTGAGCGACTGCAACAAGGTAAAGGTGCCTGTAACCTTCAACGTGGACATAGACCGCACCGGATTGCTGAGTCCCGAATCGCTGGCCATGCTGCGCGAGGTGAAGAAGCAACTGGGCTGATCGTCAACGGAACTGTCTCAGAGCACGCAAGACGATCTCGCCCAGCAGCTTATACCCTTCGTCGTTGGGATGAACTCCGTCGGATGTGAACTCCGCGCGCATCAGGCCGCGCGAGTCCGCAAGAGCCGGATTCAAGTTGATCAGATTCCAGTTGCGCTCCCGGCAAAGCTCCTTGAGCATGTTGTTCAATTGGGCAATATGCTCGACGGTCCTAAAGCCAGTCAGCGGCCGTACGCAATCGCAAACCGGCGTCATTGTCGCGACAAAAACCCTCAGGTGATGCGCCTCGGCAAGCTCGCCCATGGTGGCAAAATTATCGCGAATAGCCTCCGGAGAAAAGCCGAGACGCATGTCGTTTGAGCCGCCCTCCAGTACAACGGCGCGCGGCTGCAGAGCCAGCACATCGTTGCGTTCGCGCAAAAGCATCTGGCTGGTCGTCTGGCCGCCAATGCCGCGATTCATCCAGCCCCGATTGCCAAACCAGACACCGGCATCGCGTCCCCAGCGTTCCAAAATTGAATCGCCCAGAAACACAACCCGTGCTTGCGGATTTCCGTCGCGGAGCAGCGCCTCATCGCCCGCATGATAGCGAGCCAGTTGCGCAAAGTCGGCGGCAGCCGAGTTGACCGGGTTCGGGCTTGTTTGTACCTGCGTCGCAGAGGTCGGCAGCGCCTGCGCAGTTGCTTGCTTCTCGCATCCCAGCACGGTTGATAGCACGAAGCAATAAACCAGTGCGCTCCTCAATGAGCTTCTCATCATGCTTCCCTATCCGGCCTCGCGATATCGGTTACGTCTATCGCTGCCCTTTCCCTGCCGCCACCGGTGCGGGGACGTCGACAGCCAGCGGAATGCGCACATTGAAACTATGCATCTCATCCTCGCGTATGGCAGCTAAAAGAGCGATTGCGTTTCCAGCAGCGTCAAAGGCAAGCTGTGGCCTCTCCAATCCCTCCACTCGCTGCGTGGGACGGTCCTTCCATTGCAACTGCAGGTCAGAGACAAATGAATGCTCCGCCTTATTCCAGTTCACAGTATCCTTTGACTCATACAACACCAGCGACGAGTGCCCTAGGCCAGAGATAATGCCGTAGTTGTCCTTCAAAATCACAAAGTACCGGTCACGCTGGCGATCAAACCAGAAGAACGGATCCTCGAATGGAAAGTTGTTGCCAGGGATCGTGAACAATGGCTTCAGATCCTTGCGGAAGGGCCCCGTTGGCGAATCGGAAACCGCCATCAGATGTACCACCGGCCCGCCGAACGGTAGTGGCTTCTGCCGGCCCACAGCTTTATAGAGCAGATAGAATTTGCCGTCGCGCCCCTGCGTGATGCTCGGGTTGGTTGCGCATAATGAGTCGGGAGCACTCGGGTCTGCGCTCACGTCAATAACTGGATGATCGAACCGCTTCCACGGACCTGCGGGATTGTCAGCGACGGCCACGCCCACGCGCTGATTATCGCGCATTCCCCAGTTCAGGTCTCGCATCAACACGCCGTCCCCGGTAACGCCCATGTAGTAAAGGTAGTACTTCTTTCCAAAGCGCTGAATGGTCGGATTGTGAGTGACCAGCCCATCCCAGAATTGCTTACCGCGTGCCGGCAACGTCACATCGTGAAAGGTGAAAGGGCCGTAAGGAGAATCGCCCACCGCATGAGCAATCTCCGATCGCGTCACCCAGGCTGAGAAGCCATCCGATACCTTCCAGCGCGAATAGTAAAGGTGATACTTGCCATCGTCGCCGCGTGTCATCGTCCCGCACCACACGTAGTAGCCGGGGTCGCGAAAGGCAGCCGTAGCTGGTATCGGCTGCATCGCGTGCGCAAAATCCAGGGGCGGCGGCACTGGAGCTGCAAGGCAGCAAGCAGGTAAGACCAAAGCAAGCAGCAGCGTGAAAGCGTATTTCATTCAGTTCTCCCGGCGGCGTACCGCCTCGTCAAATTGAGTATTCATCTCCAGTGTCCCGTCTCTGAAAATCGCCACAAAACAGGACCTGCCATTCTGAGCCAACGGGGCCCCGAGCGCTTTTGCTCTTTGGGGTGGAGGTCGGGGGTGCGAGCTAAGAATCTGCTTCTGTTCTTGCGCGTGTTTTAAAAAAAACTTCTGACACAGAACACTTGATTGTTGAACTTCCCTCGAACCAACTTCATTCTCGACAATGAAGGGTTTAACGCAATCTTCGGCAGAAGCAATTCAGACGACTCCTGCGCAAGTGGAATCTTATCGTTCGAATTTTTCAATGTCAAACGCTTAATGCCATCCTGGCAGCTCTTGAGGTATCGGTAACTCAGCCGGAGCAGGGCCCGCCTGCAAAGCGCCTGCGCTCCCGTCGGTTTCAACTCCCTGGCGCGCCAAGCTCCACCGCGTTTCAGTTATCGTTATCAGCGCGCGCACACGCACCTATATAATTGAAATAACTATACTTAATACCACGCCGTGCAGTGTGATCCGTCGCTCGATTTCGGGCATATTATACGAGGGCAAAAAAAATGAATTAAGCGCTTGACAAGAGTAAATCGAATCACTAGCATTCCCGCATTGAACAAACACCCAAGATAAGGGTGGCAAGTGGCCCTTCAATAACTGTATTTCTTTTGCTTTGCAAGTTAAGCGCTAGACACTGGCGCTGGGTCGTGGCCGCTGGCCACCCATTTCGTTAGCGATTCAATGAGTAGAAAGGGAACATTCATGAGGAAAGTGGCGTCAAAGAAATCTCAACTACTGCGTATCTGCGCTAAGTTCAACAGCGCATTCATGCCCGTGCTCCTGCTGTTTGCCATCTGCTTTGGAGCCAGCCGCATGGCCTCGGCACAGACAGATGTCGGCTACATCCTCGGCACAGTTACTGATCAGTCCGGTGCCGCTGTTACTGGAGCAACTGTCACCATCACCTGGCAAAGCACAGGTCTGGCCCAAACCGTTGTCACCAACGCTACTGGCTATTACAGCTCACAGCCTCTGCAGGTCGGCCAGTATACCGTCTCGGTTGCCATGCCCGGCTTTACACCCACCGCCATTCGCAATCTGATTGTAGATGCCGCCTCGCACGTGCAGGCCAATCTCACACTCCATGTCGGCTCCGCATCCGCCAACGTAACCGTGGAAGCAACACCTCCGGTTATGGATACAACCGACGCCCAGCTCGGCAATACCATTGATACTCGCTCTGCCCAGCAGCTCCCCGTCAACGGCCGCAGCGTGCTCGCTCTTGCCACCCTCTCCCCCGGCGTGGAGTCGGCTGTCGGCGCAGTCAGTGAAGGCTTCCAGAACCGCGGAACCGCAGTCTCCGCTATCCGCATCGGCGGCGGCGCTGCCGGCATCAATGACAACATCCTCGACGGCGTTTCCAACATGCAGGACTGGTTGGGCGAAATCGCCATCAACCTCAAGTCTGACGCTGTCCAGGAATTCAACATCATGTCCGGCATCATCCCGGCACAGTTTGGTTACACCTCAGGTGGTGTCGTCAACTCTGTCTCCCGTTCGGGATCCAACAGCTTGCACGGCAGCGCGTACGAGTTTGTACGCAATGACGCGTTCGATGCTGAAGCATCTTTCCCGCGTCCCGCGTCCGGCAAGCAGGAACTCCGCTTTAACAACTATGGTGGCACCCTCGGCGGACCGGTACTGCGCGATAAGCTCTTCCTCTTTGGCAACTACGAGCAGTACAACTACATCAGCAAGGCGCCAAGCTACTACTCGGTGCCTACCGCTCAGGAATATGCCGGAGACTTCAGTGATCTTGGCCAGCTTGTGAGCGGCGTCTGCACCCCGATCAATATTTACGACGCTTCTAATGTTGTGGGTGGCCAGCGTCAGCAGTTCGTTACCAACGGTAAGGCCAATGTTGTTCCCACCGGCAGGCTTGACCCGGTTGCTCTGGCCTACCAGAAGCTGTTCTATCCCCTCCCAAACAATACCTCGGGCGGATACAACTCCTGCTCGCACACAAACAACTACCTCACATCACAGCCTCTCCTTTCCAACGAAAGAATGGGCCTCGTAAGGGCAGACTACAAGCTCTCGGATAAGGACAATTTTGTCGCCCGCTATGCCTATTACCTCAACCACACAAATAACGGCGGCGGATTTAGTAACGCTTATGCCGCCCGCAACGATACCCTCGAAACGCAAAGCGCTGTGCTCTCTGAGGTTCATGCATTCAAACCGAACCTGCTGAACAACGGACGCTTCGGAATCATGATCGGCGACTTCCCATTCCTGGCCGTGACCGCAGGCCAGAATATCGCAGGCAAAATCGGCCTGCCCAACGATACGCCGATTGCTGCGCCCACAATGAACAACGGCGTCGCAACCCCTAACATTACTGTCGGCTTCCGCTCCTCTGAGACATTCGAGCTGATTGACGATATTACATGGATTGCGGGAAGACATACCCTTCATATCGGTGGGAGCGCGCGTTTTGCCGAGGGCTACAACAACCAGACCGGCTCTTCGCCCTCGGGAACCTTCAACTTCAGCGCGGGTACAACTCAACAGGGTAACGACACCACCGTTGTTTCCGGGTCGGGCAGCACCTATGCATCCTTCTTGCTCGGACAGGCAACCAGCGGCAGCCAACTCGTGCAGCAGGGCAGCGCCTATCGCAGGATGCTGTATGCCGGTTACATACAAGACGACTGGCGCGTCTCGCCGCGTCTTACAATTAACGCCGGATTGCGTTACGACGTCATGACCCAGGCCGTCGAAAAACACAACGGAATCGAAAACTTCGACATCACCCAGAAGAATCCTACCAACAGCCTCTTCACCGGCTTGGTGGAGTATGCAGCCACCAACGGATATGGCCGAAACTTCGTGAAGCAAAATTACGGAGACCTTGGCCCCCGCCTTGGCTTCGCCTATGCCCTGGCAGATAACAAAACCATCGTCCGTGGCGGCATTGCCATCTACTACCCGTCCACAGCCGTTTACAGCTATGACCAGTCGTCGGGTAACAACAACGGCTACACTTCGATGACCACTTCGTGGGCTGCCAACACCGCGCACGGCTATCTCTTCCAGCTCAGCAGCGGCCTCCCTGGCTCGTGGTCAACACCACTCGGAGCAAAGGGCGGCCCCAATGCCTTCCTTGGACAATCCGCCAATTACATCAACCCCATCGCCAAGGATCCGAGCGCCCAGGTATTCGGTTTGACCGTCTCCCGGGAGCTCCCCTACGGCATCGTCGTTGATGCCTCCTACGGTGGCAACCACGGAAATCACTTTGAGAACTTCAACCCCAACCTCAACGCACTCTCTCCGCAGTACTACAGCCTCGGCACGCTCGCGCTTTCCACACAGGTAGCCAATCCCTATGCGGGTCTGGTACCCGGAAGCCTCGGCGCTGCCACGCTCACACAGGCTGCCGTGCTCAAGCCTTTCCCATACATGTCTGGCGTCAGCATGCAGAATCCCCGCAACGGATACTACTGGTCCAACCTGGGCATGCTCTCTGTCCAGCGCCGTGCGGCGCACGGCCTGCAGGTCATGGGCGCTTACACCTTCGGCAAGATTCTTGATGCCGGCGTTCAAGGCGTCGCGGATCTATCCTCAGTGGGTACATCCACTTCAGCCGGACCGCAGAATCCCTTCAACCCCCGCGCAGAGTACTCGGTGGATAACATTGACGTCACTCACCGCGCCACCATCTCCGCCCTCTACGATCTGCCCTTCGGTAAGGGACAGCGCTTCCTTGCAAGTCCCACCACAGATCGCATCGTAGGCGGCTGGCAAGTCAACACTGTCATCACCATGGAGTCGGGTCGCCCCATCGGCATCTCCGGCGCCAGCAACCAGCTCGCAGGCCGTCCCAACTGGAATCCGAATGTAAGCGTGAAGGTGGCCCATGCAAGCCGCTCCACTCTTTACAAAACCGGACAGCTCATGTGGTTCAACCCGCTGGCGTTTGTGAACCCGCCGGATTACACATTCGGCAACGTTCCCCGCAAGCTCCCCAACCTCCGCGCGCCTGGAACCGGAAACATTGATTTGTCCCTATTCAAGACCACCCACATCACCGAGCGCATGGCCTTCGAGTTCCGCGTCGAGGCCTACAACGCACTCAACCACCCCAACCTTCCTGGGCCGGGTACAGGCTTCAGCGCCGGCAAGCCGGCTGATCCCAACAACCCATACGCTGAGGGCGGCCTCAACACCTCCACCAGCTTTGGCATGATCACCAGTGGCGCAACTACCACCCGCAACATTCAGTTGGGCGGCAAGTTGACCTTCTAGCAACATGGCCCTTCCATTCAATCAATGGCGGGGCCATTTTCAACCGGCACTCAATGAAACCTGAACGGGCTGTCCCAAGGTCTTTGGCCTTCGGGATGGCCCGTTCGAGTCTGGTTCATGCTTCATGATTGATATGGCCCATAAACATTACGAATCAGATGGGGAAACGAGACACTAATTCGTGCCGAGTCATTTGTTCTGAAAGGGAGAGATGCGGATGTTGAAACATAAGCGTATATGGTGCGGCGTAACGGCAATGGCGCTTTGCCTTGCCACTCAACTCTTTGCGGCAACCAGGGTTGATTTGGATGGTGCCGGATGGACATTCAAAACAACGCTTGAAGAAAAAGCCACCGATGTCGCGGTGCCTCACTGCTGGCCGGCCTCTGAGCAATACCGCAAATACATTGGGGTTGCCACCTACGAGCGCGACTTCCAAAGCCCCGCCACACTCCCCGGACAAGTCGTCCGTCTTCACTTTGATGCGGTATACGACGTAGCAACCGTGTGGCTCAACGGCCGCAGACTTGGCACGCACCAAGGCGGGTACACTCCCTTCGAGTTCGACGTAACCAGCCTTCTCAAGCCAGGGAAGAACCACTTGCTGGTCGAAGTCAACAACACGCCGATGCTCTCTACGATACCCGCGATTGCCACTTCGCACGGTTCGCAGAACTATCCAGCCTATGGCGCCGCTGCCGGTGAGGGAATCGTCGGATGGATGCCCTATGGCGGCATCGTTCGTCCCGTAGGCCTCCTCATCACGGATGCAGTCTACCTGCGCAATATAAAAATCGACGCCAAGCCGGACTTGGCCAGTGGCATTGCGAAGATCATCGTCCGCGCGTGGATTCACAACGGCGGAGCAAATACCGCAACTGCAGTCGTTCACGGCATCGCGGCTGGCCTGCCTGTCACCTTCCCTGAGATCAAGGTTGCTGGCGGTGCCGAAGCTGAAGTCGTATGGTCTGGACAATTGAAGAATCCGCATCTGTGGGACGTGCGTGATCCGTTTCTCTACGATGCCTCAGTCGAATTGCCCGGCGACAAACTGGATGCAAAAATCGGCGTGCGTGAAGTTCGCATCCAGGGCACGGAGCTCCTCCTCAACGGCAAGCCCGTTCACCTGTATGGAGCCAATCGCGTTGGCGAAGATCCGAAGGAAGGCCTGCGCGAGTCGGATGCAATCATCGAGCGCGATTTGAGTGACATGCTCGCCGACAACATGCGCATGATGCGCATTGCCCACTACCCTCAGCCCCCTGCGCTGCTCGATTTCGCTGACAAGCATGGCATGTTGATTATCCCCGAGGCCGGCAACTGGAATATGAGTGCATGGCAGATGGCTGACCCGGAGATCCGCGCAACCTGGAAGAAGCAGATGCAAGAGATGATGGAGCAGGACTGGAATCATCCATCCGTGATTGCCTGGAGCGTCGGCAACGAGTATGAATCATTCACGAAGGATGGCATTGACTGGACCCATGACATGCGCGCGTTCACGCTCGGCATTGACCCCACGCGCCTCATCACCTTCGCTTCACGCTTTACCGGCGACCCGTCCGTGAAGACTGGCAACGACGAAGCAAGCCAATACTCTGACTTCGTATCAGTGAATGTCTACGGCAACTACCCAAAGATGTTTGATCATGTTCATCAACTCTATCCAGATAAGCCGGTCTTCGTCACGGAATTTGGAAAAATGGGAGAGCCCGGCACCCATGACCCTGAGCGTATCAAAGACATCACAGAGGCCGTCACTGCAATGAAGGCGCGCCCGTGGATGATCGGCGGCTCACTGTGGACCTGGGCCGACTATCGCTCTCTCCATCGCGGCACGCCCGCAAGCGGTATACGCTATTGGGGCGTAGTCAACCTCGACCGTGAGCATCGCGATTCCTGGCAAGTTGTCCACGACCTGTTCGATACCGATTACCTGCAAGGGAAATAGCCGTTCAGATTTCGACCTGTTGCGAAATTGGAGGAAGTGCCAAGTGAAGAATCAGGCAAATGGATTCTCGGCTGCGTTGGTGGCCGCTGTTCTCGTCTCGTCCGTGGCAGTTGTGTATGCTGCCCCGCCCGCGGATCGAGTCGTCCTCAAAGGTGAGGGCATCGTGTTCCGAATGGATCTGAACAATGGCCGCTACAGCTTCGATGTGGATGGCCGCGCCAAGGTCGCCGCCGACAGCGCTGCTGGTATCTTGCTGGCCGGAAGCCCCGTCAGCTTCGTGCGGGATGGCAAATGCGAAGCTTCAGAGTGTCATTTGGCGGGCTCCAGTGCGGCGGGCGGTCACATGCGGCTTATGGTAAAGCTCTCGCCGCATCGGGCTGAACTCATCGCCGAGCCGCTGCACCCGGGCGACGAACTGCGATTCCAAACTGCGGGCGCGGCGCCGGCTTATGGCCTTGCCGATCACGCCGCAGACACGCACTTCTCCACGCTCGATCACAAGCAATACAACACCGACGTAACCGGCTTTGCCGACGACGAGTTTCTCTCTGGACAAGGCACTACCAGGCTGGTCAGCAACTTCATCATCTATCCCCGCCACCAGTTTGCTGAGCTGCTGGTTGACCCCTCGATGAAGATCGTCCACTCTTCTTCAACGCAGATCGTGCAAGGCGTCTCGCACGCAGTCGGCAAAGTGCACTTCTACTATTTCTTCGGCGATCCGCACCAGATATACGCGCAATACCTTGACGTTCGCATTGCATCCGGCTACCGCGTCTTCATGCCCAAGTACCAGGCATTCGGCGTCGGCTGGGAAGCCTTTGGAGCCCTCGGTTGGAACACCAATCACGTAACGGTTCAGGACAGTGTCGATCATTACATCGCCGACGGCTTCCCACTCAAGTGGATTGTCATCGGCTCCGGCTTCTGGCCCTCCACACCGGATGCGATGCATGAGACCACCAGCTTCGGCCTCTGGGACCACGAGAAATATCCTGACCCATCAGGCCTGATACGCCACTTCCGCGACGAGCACCTCGACGTAATGCTGGGCTTGCGCATTACCTTCATCACCACGGGACCATATTCTGCTGAAGGCGCAGCCAAAGGCTATTTCCTGATGAAGGACGGCAAACCGCGGGAGTTCGACGGCAACTTCTGGCCGAGGCTTCCCTATTTCCTGCTCGATGCGCACAACCCTGCAGCCCTCGATTGGTACATGGGCTTGGTCAAGCGCTGGCAGGACTTTGGGATCAACGGATGGAAGGAGGACTACTTCTACAAGAGCCTCGGATTGCGCGATGACAAGGTGGACCCCATAAACGACCGCCTGATGCAGCAAGGCCAGTTCGTCATCGAACGGAATGGCTATCTTTCATCAAACGGCGATCTGCACCGCATCAATGATTTCAATTATGAACAGAATCAGGATCGCGGACCTGTGAATTCTCTCTCGCTTGCTTATTCGGGTCTTCCGTTGGTCTACCCAGACATCGTCGGCGGCACTTTTGGAGAAAACCAATTTGCAACCGCCCGCACACCAAGGATGGAAACCTACATGATGCGCAATGCGCAGTGGGCTTCCCTGCACAGCAGCATGGGCATGGGCGAACCACCGTGGACATTCTCTCCGCAAGTCGCAAAGGTCATGTTGCAGGCGGCCAGGCTGCACGCACAGATCGCGCCTTACATCTACAGCAACGCCCAGCGCTTCGCGCACGACGGATACCCCTGGACCATGACGCCGCTGCCCATCGCATTCCCCAACGACCCGAAGGCGTATGGCCGCGAGAACGCAACCGACCGCGGATACGAATGGATGATTGGCGATGCCCTGCTGGCTGCGCCTCTCTATGGCAATGACTACGAAACCGCCAACACGCGCGACATTTATTTGCCTGCCGGTGAGTGGATGGACTTCGATACCGGCAAGCTTTTCAGCGGCGGCCAGACCCTCAAGAACTTCGCGATGCCTGTGGACAAGACACCGCTGTTCGTCGGCGGTTCTGGCGTAACTCTCGAAGATCGTGACGGACAGTTGTTGCTCTGTGTCTATCCTGTGGCGACCCAAGCCTCGGCAGACATCACGCTGCCCGATGGCGGGCAATCTATTCACATTGAAGTCAACGGCCCGCCTGCGGGAACTCCGTGGGCCGCCATCTCCGTCCAAGATCGTGAAGGGCACGCAATCAAAACACAAATATCGAAGCACGCGTTCACCTTCACGCCCAAAGCCGGCAACTCATATCGCATTCACGCGCGGCAATAGCATGCAAGCTGTTCCCGCGTCTCTATCGGTCCAGTCAGGAAGAATGAATCGGTGGGGAGATCTTCTTGCATAAAGCGGCGACCATCACACAAATGCGTGGGGTGGTCGCTTTGCCTCAAATGTTCTCACAAGAAGGGAAGAAAGATGATGAGTCGTTGGCATCTCGTTTGCGCAATCGCCGCTATCTCTCTGGTCCTCGCGGGCCAGGCATTGGGAGCAACTAAAGTCGATCTGGATGGAGCAGGCTGGACCTTTCGCACGGCTGTCGAATCGCAGGCGCACGATGTTACTGTTCCGCACACGTGGATGGTGATGAGCGGCTTCAGAGACTACATCGGTGATGCGATCTATCAGCGCGACTTTGAGGCTCCTGCCATCCACCCCGGGCAGATCGTTCGACTGCACTTTGATGGCGTGTATTACAAAGCGCACGTATGGCTGGACGGCCATCAAGTTGGCATGCATGAGGGTGGCTACACTCAGTTCGAGTTTGAGGTAACTCCATACTTGCGCTCTGGCCGGAACCACCTTCTCGTCGAGGTAGACAACACTCCCACCCTGACCTCGATCCCCGGCATACCGGCCAGCGCTGACTCCGCACCAAACCAGGCCTACGGAACCGCAGCCCGGTGCATCGATCCGTGGATGCCCTACGGAGGCATCACCCATTCTGTAAGCCTGCTCATCACGGATGCTGTCTATCTGCGCGGGATGAAGATAGATGCGCAGCCCAATCTCAAAACCCTGCAGGCCACCATCACGGTTCATGCCGCCCTCCACAACGGCGGTGACAAAGAGGCTTCAGTAACTCCGGCAGGCACCGTCGCTACGCTCCCCGTTCAATTTGCTCCGGTCACAATCCCTGCCGGCAGCGATGCCGAGGTTACATGGACAGGAGTGTTGACAAGCGCGCATTTGTGGAGCGTGCGGGATCCGTTTCTTTACTATGCGATTCTTGCGCTACCCGGCGATCAGATCGAGGCCAGCATCGGCGTTCGAGAGATTCGCGTGCAGGGTGCTGAGCTCTTGCTGAATGGCAAGCCGGTCCACCTCTTCGGGGGCCACAGGGTAAGCGAGGACCCTGATGAAGGTGCGCGCGAATCCGCCGCAATCGTTGAGCGCGATATGAGCGATATGCTGGCGGCCAACATGCGCATGATGCGTATTGCCCAATGGCCCCAGGTGCCGGAAGTTCTCGATTTTGCTGACAAGCACGGCATGTTGATCATTGCCGAGTCAGGCAACTGGAACATGGGCGCGTGGCAAATGGCTGACCCGGGCATCCGCGCTCTCTGGCAGCAGCAGATGAGCGAGATGATGCAGCAGGACTGGAATCATCCTTCCGTGATTGCATGGAGCGTCGGCAACGAATACGACTCAGCATCGAGGGAAGGCATTGATTGGACGCGCGACATGCGCGCCTTCACGCTCAAACTCGACTCTACGCGCCTCATCACATTCGCCAGCCGCTTCACGGCCTCTGCCTTGGTCCATAGCGGCGTCGATGAGGGCAGCCAGTATTCAGATTTCGTCTCCGCCAACATCTACGTCAAAAGCAATGCGGACTACGCGTCGCGGCTCGACCGCGTTCACGAGCTCTGGCCCGACAAACCAGTCTTTGTGACCGAGTTCGGCGATTGGGGAGAAAGCTCCCCGCACGATACCAGGCGTATCGCCGCAATCACCGCTGCCGTCACAGCCATGAAGGCTCGCCCTTGGGTGGTTGGTGGTGCCATTTGGTCCTGGGCAGACTATCGGTCCCTCTACCAGGGAACCCCTGCGGATGGAATCCGCAAATGGGGCGTGGTCGACATTTACCGTGGCCATCGCGACAGTTGGGATGCGGTACGCAAGCTGTTCGAAGTTGAACTGCCCTGAACCTCTCAACCGCGCTTCACTGAGGGGCGCTCAAAGTCAATGAGTCCATCGCGGCAACCTTCTCATTGAACGTAGTCCAAAGCATCAGCAACGCGGCGGGATGCAGAAACATCATCAGGAAGAAAAGTGGCAGATAGCCGTAATGCATCACGGTGTAGGCCACGATCTCTGTCGAAATCATCCCGCCGAATGCGCTTCCTGCCGCGATGAGCCCGAAGGCCTTCCCCACCTCTGCTGAAGGAAACAAATCAATCACGGCAGAGGAGAGCGTCACCAGCCATGCCATGTGAGCCAATGCAATCAGCGATGCGATGCAGACGCCGATAAGCGCGCTGGGCACCAAGCCAGCTAACGGACTCAGCGGTAGCAGCACCGCGCACAGCAGCATGGTTCTGCGATACGCGAGCGCAGGCACAAAGCCGCTCCGAATCAACCAGCCTGATACCAATCCACCCAGCAGTGTACCCACACCAGCAAACAGGTAAACCAGCCAGCCGATGCTCGCCACGTGCGCCAGCGTCAATCCGCGTGCGCTGAGCAGGTACTTTGGAAACCAGAACAGATAGAAGAACCACACCGGGTCCGTGATGCCGCGCGCGATCATGAACTTCCAGGTCTTTGAGTGCGAAAGCACATCCTTCAACAACGTGCCCTGCGATACGCGTGGCGTAGTCGATTGAGCGGCACGGCTCTGCGCATCCAGAGCGGCCTGACGTTTACGCTTCGGATAAGCCTGAAGCCAGAACGGAAGCCACAATAAACCTACGCATCCGTCCAGGATGAAGACCCACTTCCACGGCAGGTGCGTAGTGATGGCGGCGATTGCAGGCAGTGCGGCAACTGCGCCCACCGTCGATCCCAGTGTGTAGACTCCAATGGCTAGCGCATGATCCTTCTTGGGAAAAATCTCGCCGACCGCCTTCGGCGCGGCCACCCAAAGTCCAGGTTCGCCCAGGCCGAGGCAAAAGCGCGCAGCCGCCAGTTGCGGAACCGTGCGTACAAACGCAGTCACGGCCTCGGCCAGCGACCACCAGCCCACGAAAAGAGCCATGCTGGCTCTAGTGCCAAGCCAGTCGGTGAGGAAGCCCGCAACGGCATAGGAGAAGGCCGATGCAAGCAGAAACAAGCTCACCACATGCCCGTAGCCCGCGTCAGAAAGATGAAGCTCCGCCTGAAAGCGCGGCGCTACCACCGATAGGCTCTGCCTATCAAAATAGTTGATCAACGCTACCGTTGAGATGAGCCCGACTATGTACCAGCATCGCTGCGGCGATAACTTAAACAGCGGCTGTTGCGCAGGCGGATTGTCATTCAGGGAACTCAATAGCAGCGAGCCTCAAACACGGCCGGTGGTGCGGAGCCGTGTCCAAGGATAGCAAGTTCAATGCCTGCTGTCGTCACCGGCTTTGCCAGAGTCAACCGCCAATAGCTTTGGTGATGCTCGGCTACGGTTGCCAGCGTCTCGCCTTCTGCCGTGCTTACGGTAAAGCTCGTCACGCATCCCGGCATCACTCGCTCCGGATGCCCCATCAGCACTGACTCCATTGGATGATCGAAATCGGCATCAAATGTAAGCTCGATGGTCCGCAGTGTCTGGGGCGTATCCCATTTGAGCCGCAGCCGAGGTGCAGTGTCTTCCGTTGCTGGAGCCCATGCATTTGCGCCGGACCAGGGCCGTCCCCAGCCATTGATCGCCATCTCCGGCTCATAGCATTGCACCGGCGGGTCCACTGTTACCGCAAGATTACGCGCCACTGGACGGCGCTCAGGCAGCCAGAATGCAAAGCTGTCAATACCAGAACCCTCTGGGGGATTCTGCACGGCGCTCTTTGCAACTGCGCGATTCAGCGTCTGCCATAGCGTCAGAACGCCGGGCAGTTGCGCTTTGCTCATGTGTAGTTGCACACCAGCTGCAGGCGCCACTATGAAGAACACATGACTGTCTTGATCAATATGCGCATCGAAATGAAACTTGGCTGGTATCGATTGCCCTGCTTCAACAACCACATCCGCAGAGGCAAGCTTCACGTCAGGCGTGGTATTCCCTGCCTTTGAAGACTTCCAAACTTCCATGTGCAGGCTGGCCTGTGTTGCGGCATCCACCAGCAGCGATATCGCCGGAATCGGCCCCGCGGTCACCGGCAGCAAAAGTGCGCACGGCATGTTGGCATCCCGCAGTTCACCGCTCGCAACCAGCGTATCGATG
>Ga0007854_10001434_pt1 | contig 15148 bp, 14 predicted proteins | sample CryBogCBH12Aug08_FD_60382 | JGI IMG/M metagenome (GOLD analysis project Ga0007854, IMG submission 60382) | Freshwater microbial communities from Crystal Bog, Wisconsin, USA - CBH12Aug08 | ecosystem: Environmental > Aquatic > Freshwater > Lake | place: Crystal Bog, Wisconsin, USA | collected...
TTGCCTTTGATTACAGTTGACGACATCCGTCGGATTGCACAGGAGATTTTTGATGATCTCGGGATGGGGTACATTGAGAATAATTATCAGAATGCGTTGTTACTAGAGCTGAGGAAACTGGATCGCTCCTGCCGCACCGAAGTTGAAATCCCTGTTCTGTACAAGGGACGTCACATCGGCTGGGCGAGGGCAGATATCGTCACATCCGAGTACATTATCGAACTGAAGGCGCTTGATACTTGGAAAACAGCCAAGGTTGAAAACCAAATCCGGAAATATATGCGACATTTGTTTGAGGGAGATGGAATTGTCCGAACTGGGATCATGATTAACTTCAATCAGGATCCCAGACATTCCGTTGGCGTGGATGTACAGGTGGTGATTCAAAATAGACCCACTATTGCCAACATGGAGGAGGATGGCGAGGGAGGCGGTGGTGCCGCCTGTATTGAATCCGAGTAAAACACTCAGTCTGTATGTACCCACGCGCACTGCCTCTGCCATCCCTGGGCGCGCGCATCCATATGGCGACCGCGACCTCGTTTCAGCCCTTTTACGACGCGTGGGAGGCCGCGCACCGCGTAGAGCACACGGAGCTCGTGCCCTCCATAGACGCGCTGTTCAATGAGCGGATCGGGGCCAACGCCCACTCGGGCGGGTTCGACCGGATCGCGCGGTGCCGCCAGGCGCTCGAGGCGCTCGACCTGCAGGGGTGGGAGCGGTCGTACCACCAGCGGCAGTTCCACGACACGTTCATTCGGGCCTGCGCGCGCGTGTTTTGGAAGACGGAGAAGCCCGGGCAGTTTGCGCGGGACCACCAGAAGATCCTGCAGCTGAACGGGTGGGACCACCTGTGCCAGGAGATTTTGGTATCCACCCCTAGGCGTTTCGGCAAAACCATCGGCGTGAGCATGTTCGCGGCCGCGATGCTGTACGCGGCGCCCAACACCGAGATCTCGATTTACTCGACGTGCAAGCGCATCAGCCAGAAGCTGCTCCGCAACGTCATCAAGTTCCTGGAGCTCATCTACGTGGGCCTCAACGTGCCGCGGTTCCGCGTCATCCGGGAGAACATGGAGGAGCTCGTGATCCGCGGCCCGGAGTCCATGCAGGACGTGCGCATCGTCAACTCGTACCCGAGCAAGGTATGGTTGTCCTGGCCCCTAATCCCCTCCCTCCGCCCCCGCCCTTGGGGAGCAGCATTCCCCCCCGGCCTCGAACGTCAGCGCCATGCGCACGCTCTCGGTGACGGCCTTGGGGTCGTCCACGATGAGGTGCGCGCACGTCAGGACCGCGTCCGTCGACAGGTACGTGGTCATGACCCCGACGCGCCCCCCGTGCTGGGCGTTGAACGCGTCCGCCGTGAACCGCGCGCGCCTCAGCGCCTGCTCGCGCTCGGCGGGGTCCTTGAACGCCTCGCTCACGACGCACGACATGCGCGCGTGGCCCCTCAGGGCCTCCAGGCCCGTGACCCGCGTGGTCGGGCTCCAGCTCTGGGCGAGAAACGTCTGCAGCTTGTCCATCGATACTAAAGGCGGGTGGATCTCGGTGGCGCGGTCCTTGAGATGCTGCAGCAGGAATTCGCGGTCCCCGCTCGTCGCGGACGGGATGCTCTGGATGGGCTGGATGTCGACCCGAATCCGTGGGTTGTCGAGCTCGGACGCGGACAGCCCGAACGCGACTCGGAACTCCTGGTTCTCCTGATCGCGCTGTTCTACCTCAGTGTTCAGGCGTATTCCTTCAAGTGGTTCATCCTGTGAGGAGGAGGGAGCGGGGCAGGGCTCGGCGGTCCCGAGCTGCTGGTCCCCGCAGCAGAAGACGTTGAGGTACTCCGGGTACGGCGACAGGTGCGACAGGTGCAGGCACAGGCGGGTGTTGGGCGCCCGCTCCAGGAGGTGCTGCGTGATGACGTTGGCCAGGTGGCACATGGAGAAGGCGTGGGTCTGGACCGTATCGGTGGCCTCGTCCTTGACGTTGAGCCGGATCACGCGGTCGTTGCGGAGGTGCGACTGGAAGAAGTTGGTCCCCTCGTTGAGGCAGGTGCGGACCACGGGCTCGCCGCCGGTTTCCGCATCCAATTTCAGCTGCAGCGAGTGCGCCACGTGCCCGCCCACCTCGGCGCCGCCGTCGCCCGCGGCCTGGCCCCGCATCGACATGAACACGAGGTTCGACGCCAGCCGGCCGCCGCGCATGCGCTCGCCGATCTTCAGCCCCAGCGCCAGGACGTCCCGCCGGTACTCGTCGTCCCCGTCGTACTGGTGGAGCGCCGGCGGGAACAGCGCCGCCTCGTCGAGGGTCCCCGCCTCGTGCAGGGCGTGCATGTGCTCGAGGCTGCGCGCCACGGCGTGGAGGTTGGCGGCGCTCCCGTCGCAGTCGTCGTGCGTGAGGTGGCCCGCCTTGAGGTTGAAGGGCTCGCTGAGCATGCGCTTGAAGTGCTCCGAGGGCCGCAGCTTGACGCGGGTGTGGGTGAACTCGTCGAGGTCGGGAGCCACGTCCGGGAAGTAGGGTGCCGTCATGATGGACCGCTGCGGCGTCGCACACACCGCGGCCGCGAACTCGGTCAGGTCCGTGTCGTCGAGCGCGAGCGCCTCCTTCGGGGTCAGGCCCCGGTAGTGCAGCGTGTCGTTGAGGAAGTAGGCCGTCATGCCCGAGTTCAGCAGCAGCCCCAGCGCCTCCTCGGTCGGCTCCATGTCCGCCTGGAGGTGCATGTGCGTCGTGGCCTGGCCGTCCATCCCGTGCCAGGTTAGGGGGTTGGCGAAGAGCGGCGACCCGTTCTCGGGCCGCACCGCCGTCGTCAGGTGCAGCTGGGTCTCGGTGCGGTCCGACAGCTGCTTCAGAAGCACCGTCGCGCGCCGCGAGTCGTGGAGCGCCGACCGCGCGGGAGGGGCCGCGTCGTACTCCTGCAGCGCCGCGGCTGCGGCCGCCCGGTCCGTGCCTCGGATCTGCGCCACCACCGAGTCCGGCGAGAAGTTGTGCCTGCACTTGACGACGTGGGGCGGGGTTGACGTGTCCTTCTTGTCGTGGGTCGCCAGCGACCCCAGCAGGTCGCGCAGGGGGGTGTGCCCCGCGCACATGAGCACGTCCCCGTCCGCGAAGAAGTGGAACTTGAGCGTGCTGCGCAGGTCCCCTGTGAGGTCGAAGTCCACGGGAAACCGGTTGCTCTCGGCGTCGTAGGGCACGATGGCGTGCGTGGCCCGGTCGTGGCACGAGACGATGAGCGTCTTCATGGTGCCGGGGGGGAACTGGCGCCTCAGGCGCGTGAACGCGCTCGCCTCCACATCGAATCTCAGCCGCATCGCGTGTTCGGTAGCGCACACGCGTCTGGGGGCGGGCGCCGGTTTTCTGACTTTAATAGTCCTCCTCGGAATTCCCGGCCCCGCGGGCCGTGCCCGGGTACAGCTCCACGGCCTGGTGCGCGAACAGGTCCACCTCGAGGATGCCGTTGTCCGGGTACGAGCTGATGATCAGCATCAGGACGTCGGTGCCGATCCGCTTCGTGTACCCCGAGCAGAACTTGGCGGCCTCCCTCTCGTCGTCGTCCGCGGTCGTGAGGGCCGGGGGCGTGGCCTGCAGCAGGAGGTCCATCACGGGGTCGGGGGCGACGGCGGCCGGGCTCCTCGGGTCGCCGCGCTGCAGGAAGCACGCGAGCGCGCGGCGGAACCGGACCCAGTCGGCCGAGCGCAGCGCGGGCGGGTCGGGCCGCTCGCAGTAGGTCAGGTACAGGTACCGTCGCTCTATGGACTGGATGTCCTCGGGGCGCATCAGCCACAGCGTGCGCGAGAGGTCGCGCGCGGGGTCTTCCATCATCAGGTATTCATTCCAACGCGCCCGGCGTGGGGGGTTTATATTCCCGCGCGCCCGCGCATCACTCGCCGTCCACGCACTCGGCGGTGGACGCGTCCGTGGAGCCCGGGGCCCCGCGCAGCATCAGCCGCACGCACCGCGCCGTGTGCTTGTGCTGGAAGAAGTCGGTGCACAGGTTGCGCTCCCACCACGCGCGCACGGGGTCCTTGCTGGAGGCGATGTCCAGCACCCACCGCGGCGTCGCGTACGGGTTGTACATGCCCGTGGTGGGGCAGGTCCGCAGCAGCGCGGTCTGCATGCGCTTCTGGCGCCGGAGGTCCGGGTTCTTGGTGGGCGCCATCAGGTAGAGGAGGTAGCTGTCGAGCGGGAGCATCGTGGTCCCGTCGCCCGGCCGCTTCAGGCACGTGGCGCAGCACGTCGAGACGGGCTCGTCGTTGGCCATGACCGCGCAGTAGACGATGGGGCCCTCCCTCCACTGCTTGCGGATCCGCGCCTGGAGCACCGGCGTGCCGATGCGGCGGATCCCCTTGCCCTTGGAGAAGATCCACCCGCACATGATGCAGAAGGACGGCTGCGTCTGGTGGTTGGGCGCCTCGTCGTTTGCGAGCGTTTGCATGTGTTGTGTGGGTGAGGGGGAGGGGGGCGGCGGCTGTTGCGCTAGGCGTAGATTGTGTTTGGTCTTTTTTTTAGTGTCGCCCCCGCCAGGCGTGGCGGCCGAGATCACGATCTCGCCCGTGTGGTTGGTTCGTTGGGAAGAGATGGATATGGAGGACACGAGCACAAGCACCACAACCCCCGAGTGGCACCACATCGTGCCCGAGATCCACAACGTGGTGGCGACGATCCAGATCGAGTGCGACCCCATCGACATCCAGCGGCTGTCCGTGCTCATGCCGTACAGCACCTACGACAAGGCCAAGTTCGCGGCCATCACGATCCGGCTGCTGGACCCCACGTGCACGTGCCTGCTGTTCACGTCGGGCAAGCTCGTGGTCACCGGGGCGTCGTCGTGGGAGGAGGCGCTCCTGACGGCGCACCACATCTGCGACATCCTGAGGGAGCTGCACCCGGGCCAGCAGTTCCGCATCATCGGCTACGAGGTGCAGAACATCGTCGCGCACGTGGAGCTGCCCCTGTCGGAGGGCCAGACCATGGAGCTCGACGCCTTCTACCGCGACCACTGCGAGGAGTGCACGTACCAGCGGTCCATGTTCCCGGGCCTGATCTACCGCCCGCTGCGCGCGTCCGTCGTGCTCCTGTGCTTCTCGTCGGCCAAGATCGTCATCACCGGCGGCAAGAGCGTCGACCAGATCTTCTCCGAGTGGGAGAAGCTCCGCCCCGTCGTGATGCGCTACGTGCGCTGACGCAGCGTGCGCGCTGGGGCGATGTACATAATTGTGGCCCGCGCCCCTCGTCACGTGCGTGTGGGAATGGAGACAACTGCAACGATGGGGGAGCACGAGGGCGCGCCGCGCCTCACACTGTACCGCGAGCGCCTGTTCATCCTGGCCGACGACTGGCCCGGCCGCGGCCCGCGCACCCGCGAGCTCGCGCTGCACCAGGTCATCAACCGCGTGGCCGCGTCCATGGAGAGCGCCCTGGGCAAGGGCCCGTCCTTCTTCGAGGACTTCGACGGGGCCGGCGGCGGAAGCCGGCTCCCGCTCACGCCCGGTGGGCTGCGGCTGTGGCTGTCGCTGGTGACGGGGGAGGGGTGCATCCTCCTGCCGAAGCTGCTGTGCATCGGGGACGCCACCGGCAAGAGGCCCTCCATGTACTCGGCGCGCATGCACCTGGAGTGGACCGGCCGCAGGCACTGGCGGCTCGTGCCCACGGTGGCCCTCTTCGAGCGCACGCGGTGGTCCGTGGCGCAGAAGGAGCGGACCCTCCTTGCGCCTGCGCACGAGGGGGGAGGAGGGAGGGGGGCGGACCAGGGTTACGCCGGCCCGGAGGAGGAGGACAGCGACAACCCGATGGTGCACCTCTACCTGTCGAACTGGGTGCGCGTGCGGGCGCTGACCCCCGAGGAAGCCGCCGGCTGTGCTGGAGGAGGCCGGCCCGTGGCGGCCGACCTTGCGGCGCGCGAGCCCGCGCCCGCGCCCGCGCAGCGCGAGGGGTTCCTGGCGGCCCTGGCCGGCGGCCCGGTGCGCTTCGCCGTGTACCTGTCGTGGCGCGTGCCCAAGGCGATCGAGGACCTCACCGAGGCGCTGGACGACGCCGAGGCCGCGAGCGACGGGCGGAGGGAGCCGCCGCGGCCCTGCCACAACTCGCCCATCTCGTCGTCGCTGTTTGACCCGCACCCGTTCTACTAGGTGGCGATCCCGCTCAAAGCGAGCCGCTGCAGCCGCTTCTCGGGGATGTGGATGAACTCCCGCCCGTACTCCTTGAGCATGCGGTAGAGGGCCGACGGCGTCGTGCACGCCGGGTCGTGCGCCGCGAACTCGGGCCGCCCGGTCTGCTGCAGCGCCTCCAGGATGTACCGGCTGCAGAAGGTGCGGCCCTGGGGCGCCTCCCTCAGCCGGGCCGCCTGCGGCACGACGCAGAGGGCCATGCCCAGCGGGTCGAACGCGACCTGGTCGCGGTGCGCGCGCGTGCAGAAGTCGCGGATCCGCTCGTGCTCGCCCTCGTCGATGGCGATCGACACGCGCTCGTAGTTGTCGCGGCTGAGGGATTTGGTCTCCATGTACACGGACTCGCGCTGGTACACGGACGTGGCGAGGCCGTCGTCGAACTGGAGGTCGCAGTGGCTGAAGGGGGGCGCCACGGTCGTCACGAGGCGGTTCAGCCAGTGGTCGTCGGCGCACGGCCGGTAGAACAGCACATGCAACGCGCGCATCCCGCGTATCGCTCGGCATGGCGCGGGATAGGGGGGCAAGATATATTATCCCGTCACCTCCGACCCGTGGTGCTGCAGGTGCACGAGGGCACGGTCGCGTCGCAGAAGGAGTTCTGTGGGCACGCGGCGCACGAGGCCGCGGCCGGGCCGGTCGTGCTCCCGAAGGTCCCGGGCGCGCACACGCAGTCGACGTAGGACCCCGCCCCCGTGGCGCCCAGCGTCGTGGTGCCCGCGGGGCACGGGACCGCCGTCGAGTTGGGGCAGAAGAAGTCGGCCGGGCACGCCGAGCACAGGGGCAGCTGGTACCCCGCGATGCAGAGGAACGGGCACGCGGTCGTGGTGGCCACGCCCGAGAAGTAGGCGTACGGCGAGGGGAGCGAGGCGCACTGGAGCGGCGCCGACGAGCCCGCGGGGCACACGGAGCCGGCCGGACACGCGAGGCAGAACGTCGAGCTGGGCGAGGGCGCGTAGGACCCGACCGGGCAGGGGGTGCAGGCCGTGGACTGGGTGGCGTTGGAGAAGGCGCCGGCCGGGCACACGGCGCACGCCGACAGGGACGCGGCGCCCCCGAACGAGCCCACCGGGCACAGGGCACAGACCGTGGACGCCGCCGACGACGAGAACTGCCCCGCGGCGCACACGCCGCAGGCCGTGGACCGCGCCGCGCTGGAGAAGGAGCCCGCCTGGCACGACGGGCACGACGCGGACGCCGCCGACGACGAGTAGGCCCCCGCGGCGCACGTCAGGCAGGAGGTGGAGCTGGCCGCGCTCGAGTAGGCCCCCGCCGTGCAGGCGGTGCATGATGAGGAGTTGGTGGCGTTGGAGAAGAGCCCGGCGGCGCACGCCGACGACACGCCCAGCGCGCAGTAGTTCCCGGCGGCGCAGCCCGCGCAGGACTGGGTGGCGCTCACGGCGTAGGTGCCTGCGGGGCAGTAGAGGCAGGCCGTCAGGCCCGAGAGCATGGCGGCCCCGGCGGAGCATGCGGCGCAGGTCGTCTGCCCTGCAGCGGGGCTGTACGTGCCCGCAGGGCAGCTGGTGCATGCGCCCAGGCTGCTGCCCGAGGCGTAGGTGCCCGCGCTGCATGTTGCGCATGCGGTGGCTGCGGCTGATGCTGACACCGTCCCAGGGGCGCATTTGAGGCAGGCGGTCGCCCCGGTGGTCGGCGTGTACGTGCCGGACAGGCAGGCGACGCATGCGGTGCCGGTGAGCCCGGCGTACCCGGCCAGGCAGCTGTACACGCACTCCAGGCCCGTGAACACTGCGTTCGGATATTGGATCGCAGGGCACGTGTAGCATGTGGTGGAGGATAAGGCCGATCGGGTCCACGTGCCTAACGGACATGGGATGGGTGCGATTAGGTTGCCTGCCGTGGACGGGCAATAATAGCTTGACGGGCATCCGACGGGATTCGCAGTACCCCCGGGACAGTATGCCCCCGGCTGTCCTATGCATGAAACGCAGATTCCCAGTATTTGATAATAGCCAGGAACTACTGAGTTACAGGCCGAACCATCCCAGCAAGTGGTCGTGGATTGGGATGGGCACGTGGAGCACGGGAGCCCATGGGAGTAACTGCAGCTCTTTAGGCCGCTGTAATATACGGTGTCACAGTAAATGTTATTAGAGGAATATGTCGCACATCCCCCGCCGGCTGTCATGCAGTCGCTCTGCACGTTGCACGCCTTGAGCGCGTACGCGTTCATCGATCCGTAGTCGCCCCTACACAGGGCGACCGCTGAGATCGCCAGCAGCAAAGCGCCGGCAGATGGCATCCCCACACCCCTACCGTGCCCTATAATCTCATATACGCCCTTTTACCCTCCCCTCCTCACCTGGGCTGCAGGACGCACACGGCGCCGTCGCCCCGGACCCCGTCGAGTAGGTCAGGTTGGCGCAGGCGGAGCAGGCGGCGCTGGACGTCGCCCCGGACGCGTTGAGGAAGGTCCCCGGCGCGCACAGGGTGCACACCGTGGAGGCCGCCGACGTCGAGTACGACCCCGCCGGGCACGAGCTGCACACGGACGCGGCCGGCGGCGACGACGACCCCGTCGCGCAGGCCGCGCAGACGGTCTGGGACGCGCTGGCCGCGTAGGTGGACGCCGCGCAGGGGAGGGGCGCCGTCAGGTTGACGCTGGGGCAGTAGTAGCCGGCGACGCAGGGCGTGACGGCTGTCAGGTTCGACATGGGGCAGTAGGCGCCGGCCGGGCATGCGGCGGGCCCCGTCATGGACGCGTTCGGGCAGTAGGTTCCGGGTGCGCAGAGGACGGGCGCCGATAGGGACACACCGGGGCAGTAGGAGCCCGCGGGGCACGGGATGAACCCGGTCATGTTGGTGGTCGGACAGTAGGCGCCGGCCGGGCATGCGGCGGGCCCCGTAAGGGACGCGCTCGGGCAGTAGGTTCCGGGCGCGCAGGCGACGGGCGCCGTCAGGGACGCGCTGGAGCAGTAGGAGCCCGCGGGGCATGGGATGAAGCCGGTCATGTTGGTCGTCGGGCAGTAGGCGCCGGCCGGGCACACCGTGCACGCTGTGGCGCCGCCGCCGGTCCCGTCGTAGGAGCCGCTGGGGCATGGCGTGGCGGCCGTCAGGTTGGTCGTCTGGCAGTAGAAGCCGGCGGGGCACTGTTTTGCCACCGACAGGGAGGCGGCGGGGCAGTAGCTGCCGGCGGGGCAGATCGTCGAGGCGTTGCGCCCGTTCACGGGGCAGTAGGCTCCGGCCGGGCAGGGGACCGGGGCGGAGAGGAGCGTTGCCGGGCAGTATGCGCCAACGGGGCATGTCGTCGGGGAAAGCAGCGACGCGGTGGGACAGTAGGATCCGACAAGGCAGGGCAGCGGAACCGAGAGCGAGGTCGAGGCGCAGTAGTAGCTCGTCGGGCACGCGGTGTAGTTCGTCATCGAAGCGGAAGGACAGTAGGCGCCGGCGGGGCACGGCGCGGGCGCCGTCATGGACGCGCTGGGACAGTAGGCGCCCGCGGGGCATGCCGTGCACGCGGTGGCGCCGCCCCCGGTCCCGTCGTAGGAGCCGGCGGGGCACGCGATGGTCGCCGTCAGGTTGGCCGCGGGGCAGTAGTAGCCGGCGGGGCATAGTATCGGGGCGGAGAGGGAGGGGGCCGGGCAGTAGGACCCCGCGGGGCACGGCGTCGGCGCCGTCTGGGAGCTCCCGGGGCAGTAGGACGCGGCGGGGCAGGGGGCCGGGGCCGTCATCGACGCGTTGGGGCAGTAGGCGCCGGGGGTGCAGGGCGTCGGCGTCGACATGTTGGCCCCGGGGCAGTAGGAGCCGGCCGGGCACCGCGTCGGGGCCGTCAGGCCCCCCGAGGGGCAGTAGTTCCCGGCGCCGCAGGGGATGAACGCCGTCATCGAGGTCGACGGGCAGTAGGTACCTGCGGGGCATTGGATGTAGAGGGTGGTGTTGATCGGGCAGTAGGCCCCGGCATAGCACGCGGCGCACCCGGTGTTGTAATTCGGGTTGCACTGGTTCAGGTAAAACTGCCCGATGGTGCACACCGTGCAGCTGAGGCACGCGGTGGCCTGCGTGGACGGGTTGTATGTGGTGGCCGGGCAGCCGGTGCACGGGGCGTAGCCCGTGGCGCTGTACGTCCCTATGGCGCACGGCGTGCCGACCGCGCAGGCGGACGCGTTCTGGGACCCGGCGGGCGACGTCTTCCCGGATGGGCACGAGTAGCACCACGCGCTGAGCGTGCCGTTGTTGTACGTGCCGGCAGCGCACTGGGCGCACGTGGTGGTGCTGGTGGCGTAGTAGCCGGCAGGGCATAGGTATTGGATAAGGAAATTGTTGGTTTCGTACACTCCTGTTAAAACTGAAGTAGTGATATTCCAATTCGTTGCGGCTACGGTGTTCCACGACGAGAAGGCGAATGACTGCTGTATATTGGAGCCCGGCGTCGGAACGTTATAGGGCCCTCCCGGTAGCTGTATGTAACCGACCCCGGAAGTATTGGTATAGGAGAAAGTGATGCCGGTCGGGACACCCCAGGTAATCGTGTATTCAGAATAACCGTTGGGGGTGACCGGTGACGGATACTGGAGGTCAAACCACTTCGGCCCCGGGCAGTAGACCCCCCATTGATCGCCTATGCTGCCAGTGATTGACATCATTGGGGAGTTCAGGGCGTAGCATGGCTGCGATGGCGTAAAGGGCGTGCCGTATACCCAGGTAGTGTAAAAACCGGGGTTCGTGCAATACATAGTGGCGCAATTCCACTGCGTCACATTGGCGCCGGGTATGGGGGTCGCGACCGGGGTCTGGGCGTCCGTTCCCATGAGGAGAACGAGCGAGGACGATAGGAACGCGAGTGGCGAAAAGGCGGGTTGCGGTCGCATGGTCCGGGGGCCTCCTCCGATCATCGGCCTCCCTAGTGGGGGCCGGTCTTTTATAATGGGGTATTGCGTTTACGGGGATTGGAGGCATGTGTGAAAGGCGGGCGGGCGCGCACCTGTGGTGCAGTTGGAGCACGTCGTGAGGCCCGAGGACGGGCCATAGGTCCCGAGGTCGCATGGTATGCAGGCGCTTAGACCAGCCATGTACGAGTAGGTCCCGGCGGGGCATGGTTGGCATACGAGGTCCGATTTGGCCGTGCAGTTGGCCACTACATAATTTCCTGGTGCGCAGGCCGTGCCCAACACAGTGGTGCACGCCGTGCATGATATGGAGTTATTGGCCGCCGAGTAGAAGCTGGATGGGCACGCGCTGCAATTGGCGTTGGCATAAGCGGAACAGTTTGTGGACACATAGGATCCCGGAGCGCACACCGTACATTTTGCGCACGTTCCGTTGGGTAACGTGTACGACGTGTTGGAACACGGCGTGGCACATTTGGTCTTGTCCGGGCTGAGCTTGTACCCCGTGTTGCATGACCATGAGCAATTGGTGGCGTTGGTCGCACCCACACCGGAGTAGGAGGCAAACGACGGGTACGTATTGGTGCAGGAGGAGCACGCCGTTGCGCCCGCTGCACTCCAGGTGCCTGCTGCGCAGTAGGGGCATAACGCGCCGGAGGAATAGGAGCCGCTTGTGCACGCGAATGGACAGGAGGTGTAGTAACCGGGAAGATACGTTGCACCGGATGGGATCGTGTTGGTGCAGGGGACACACAAGTTGGATGCATAACAACCTCCGCCCACTAAGTTTGTGCCGTATCCAACGGGGCATGGAAATAATACGTCACTGAGAGTGGTTCCCATTATGTTTGGGCAATAGTACCCGTCTGGGCAATTAATACATTGTCCGTCTTGTAGACTGTACTGACCACTGTTGCATATTTCTAGTACACCAGTAAGCCAAATATCATTTGTGGCTGGCCATGAATTATATGGCAACGTAGAGGTGCATGCAGTGGAGTTCCAGTACGTCGGAGGCGACTGGGAACAATTGGAACAATATTTTCCTGTAGCGGTGCTGCATTCATAATTTACGCCGTCTTGTTTCCAACAGGTCCCTGTGGTCGAACACCAGCTCCCTGCTACCTGACATTGTGAACTAGATGTACAGCTCTGAAATAACTTATAGGTTGTAAGTACGTAGGCGCTGAAGCAATGGAAATTGACACATAGCAGCAATACCAAAAACAGACGAGGGTGCTTGATAGAAAACCACCCTGATAACTCACAGACAAGTTTCACAGGCAATGGGGTATTACACATCACGCCTGACTCACATCTTATGGGCAAATTTCATTTATATCCCACCCACCCCGCCCCCCGCCCCTCCGCCCCCGACCATCACCCGGTCGCGCGCGCGCCGCAGCTGCTCGAGCCGCACGCGCTCGTTCATCCACTCGTCGATGCGGTCCTTGCGGAACGCGTTCGAGGCGGCTGTGGCGGCCCGCCCGGCGTCCTCGTGCTCCTCCCCTTGCAGGTCGTCGTCCGCCTTATGATCCCTCGCCGCGGCTCGCCCCAGCGTGGGCAGCGCGCACGTCTCGAGCCTCCCGATCTTGTGCATGACCTCCTGCGACCGGGCCTGGTTGTAGTGGGCCGCGGCCGCGTTGGCCATCATGGCGTGCGGGTACGACGAGGATGGGGGCGCCGACGACGACGCGGTGCTGATCTTCTTCTCGAGGTCCTTGGTGCGGACCGCCAGCTTGCGCTCGAGCTCCTCGTTCTGGCGCTGGATCTCCTCCACCCTGGACGCCATCTCCTGCAGCTTGCGCGCGGTGTCCGCGTCCGGCGAGACCGTCACGACCTGCGGGCAGTCCATGAGCGCGCCCTCGCGGAAGTCGATCATCGGCACGTTGCCCGTGGGCTGCGCGGATGCGTTGTTATTGTTGTTGGCGTTACCACGTCCGAAGAAGCGCATCGACATAGGGGCGTATGTGGTGGTCGGTATGCGGCTGGGCGCTTCGGCCGCCGCGCCTGGGCCATAGGCTTTTATATCTGACAGTTGTCCGCCCGGACCACATAGAGGCGCACAACGAGCGCCACGGCCGCGAACACGCACGCCGCGAGGCCTGCGACGTGGTCGTCGCGCGCGCCGTACCGGGTCGCGAGGTAGTACGGGCTTGGTGGGGCGGGCTGGGGGGAGGGGGGGTTTGTTGTTGTTGTTGCGATCTGCTGCATCTCCATCATCCCCATGCGCCGAAAAAGTTAAATACTGTACGCCATGAGCAGGAGGAACCCAAGCCACGCCATGTACACCAGCCGGCAGTTGCCCACCAGCAGCATCGACGGCTGGTGGTCGTACGTGTGCCCCATGACGAGCAGCAGGTCCGCGCACGCCAGCAGCGAGAACGCCACGGCGTGCGTCCCGTGGCGCACGCGCATCGCGTCCCACACCAGCGCCAGGCCCGCCGCGTACCCGATGAAGTGGAACGCCGGGCTCGGCGCGCCGTGCGGGCCGCGCGGGACGCACAGGCGCGCCAGGCAGACGATCGGGAGCGCGATCGCCACGACGAGCTGGAACAGGTCGACGGGCGACGTCAGGCGGACGAAGACCGCCGCGTGCGCGAACCCGGACGTCAGCCACAGGAACGGGGTCCAGATCCCGGCCTGCGACTCGGACTCCTCCGAGTACTCGAGCGCGTTGTCCAGCAGCTTCAGGTCGTGGAGCTGGTGCGTCACGGACGCGAAGATGACGATGAGCAGCGACGGGATCAGGAACAGCGGGCTCAGGCCGTACTCCTGGATCGACAGCGAGATGGGCGGCGTGAGGGCCGCGGGCTGCAGGATGATGGTGGCGGGCAGCGGCATCGATAATAAGGAGGTGTTGACGCCGTTGGCACGCGGAGCAAGGCTTGTCACTGGGGGAGGCGGCGGGAGCGGGGGCGAATCGAGCCGCGCGGTGTACAGGGCGCCCACCGGCTCCGAGTGCATGAGGAGCACCGCCATCATCACCGGGGCCTGGACGGCCGCGATCCCGAACGCGAGCTTCTGCTCCATCGTGAGGTGCTCCATGGCCCAATCCTGCCGATGCGCCGGCTGATTGCCGAGCATTTCACACGCGGGGCAGAGGAGGCGTGCGGCATATATCCCACCCCTTCTACATAAGCCTGGAGCACCGCTCTTGAGTGGTGGGTGATATGCCGCCGCCGACGTACCGTCCCCGCCGCAACCGCGAGATGACCACCGTGCTGCGTGGCCAGGTGCTCAAGTGCCGGTGGGTCGAGCCCCCCTCCTCCGCGCCAAACGTCGATGGCGCGCTGCCGACGGTGGGCGAGACTGGAGCAGTAGGAGCAGGGACGCTCCGCGTCAAGCTCGTGCGCCCGCCGCGGCCGGCCATCGTCGACATCGAGCAGGGGGACGCCCTCTACATGTTCGAGACCCGCCAGACGTGGCGCGTGGCGCTGTTCGTCCCGGACATGTACCGCCTTGCCAGGGGCGGGCTGGTGCATGTCGAGTTCTAGGGTTCGAATGATGAAATTGTCCGATGACAGGGTCTGATGCGAGCCAAGGACTCGGAGGCGAGAGCTCAACATGCCAGCTACGTTCACGGCCGGGCAGCCGGCCACGGCGCCCGGGCCGGGCAAAGCTCATTTGAAAAAAGAGTTTAATTTCGTGAATGCACTTGGCGCAGAGAGGCAGTCACTGACAGTCCTTTCTTGCTTGCCTCATCTGCAAAAGCATAACTTTATGCTCTAGTATATTTATCATCGAATGCAATGCCTGTTTCGGGGCGGTATATAAACATTGGCTGGCATGAAGGGCGGCAACTGCCTCTGACACTTTGATATCGAACTGTCCCCTTTGTGAAACATGTCCAACCCAGCCGCCCAGGCCTTTTTGCAACGCCAGAAGGAGAAGGGTATCGATCCGCAACCCGCAGCCGCCGTGTCGGTTCCTCCCAGTGCCGTTGACGGACGCGTCGTTGCCGGCGCAGTCCTTGCCAACGCCTGGGCTCCTCGTCCGCTGAGCAAGATGGAGCAGTTTCTCGCTGCAGCGAAACAGAGGCAGGCCGAGGCAAGGAAGAAGGCGAAGGAGGAGGCGGAGAAAGCTGAAGAGGAGGAGGAGGCATCCGACGACGACGATGACGACGACGAGGATTATTCCCCTGATGCCGAAGAC
>Ga0007854_10001436_pt1 | contig 15135 bp, 12 predicted proteins | sample CryBogCBH12Aug08_FD_60382 | JGI IMG/M metagenome (GOLD analysis project Ga0007854, IMG submission 60382) | Freshwater microbial communities from Crystal Bog, Wisconsin, USA - CBH12Aug08 | ecosystem: Environmental > Aquatic > Freshwater > Lake | place: Crystal Bog, Wisconsin, USA | collected...
CGGCCATTGCTGCAACGCCTGGTCGCCGACGGCACATTGCCCGAGGTGGCCTACGCGACCGACGACGGCGTGGGCATCTGGTACGAGGGGACGCAGGCCGTCCGGGTGGTGGCGGACCGTGTCCTGCCCGCCTTCGTCGGCCCCGCCGCCTACGAGCTACGTCGCGAGGGCGAGGGCGTCGTCGAACGACGCGTGGGCATCGGCGAGAGCTTCTAGGGCTTCGCCGAGGGCGCGGGCAAGGAGGCGCGAACCGCTTCGCTGCGCTCGATCAACTCGTCGGCGAGCCTCAGGGCCTCGGGCGAACCGCACAGGGTCAGCCAATTGGCCAGGAGCCGATAGCCGTGCTGGGTCAGGACCGACTCGGGATGGAACTGGACGCCCTCGAGCGGCAGTTCGCGGTGGCGCATCCCCATGACGAGGCTCCCGCTCGTCGCGGTCACCTCCAGACAGTCCGGGAGGCTGGCGGCCTCCACGACCAGGGAGTGGTAACGGCCGGCCACCATCGGCTCGGGCAGACCGGCGAAGACTCCCTGCCCCTGGTGATGCACCAGGCTCGAGCGGCCGTGCAGGAGCTCGGGCGCCTTGACGACCTGCGCGCCGAAGGCTTCGCCCAGGGCCTGATGACCGAGGCACACCCCGAGCATCGGCAGCCGCAGCTCGCCGCAACGTCGGATGATCTCGAGGCAATTGCCGGCGCTGCGGGGATGGCCCGGTCCCGGTGAGATGAGGACGCCGTCAAAGCCTCCGGCCTCGACCTCCGACGCGGTGAGCTGGTCGTTGCGGCGCACCTCGACGCGGGCCCCCAACTCGCCCACGTACTGCACGATGTTGTAGACGAAGGAATCGTAGTTATCGACGACGAGCAGCCGCGGACCGGTCAACATGAGGTCAGTCTACGCAAGCGACTTCACTAACCTAAGGAGATGGCGCTCTCCTTCTCCGACTTCGCGGCGCTGATCGAGCAGGGCTTCAACACGGTGGCGCTCACCGAGACGCTCCAACTCGACCGCGACACGCCCGTCTCCATCTACCAGCGCTTCGCGGGTCGAGGCGCGTTCTGCCTGCTCGAGAGCGCGGCGCTGGGCGACGACACCGGGCGCTACTCCTTCATCGGTCTCGACCGACGCTGGCGCCTGTACGCCGACGAGGCGGACACCGTCGTCCAGGGCGTCGACGTCTCGATCAACCCCGAGGGACCCCTCGCTACCCTGCGCGACATCCTGGGCACCTACCGCACCTACGCGCCCGAGGGGCTGCCCGCCTTCTTCGGCGGCGCCGTCGGCTTCGTCACCTACGACTACGTCCGTCGCCTCGAGCGCCTCCCGCGCAGCCCCGAACCCGACGCCTGGCCCGACGTCGACTTCTCCTTCCCCGGCAGCGTCTTGATCTGCGACCACCTGCGTCACTCCACGACCGCGGTGGTGCTCGCCACGGTCGACGGCGCCGACGCGCGCGCGGCCTACGACGTGGCGCTCGCAGGTCTCGAGTCCCTGGTCGAGCGCCTCCTGGCTCCCCCACCGTCGGGCTCCGCCGAGGTCGAGCGTCTGGTGGCGACCGCGCCCAGCCAACGCGACCGCATCGACGTACGGGCCCTCGCGGCCACGCTGTCCAACTTCACCCTGGAGGGTTACGCGGACGTCGTGCGACGAGCGCGCGACTACATCTACCTCGGTGACATCTTCCAGGTCGTCCCCTCCCAGCAGTTCCGCCGGCCGAGCGCCGTGGACCCCTTGACCCTCTACCGCGTGCTGCGCGCCCTCAATCCCTCGCCCTACATGTACCTCGTCGACACCGGTGACAGCCAGATCGTCGGAGCCTCGCCGGAGATGCTGGTGCGCGTCGACGGGGACCAGGTGACCACCCGACCCATCGCCGGGACGCGCCCGCGGGGCCTCAACGCCGATGACGACGCCGCGCTCGAGAGGGAGATGCTGAGCGACGACAAGGAGATCGCCGAGCACGTCATGCTGGTCGACCTCGGCCGCAACGACGTCGGACGCGTGTCGGTGCCCGGAACGGTGCGCGTGGAGCGTTTGGCGCACGTGGAGCGTTTCAGCCACCTCATGCACCTCGTGTCCCAGGTGACGGGGCGCCTGCGCCCGGGCCTGGACGCCTTCGACGCCTTCGACGCCCTGTTCCCCGCGGGAACCTTGAGCGGCGCGCCCAAGGTGCGCGCCATGGAGATCATCGACGAGTTCGAGCCGGTCCGACGAGGACCCTACGGCGGGGCGCTCGGTTACTTCTCCCTCCGTGGCGACGCCGACTTCGCCATCACCATCCGCACCGTCTCACTGCGCCACGGGGTCGCCACGGTGCAGGCCGGCGGGGGCGTCGTCGCCGACTCCACGCCCGAGTTCGAGTACCGCGAGTGCATCTCCAAGGCTTCCGCCCCGCTCCTGGCCCTCGAGATCGTCGACCCCTACGCCGGGTACGGGCCGACCGCCGGGTGAACGCACCGCATCGCCCAGGCAGCGGACCGCGCCGGGCCCTGCGCGAGACCTTCGCGATCAACCTACGGACCCTGTCGCCCATCGCCGCCGCCATCACGGCCCTGCCCGTGGTCGCCCTCTTCGGCATCTGCCTGGCGGCCCACGACAGCCTCGCCGCGATCTTCACCGGCATGGGAGCCAACTTGGTGGCCATCGTCTCGCTGGTGGGGGCACCTCGGCTCCCCCTGCGCCTCGCCCTCTACGACGCGATCGGACTGGGCCTGTGCGTCTCCATCGGCACCCTGACGAGTTCGACCCCGTGGGTCCACATCGCCCTGCTCGTGCCCCTCAGCTTCTTGGCGGGAATGGCGGTCCTCTTCGGGAACACCCAGGCCGTCATGGGCACTCAGACCCTCGTCGCCTTCCTCGTCCTCGGCCGCTTCAGCGGCTCCTTCGTCCACGCCCTGCACCTCGGCGTCCTGGTGAGCCTCGGGGCGCTGGTGGAGGTCACCGCCTTGTTGATCCTGCGCCTACCGCCCACGCTGCGCTACCAGCGCGCGGCGGTGGCGGTCGCCCTCGGGGAACTGGGTCAGTACGCCCGCACGCCCGCCGAGCAGAGCGCCTTCGGCGTCCTCGAGCGCATCGACGACGCCCAGCGCGTCCTCTCGCCCCTCTCGCTACTCGGACGCAGCGACGACCGCGACCTGCGCGCCGTCGTGGACCAGGCGCGACGGGCGCGTCTGGAGTTCACGACGCTGGCCGGACTGCGCACCCGACTCGCCGACATTGACGACGGCTTCTCCGCCACGGTGAACCGCGCCCTCGAACAGGTCGCGCAAGGACTCGCGGAACTGGCCGAGACCGTTCGCTGGCCTCGTCGGGCCAATGACTGGCGAGGTCACGCCCACCAGCTCCGCGACATCGTGACCGAATTGCGACAGCAGGTCGACGGGCTCGACGAGGGTGAGCTCTCCACCCTGATGAACCTCATCCTGGCCGAGCTCGAGGCACTGGCCGGGCAGTTGCGATCCATCGGACACCTCATCGAGCGCGAGGGCGAGGACCTGGTGCGCGGGGCGTGGCGTGTCGACCTGCACTGGCGAAAGTTCTCCTTCGATCCCTTCATCGAGGGCTGGGGTCTCGTGCGCGACAACCTCAGCTGGCGATCGAGCGCGCTGCGCCACGCGGTGCGCATGTGCGTCGCCGTGGTGGTGGCGGCCGTCGCGGCCCAGGTGCTGGACCTGCCGCGTGGCTACTGGGTCCCCTACGCCGTGGCGCTAATCTTGAAGCCGGATTACTCGACCTTGCTGCGTCGCGGGGTCGGGCGCGTCGCGGGCACCATGGCCGGCGCCGTCGTCGCCGCGCTCCTCATCGCCGAGTGGCATCCCGGAGCGCTGGGCAGCACGATCCTCGTCGGCCTGCTGAGCTGGGCGGCCTACACCGCCTGGACCGCCAATTTCTCGCTGTCCAACACCTTCATCACCGCGCTCATCCTGGTCTTCTTGTCCGTGGCCTCCGCCAACAGCCTCGGCACGGCCCTCGACCGACTTCTCGACGTCTCCCTCGGAGCGGTCATCGCCCTCGCCGCCTACCTCGTCTGGCCCTCCTCGCCCACCTCCGACGTCCGCCAGCGCCAGCACCAGATGTTCTCCGCCCTGGCGGTCTACCTCGACTGGGTGATGCGCGAGACCCTCCAAGTGGGCCACCTCCACCGTCGCCGGATGTCGGCGGCCTCCCGCGACGCGCACTTCCGCTACGCCGACGCCGAAGCCGCGGTCGGTCGGGCGCTCGAGGAGCCGTCGAGCACGCGCTCGGACCCGGAGGTCGAACGAGTCCTCATCTCCAGCGGCCTGAGAATCCTGCGCGCCACCCACGCCCTGCGCTTCGAGGCCGAACGCGGCGTCACCACCGCCACCACCGACGCCCTGCAGCGCTTGCGCGACGTTCTCGTCTCCTCGCTGCGGGAATTGGCCCAGCCCGAGCCCCGAAACCAGGAGGTATCCCCTCGTCGGGCCTACCTCGCGGCGTTGCAGGACCTCGACGCCGGCGCGGCGCCGGCCTCCATCGCCCTCAACCTCGACGAAATCGTCAACGCCGTCAATACCGCGTCGCAACTGATCGACGCCGAGATCGCCGAGAAAGGTGGCCGGACGTCGTGACAGGGGTGAAGAACCGCGTGTAGACATGGAGCAGGTGTCGTCGACGTCCGAGAGGAGAGCGAACGTGAGCACTTCGAACGAGCGCAGCAGATGGCGCGAGGCCTACGCCACGTCTCCCGCGGCGGGTTCGCACGCCACGACCCTGTCGGGGATCGACCTCGACCCGGTCTACGGTCCCCCCGACGCGGAGTACCCGGGTCTCTTCCCCTACACCCGCGGTATCCACCCGGCGATGTACCGCTCTCGGCTGTGGACCATGAGGATGTTCGCCGGCTTCGGCACGGCGCCCGAGACCAACGCGCGATTCCGCGAGATCATCGCCGCGGGCGGCACCGGCATCTCCACGGCCTACGACATGCCGACCCTGCTCGGCCTCGACTCCGATGACGAGCGGGCCCTGGGCGAGGTCGGACGATGCGGCGTGGCCATCGACACCCTGGACGACGTCAGCGATCTCTATGACGGCATCGATCTGGCTTCGATCACGACGTCCATGACCATCAACGCCCCGGCGGCGGCGATCTTCGCGATGTTCGTCGCCAATGCCGAGGATCACGGAGTGGCGCGCGCCCAGCTGGGCGGAACCCTGCAGAACGACATCTTGAAGGAATATCAAGCCCAGCACGAGTACACCTTCCCCCCGCGGCCGTCGCTGCGCCTGGTCCGCGACACCATGGTCTTCGCCGCGCGGGAGATGCCGCGGTGGAACCCGATCTCGATATCGGGTTACCACATCCGCGAGGCCGGGTCGACGGCGGCGCAGGAACTGGCCTTCACGTTGGCCAACGGCTTCGCCTACGTCGAACTGGCCCTGCGCGCGGGTCTCGACATCGACGAGGTCGCGCCGCGCCTGTCCTTCTTCTTCAACGCCCACATCGACTTCTTCGAGGAGATCGCCAAGTACCGCGCCGCCCGTCGGCTCTACGCCCACTGGATGCGCGAGGTGTTTCAGGCCCGCCAGGAGCGGTCGTGGCAGCTGCGCTTCCACGCCCAGACCGCCGGCGTGTCGCTCACCGCCCAACAGCCCGACAACAACCACGCTCGCACCGCCCTGGAGGCCCTGGCGGCGGTGCTGGGCGGCGCCCAGTCCCTGCACACCAACTCCTTCGACGAGGCCTGGACCCTGCCCTCGGCGCCGGCGGCGCGCGCCGCCCTGCGCACCCAGCAGATCATCGCCTACGAGACCAACGTGACCCAGGTGGCCGATCCGCTCGGCGGCAGCTGGTTCGTCGAAGCGCTGACCGACCGGATCGCCGACGAGGCCACGCAGCTCCTCGAGGAGGTGCGCGACATGGGCGCGGGCTCGATGCTCGAGGGTTGTCTCGCCGGCATCGACCACGGCTGGTTCGAGGGGCACATCGCCGACTCCGCCTACGCCCACGAACGCGCGGTGCAGCGCGGCGAACGCCTAATCGTCGGCGTCAACGCCTTCACCGACGACGAGTCGTCGCCGCCACCGCCGATCCAGACCAATGCGTCGGGCGAGGCGCGCCAGCGCGAACGACTCGACCGCGTACGCAGCGAGCGCGACGCCGCGGGCGTCGCGCGCAGCCTGGCCGAGCTGGCCGCCCAGGCTCGCGACCCCGAACGCAACCTCATGCCCGCCCTGATGGACGCGGCGCGGGCTCGGGCCACCCTCGGAGAGGTCACGCAGACCCTGGTCGAGGTCTTCGGGCGCTACCAGGCGGCGCCGCGATGACGCTGCGCGTCCTGGTCGCCAAGGTCGGCCTCGACGGCCACGACCGCGGGGTCAACGTGATCGCCCGTCTCCTGCGCGACGCCGGCATGGAGGTCATCTACACCGGACTCTTCCAATCGCCCGAGTCGGTCGCGCGGACGGCGGTCGATGAGGACGTCGACCTGGTGGGGCTGTCGATCTTGTCGGGCGCCCACCTCACCCTGGCGCCCCTGGTGGTCGACGCCCTGCGCGCGCTCGAGTGCCACGTGCCGGTAGTGGTGGGCGGGATCATCCCCGACGGCGACGTCGACGCGCTGCGACGCGCGGGGATCGCCGCCACCTTCGGACCCGGTTCCTCGGTGGACGACATCGTCGCGACCTTCGAGAAGCTGCATCGAGCGGCCACCGGCGACGACGGCTGAGCACGACGGCGGGCCTCAGGGTCTTGGCGACACCGAGGGGATAGAGTGGATTCCCGTCCAGAGGAGTGGTGATGATTCGACACATCGTGTCGTTCCAATTGAGGGCCGAGGACCCGGAGTTGCGCGCCCAACACGTCCGAGAATTGACGACGCGCCTCGAAGGCCTCGTCGATGTCGCTCCGGGGATCCTCTCGATTCGCGTCCACCCTGATCTGGGACTCAGTCACGGACACTGGCCGCTCATCTTGGTCTCGGAGTTCGAGTCCCTGGACTCGCTCGAGACCTACTTGGCCCATCCGCGCCACGTCGAAGTGGTCGACTGGGCGAACGACGGGATCGTGAGCGAACGCGCCATCGTCGACTTCGACCTGGCCTAGCCGAGGCTTCGGCGTGTCGAAACACCCTCCTCGGCGGCTGCGAGCCGGCTGGCGAGCCGCGGCCCTGTCGTTGTGCGTCGCCGCGGTCGCCCTCACCGTCGACGCCCCGAACTCCTTTGCCCACTCCGTGGCCGCCACTCCCTCCCCGCTCACCGGCGGCGCGGCCCTGGGCTGGTCCTCTTGCCCCACCCCGCCGACCGCGACGCAGAACACGGCCCCGGGCGGCGGCCTCAGCGTCGCGCTGACCTTCGACGACGGTCCCGGCCCCTCGACGCCCGCCATCTTGGCGATCCTCGAGAGCTTCCACGTTCGCGCCACCTTCTTCAACATCGGACTCAACGAGCTTCGCTGGCCCGCCGTGGTCGCCGCGGAGGCCAACGGCGGGTTCCTCGTGGGCGACCACAGTTGGAGCCACCCCTTCCTCACGAGCCTCAGCCCCTCGCAGCAGCTGGCCCAATTGGCGGCGGTGGGCGCCCAGCAGCGTCAGATCACCGGCTCCACGCCCTGCGTCTTTCGTCCCCCCTACGGGGACTACGACCAGGTCACGTCCACCGCGGCGCGGAGCCTTCACATGAGCCTCTGGACCTGGAGCGTCGACACCGAGGACTGGAAGGCCGGTGGCTCCGCCTCTCCCTACTGGACGCAGCGCATCGTCTCGCTGGCCGAATCCGAGGGCGGCGCCCAGGCCCATCCCGTGGTCTTGCTCCACAACCAGTCGATCGCGATGCCCGCGACCGTGGCGGCGCTGCCGACCATCATCGAGTACTTCCTGGCCCGCCACTACCGCTTCGTCGACCTCCTGGGCCGCTCCGGTCCGCCCGACGCCTGCTCGAACCTCGCGCGCTTCGCCCCGGCGGCCTCGCGGCGCCTGCGCGGCGTGCTGCGCGCCGGCCACGCCATCTCCTCACCCGACGGGCAGTACGTGCTGCGACAAGAGCCGACGGGGGCCCTCACCCTGGCGAGCGGGGCTGAGCGCCTGTGGTCGACGCCGACCGCCGGCCACCCCGGGGCGACGACCCGCGTCAGCGCGAGCGGGCGTCTCGAGGTGCTGAGCACGCGCGGGGCGGTCCTCTGGGCCAGCGGCGGGCGGCGGGGAGACTGGCTCAGCGTCGCCGACGACGGCAGCGTCACCTTGTCCACGAGCTCACACGTCTGGTGGCAGCTGTCACGCCCGGTCAGCGCGCTCCTCAGTGGACAGGGCCTGCGAAGCGGCTGGTCGCTCTACAGCGCCGACCGCGCCTGTCGCATCACCATGTCCCGCGACGGCCGCCTCCGGGTGACCTCGGCCCTCAGCGGCCTGCTCTGGGAGTCGAACTCCCTCGTCGCCCCCGGCGCGGTCGCCGTGATGGAGGCCAACGGCAACCTCGACATCATGGCCCACCATCACCTGGTGCTCTGGTCGAGCGGCAGCGTCGGCGCGAGAAGTCGCCTCGCCCTCACCCCCGCGGGGGGTGCCGCCGTCATCAGCCCGACGGGCCGACGGCTCTGGTCCACGCCCTAGTCGGCGCTGGCCACTACTATCTCCCCAGCGCGTGCGTGGACGCGTCAGTCGTGGAGGGTCGAGATGAGAAGCAGCGCGAGTGCGGTGATGTCGTGCGTCGGCGGTCTCGCCCTGAGTGTGGCCAGCCTGGTGCTCCCCTCGTCCGCAGCCGCCGGGGCCGCAAAGGGCATCTGTTCGCAGTTCACCACCGCTCGAGTGTCGGCCATCCTCGGCGTCAAGGCCGCCACCGAGACGACCACGACCACGCCGAACGTCACCCTGTGCTGGTACAAGGTGGGCCCCATCTCCCACGCCGTCTTCGTGCGCGTCCAGACCCACGACAGCGCGGCGGGTTTCGCCAGCGACAAGAAGCTGGCCGCCACCTACGGAGAGAAGCCCGTCGCCGACAAGCACTTCGCTCCCTACAGCGCATTCTCGACCGCCCTGGGATCGCCCAGTTACGGTTACACCTACTCGGTCACCGTGTTGAAGAAGAGCACCGAGGTGGATGTCGGCGCCGGGCACAGCACCCTCGCGAAAGTGGAGTCCTTGGCCCGGGCGGTCCTGGGCGCCGTCTAACCGATTCCTTCGTCGCCGCGATACGCCACTAGCCCAAGACGTCGAGAATCGTCGCGAACTGGCTCGAGGGGCCGGTGACCACGGCGGTGGTCAGGCAGGTGCTCTTCCACGAGCCCGCCTCCTCGGCGATCTTCTCCCGGGGACCTATCAGGGCGACGTCTTCGACCAGCGAGGTCGGCACCGCGGCCGCGGCCTGCGCCTTGCGCCCCTGCAAGTAGAGGTCCTGCACCTCGACGCAGGCCTCTTCGTAGCCCAGGCGGGCGAAGACGTCGTAGTGGAAGTTCGCCTCGCGCGCACCCATCCCGCCGATGTAGAGCGCGAGCATGGGCCGCAGCAGGTCCGCGCAGCCCTCGACGTCGTCACCGATGATGACCGGGAGCAACGACACGACCTCGAAGTCCGCGAGCGACTGGTGGCGACTGGTGGGTCGCGCGAAGCCCTCGGCGAGAGCCTCGCGGTAAAAGGCGTCGCTCTTGGGAGAGAACCACAGCGGCAACCACCCGTCGGCGATCTCGGCGGCCAGCGCGACGTTCTTGGGACCCTCGGCGGCCAGCATGATGGGGATGTCGCGTCGCAGGGGATGCACGGTCGACTTGAGCGCCTTGCCCAGACCCGTGCCGGCGCGCCGGGGCAGTTGGTAGAACTCCCCGTCGTAGCGCACGGGGGCTTCACGCGCCCAGACCTGGCGGACGATGTCGACGTACTCGCGCGTGCGCGCCAGGGGCCGCGAATAGGGCTGTCCGTACCAGCCCTCGACCACCTGGGGACCCGAGGCGCCGAGCCCCATGACGAAACGACCCCCGCTCAGGTGGTCGAGGGTGAGCGCCGCCATGGCCGCCGCCGTGGGGGTGCGCGCCGACATCTGCATGATCGAGGTGCCTAGTCGGAGCCGGGAGGTCGACGCTCCCCACCACGCCAGGGGGGTCAACGCGTCAGATCCATAGGCCTCCGAGGTCCACACTGAGTCGAAGCCCCACTCTTCGGCCGCAAGAATGTCCTCGAGCACTCCCGGTGGAGGTCCGGCGGACCAGTAGCCAGTCGTCAATCCCAATTTCATGCGCATCCCCCATCCCGGCACCTGCGTTCGGCGGCAATGGACCGCCAGGACCCCGTCAGCGTCATCACCTCGTCATCACCTCGCGCCACCGGACGCGTCGGCCGGTCCGCAGGATCGCTCGCCGGTAGATTCCGGCCGCGCCGCGAGCAACGACGACGGTACTGGCGAGGGAAATGAGCACCGACACCGCCACCGCCCATCCCGACGCCGCGTGCATGCCGACGAGCACGGGCATGGCGAAGGGGGCCGTCGGCGGCAGGTAGGCCAAGAGGCGCAGCAACCACGACACCGACCCCGACGACGCCCCCACCAGCGCCGTCACGTAGCCGAAGATCATCGGCAGACTCAGCGGCAGGACCAGGCTCTGGACCTGGTCCTGGCGCTCCGCCATGGAGCCGGCGGCAGCGTACACCCACGAATAGAAGCCGTAGCCCACCACTAGCCACATCAGGGTGTCGAGCAGGGCCAGCCAGGAGGTACCGTGCACGATGGACGAACCCACGCCGTAGGACAACGCCAGAGCGAAGGCCACCACCAAGGTCGCCTGAGCCAGGGCCACGGCGGCGATGCCCGCCACCTTTCCTCCCAGCAACTGGAGGGGGCGCAGGGCCGAGAGTAGGACCTCGATCACGCGACTCGACTTCTCCTCCATCACCCCCATCAAGGTCCAGGTGTTGTACTGCGACAACATCGTGAAGATCAAGATGTCGCCGATCAGCGCCTCGGGGTCGACACTTCGCGCGGGCGTGCTCTTTCCCGACAGTGACGTCACGGTCACCGGACGTGAGCGGGCCAGAATGGCCACTTGGGCGGCGCTCAGTCCCGCCACGTCCATCGCCCGCACCACTCCCAACTCGGCGGCGGCGGCGGCCACGAAGCGCGCGGTGGACGAGGTTCCCGACGCGTCACTGGCGTGCGCCACGAGGACCTCGCGACCGTCGACGTCGACCACGTCGACGTCGCCGAGACGTAGCAGCGCCTCAGCGCGCCCGAGGGAGGGCACGGTCCGAGTGACGACCGCCACACCGGCCGAGGAGCCGGCGATCGCCAGGGCCGAACTGGTGCCCGCGAGCGATGCTCCGACGACCGCCACCCGCTCGGGCCGTGAGGGGTGGCGATTCAGCGTGGGGACGACGATGGCCGCACCCACCACGACCAGGATCACGACGGTTCCCAGCTTGAACATCCTCGTCTTGGTCCGCTCGCGGATCTCGCGGGCCGCCACCAGCGTCACGCTCGAGTGAGTGGCCGCCGCACGACGGGGTGTCGCGCTCGACGATCCCCGCCCCGACCTCGAACGTCGTCGCAGAACGCGGATCGCCACGACCACCACGACGAGTGCCGCGAGGGCGAGCGACGTCACGACAGCGCCTCGCGGAAGACTTCTGACATGCGACGCCGGGCGAATCGGAACTCGCTGACCCGCCCCGCACGGCGCGCCGCGTCCAGGACTGCGTCGCTGTCGACGCCGTCGTCGACGACCAGTCGCACCTCGCCCCCGGAGACCTGCGACACTCTCACGCCGGACAGCGCGGCGGCCCACTCGCCGCGCGAGTCACCCTCCACTCTCACCACGAGGCGCCGGGCTCCCGACGTGGCGAGGTCCTCGACGCGGCCCTGCGCCACCAGGCGGCCATGATCGATGATCACCACCGATTCGCAGAGGTCCTCGACCTGATCCAATTGGTGACTGGAGAACAAGACGCAGCGCCCCTCGCGCGCCTGCTCGACGAGGATCGCGCCGATGTCGTCGATGCCTGTGGGATCGAGGCCAGCCAGCGGCTCGTCCAGCATGAGCAGCTCGGGTCCGTGGACGAGGGCGGCGGCCAGCTGTACCCGTTGCTGATTGCCGTGCGACAGGGCCTCCACGCGGTCGTCGCGTCGGTCAGCGACCTGCAGACGCTCCAGCCACTCCTCCACCCGACGCTCGGCGTCGCCTCTCGACACACCGTGAAGTTGGGCGAGGTACTCCAAGTGCTCGCCCACCTTCATTCCGGGGTAGAGGCCCCGCTCCTCGGGCATGTAGCCGAATCGCCGGCGACTCTCGAAGTCGACCGTGCGCCCGGCCCATCGCACCGTTCCCGACTGCAGATCGGTCAGTCCTAAGACTGCGCGCATCGAGGTCGTCTTACCCGCTCCGTTAGGCCCGATGAAGCCCACCACCTGACCCGCGCGAACCTCGAAGCTGAGGTCGTCCAACGCCACCGTGTCGCCGAATCGCCTCTGCAAACCCTCAAGTTCGAGCAGGTCGGCCACCCTTTGACACTATCCCCGCCGTCGGGCCACGCGGCCACTCTTGCGCTAGGACTGGCGTCGGGTCGCCTTGACCGTCGAGGAAGGGAAGATGCCCGCCTTGTACGAACCCGTCATGGTGTCACCTTCGACGTTCACTTCGAACTTGAGGGTCAAACGCATCGGTGTCGTCACGTGTTGTGTCCACGTCATCTTCGAGCCATCGACGGCCGCGTCGAGGATCTCCACCGACTCCGCATCCGAGGTGGCCGTACCACCGTAGGCGCCGTCAGACTCGGTGATGTCAAAGACCACCAGCATGGTGCCGATGGGGGTGATCAAGGTCGCGTCCCAGATCCCTGCAAATTCACTCATGATCTCTACTCTCCATTGCGGCGGGGACACTCCCCTGGTGGTCGGTTCGCCACCACGTTACTTGGGTGCAGGGTTGCGACCATAACATGGTCGCCGCGACCAATCACCCGACCCGACCAACCGTCACTAGCGCGGGCGGGCGACCGTTGAGGCGAGAAGCGACGCCCCGCCTGATGGAGAAGTCCGCCGCGGAGCGGCCGGCGGGAGGCTTCGGGTCCCGACCGCCACGTGACCGTGTCGGGTCGACCCGACACGAGCGGGGACGAGCAGCGGTGCCGATCCCCACTGCGCTGCGGCCAGGCGAGGTCCGGCGCGAGGGATACTTTCGTGAAGCGGTGAACTTGACTCTCGCTTTGCGCACTCTGATGACCCGGCGAACTTCGTAGATTCCTCTAGTCACTATTAGAGGGCGAACGACCTTCACGATCGGGTGCTCAGAACGAGGAGACCCGGGCGCTCAGAATCTCGTCGATCGGTGCCGGCCGGCTGAAGAGGTATCCCTGCGCCAGCAGTGCCCCGGGTGGCAACATCGCGCCCAATTCGCGCAAGGTCGCCAGCTCTTCCGGGGTCTCCACCCCCTCCGCGATGATGGCGGCGCCGCTCTGGGAGGCGAAGTGGCACAACCCGGCCACCAGGGCCTGACGCGCGGGGTTCGAGTCGACACCGTGGACCAACGAGATGTCCAACTTGACGAAATCGGGGTCCAGCTCCGCGATGTGGATGAGCTGAGCGTAACCCGCGCCCGCGTCGTCCACCGCCAATCGTGACGCCGGTATCGCCTGTACCGCTTGTCGGAGCACTCCGTAGTTCTCGACCTCGGCGTGCTCGGTCACCTCGATCACGATCGAGCGTCCACCTCCCTCGAGGACCCGGGCCGCGGCGCCGCTGATCAGCGCCTCGGGCGAGAAGTTGAGGCTCAAGAACACGTCCGTCGGGAACCTCTCGGCGTCGAGCAGAGCCCGTCGCACGCAGGCGACCTCCAGATCCGGCCCCATTCCGACGCCTTCGCGCGCCGCCTCGATGAAACGAAGGTCTGGGCGGACACCGTCATCGAAGCGCGTCAGTGCCTCGTAGCCCACCACCGACTCCGTGCGCAGGTCCACCACCGCTTGGAAGACCGGGTGGAAGGCCGCAGCGTCAATGGTCTCGCGGACCCGGCGGCGCACCGAGGCCAACTCCTCGAACTCCTCCGCCTGATGACCGAGCAGCCAGCCCGCGAAGGAGCCCAACTCCTCGAAGTGGCCCATTCGAGTGCTCACGTCGCCCGCCGTCATGGGGTTGCGAGCCGCCAACGCCAAGATGGCGGTGAGCTGTCCGTCCCAGCGCACGGGCGCGAAGATGAGACAGCAGATTCCGTCATCGGTGATGCGATCCAACAGGCCGGGCACACTGTTCCACCGGTCGGACTCGAGGTCGACGACGACGGGTCCCCGAGCGATCTCGTCGAAATCCGTGGAGGAGCCCGGTTGGATGACCTCGTTCGAACTGACGTCGAAGATCGTCGACCCGCTGATGCCCACCGGCAGCAGTCCCCCGTCATCATGGAGCAGCATCAAGCACGCCACGTCGATGCCCTCAACGCGGGTCACCGCCGAGCACAGCGCGTGGGCGGTGGCCGCCAGGGTGGTCGCGGGACGAACATCGCGCATCATCTCGAGCACTGCGGCGCGATCGGTCTGCTCACGCGTCAAGTTGGCTTCCAGCACCCGCTCCGAGGTGAGGTCGTGCTTCACCGCGACGAAGGCCACCAACTCGCCCTCCGCGGAGTGAATCGGCGAGATGGCGCACTCCTCTTCGTAGAACTCGCCGTTCTTGCGACGGTTCACGAAGACTCGACGCCAGGACTTGCCGCCACTCAGGTTGCCCCACATCTCCCGATAGAACTCACCGTCTTGGAGGCCCGACTGGAACATTCGCGGGTTCTGGCCCTTGATCTCCTCCCAGGAGTAGCCGCTCGTCCTCATGACGGAGGGGTTGGCGTAGATGATGTCGCCGTGGGTGTCGGTAACGATGATGGACTCGCCGGCCTGCTCGATGGCGGCCGACAGCACGAGTTGTTCGCGCAGCGAGTCGCGCAGCTTCTCCTGCTCGCGGAGACGCTCGAGGCCGTAGCCGATCTCCGAAGCGAGGTCCTCCAAGGTGGCCACGGCGGTCGCGTCGAAGGCATTGGGCTCGGCGGCGTAGACGGCCCACACGCCGTCCACCTCCCCGTCGATATGCACCGGGATCGAGATCAATGAGCGAAAGCCCCGTCGCGAGGCCTTCTCGTACCACAGCTGAAATTCGCTGCGATGCATGTCCGCGATGAGTTGCGTGCGGCCCGTTCGCAACGCGCGGCCCGTCGGTC
>Ga0007854_10001439_pt1 | contig 15114 bp, 16 predicted proteins | sample CryBogCBH12Aug08_FD_60382 | JGI IMG/M metagenome (GOLD analysis project Ga0007854, IMG submission 60382) | Freshwater microbial communities from Crystal Bog, Wisconsin, USA - CBH12Aug08 | ecosystem: Environmental > Aquatic > Freshwater > Lake | place: Crystal Bog, Wisconsin, USA | collected...
GAATCAGAATGTCTTTATTTTTCTCTGTTCCAAAGATTCGCTTAAACGCAACATCGTTTTTTGGATCAAGAAGCTTGTGCGCAGATGACATGATTTACCCCTGTTTTGATGGGTAGAAGTGTAGCATAAATATTTAAGGAAGGGGATTGTTTTGTCAGCAATATAAGAAATCCTTAAGACATACTTAATAACCGCATGCGCACAGGGGCAGCTTTAATCATGCCTGCATAAAGATTGGATGATAGGGTCTTTACCTTACCTAAAACTCAGTATACACTTTAAAATATATAAAATTTTAGGAATTAAAGGGGAACGGTTTTGGTTAGATTTTCAAAAAAATATAGTGTTATCGTTTTAGGGGCGTGTGCTTTTGGAACGGCCTCATACGCAGAGGAAGGGTCTTCTTGGACTCAGTATATCCCAAGTTTTATTCGGCAATATATCCCCGGATTGACATCAGAAAAGCCAACGGCTGTGTTTGGGCCAGCTTCTTTTAATAGTGAGAATCTTCCCTTTCTTGATGTTATGGGGCCAGCGTCATTGACCGACGTCAAGGTTGAAGGTAAGACCAACATCCAAGGTCCCCTTGATGCAAAAGGATCAAAGCTAAATGGTCTTGAGGTTAGTGGTCCTGTGTCATTACAGGGAACAACAGTTACAGGGCAAGCGATGATTAATGGTCCTTTGTCCCTAGAGAGTGGTTCCAGCATTGAAGATCTTTCGATTGCAGCCCATAAAATTGTGATTAAGGATTCGACAGTCATCAATATTGTTGTCAGGAAGTCCGATGCTAGCCAAGAGAAGCAGGTAATCTATCTTGAGGGCGGTGCTAAAGTGACAGGAACTATTAAATTTGAACAGGAAGGCGGACAGGTTATAACCCGCGATACAGCCCATATCGATGGCGCTGTTATTGGCGGGGAAACAATAACGGGTGGTCATGAACCTTCAGCTGCCTAGTTAATTCTTTTGGTATGGCAAGTGGGCTTAGCCCTACTTGCCAGTTTCCAAGCATCTAGACAATCTAAGGCTTCTCCTTACTTCGAGCTCAGGTTATTATAGACCTAGATTCATTCTTATTTCAGACCATTTTATGAGCCGTACTTACCCACTTCAACCCTCATGGAAGGACAAAGCCCTCCTTGATAAGTCTGAATATGACCAAATGTATGCTGACTCAATCAAAAGCCCGCAAAAATTTTGGGAGAAACAAGGAAAACGATTAGATTGGATCAAGCCGTACACCAAAGTTAAAAACACAAGTTATTACCCGAATGTTTCGATTCGCTGGTTTGAAGATGGCATTTTAAATGTCTGTCACAATTGCGTTGATAGACACTTGTCAACGCGGGCAGATCAAGTTGCCATTATCTGGCAAGGTGACAACCCAGAAGAGCATGAGTTTATTACGTATAGAGACCTTTACAAACAAGTATGTAAGTTTGCCAATGTTTTAAAGGTTTATGGCGTTAAGAAAGGCGATAGAGTTACTATTTATCTGCCAATGATCCCAGAAGCTGCTTACGCCATGTTAGCTTGTGCCAGGATCGGAGCAATTCATTCTGTTGTTTTTGCTGGATTTTCCCCAGAGTCGTTAGCGGGAAGAATCAATGACTGTGTGTCTGATTTTGTCATCACAGCGGATGAAGGTTTTAGAGGTGGGCGTGTTATTCCCCTAAAACAAAATGTCGATGATGCGTTGCAGCAATGTCCAAATGTTCGTCATGTTTTGGTGATTGAAAGAACAGGTGGAGATGTATCAATCGTCAAGGAACGTGATATTTCCTACAAAGCTGCATCTGATCTGGTAAGTGACGAATGCCCCCTTGAGGAAATGAATGCTGAAGATCCTTTGTTTATTCTTTATACCTCAGGGTCAACAGGTAAACCCAAAGGGGTTCTTCATACTTCGGGCGGATATCTAACCTATGCGTCAATCACTCATCAATACATCTTTGACTATCATGAAGGAGAGATTTATTGGTGCACAGCCGATATTGGTTGGATAACGGGACATAGTTATTTTTTGTATGGTCCATTGGCTAATGGTGCCACAACCCTAATGTTTGAAGGAATTCCAACCTACCCTGATGCGGGGCGTTTTTGGGAAATTATTGATCGGTATAAAGTTAATATTTTCTACACGGCTCCAACGGTTATCAGATCTTTGATGAGCTTTAGTGAGAAGTATTTAGAGGCAGATTCGAGAAGTTCCTTAAGAATTCTTGGAACAGTTGGAGAACCCATTAATCCAGAAGCTTGGGAATGGTATTACCATAAAATTGGAAGCAGTCGTTGTTCTATTGTCGATACCTGGTGGCAAACAGAAACAGGGGGAATTATGATAACGCCTTTGGCAGGTGTCTCTGACTTAAAGCCAGGAAGCGCTGGAAAGCCGTTTTTTGGCATTAACCCCATTTTACTGAATAAAGAGGGCGCCCCTGTAGAAGGCGTTAATGTCGAAGGAAGTCTATGTATTTCAGATTCATGGCCTGGGCAAGCCCGCACAGTGTATGGCGACCATGCACGATTTGAAGATACCTATTTTTCGTCTTTCCCTGGTTTTTATTTCACGGGGGACGGAGCAAGAAAAGACGAAGATGGTGATTATTGGATAACAGGGCGCATTGATGATGTTTTAAATATTTCAGGTCACAGGCTTGGTACCGCTGAGATTGAATCGGCATTAACAACGCATCCGAGTGTGATCGAAGCTGCTGTTGTTGGTTACCCACATGACATTAAAGGTCAGGGAATCTATGTCTATGTTATTATAGCTAACACTTCAGTTGACCAAGAAACGCTGATTACAGAAATGAAGAATCAGGTCAGAAAACACATTGGCCCAATTGCTACGCCTGACAAGGTTCAAATTGTGCCAAGTCTTCCAAAAACTAGATCTGGTAAAATTATGCGTCGTATATTGCGTAAAATTGCCGCGGGTGAAATTGAAAATATTGGCGATGTTAGCACTTTGGCTGATCCTGAAATTGTCAGGATCATTATTGAGGAGAGTTTCTAGTACGTCGTCTCACCAGATTTGTCACGCTGTGAGAGACTGCCAATAGTCTTGAGTAAGAGATTCCATCCCTGGTACACACATCCTAAAATCGGACAACTCCCTTGGTAACTAAACAAGACATACCCCTTGTTACTGACAGGTGCCTGCATAAAGATTGCCAATTTTTCAAAGATCGGTTACATAATAGAGTCTATGATTTTCGGTAATTTGACTAGAAGAAAGGCTTTTAAATAGTGGTTAAGTTAGAATGGGGAACAAAACGGACGTGTCAAAGTTGCGCGTCTCGTTTTTACGATTTGCGTCATTCACCGATTGTATGTCCTAAGTGTGGGGCTTCTTTCGAAATGCAAACTCAGGCCAAGGGACGCCGTAGTCGCGCGGCCCCAGAGGTTTCTAAAGAAGTAGCGCATTTGGATGAGGCTATCTTGATAGACGATATTGAACTTGCAGAAGATATTGAAACGTCGATTGAAGACGATGCAAGTTTGATTGAGGATGCAGATGATCTTGATGAAGATCTGAATGATATTCCGGATGTTCTGGACGACGAAGAGGTCGATGGACGGTAATTAGGCCAAAATCAGTCGGATGCGATATTTTAAGTCAATTGAAGAATTCGCACCGACTTGAATGGTCCAAAATACCTGCTGGTCACCGTTTTGTTGGTGACTGATATTCTCACGGGTGATTGTCCATTCGCTTTTTGGAAGATCAAGGGTGACCCTTATGGTAATAGGCTGATTTCCTTTATTTTTTAAGGCTAGCCTGTAACCAGCTTCTGTGATTTTTTCCCCCAACTTTTTAAATTCTGTTTGCTCAAGGACGGTTTCCAAGTTTTGCAAAGCCTGACCGTCTTGGGCGTTTGTTGAGCTTTTCTCTGCTTGGGTTTGAGGAATCTTGACGCTAACGTCTTGTCCTGTGGCTGTGTGGGGGATGGCTGCCTTGCCCAAAACCTCAATGCCGCCTTTTTCATCTGTTCGGTATAGCGTGGCGTCTCCTTGGGGAAGGGGCGATCCGAGCTGATTTTGTTCTTTAATGTTTTGAAAAGAAATCCAAGTCTCAGTTGTGGGATATGCGTTTTTTCCTTCCATGTCGTCTAAATAATGTCCACCAACAAACAGACGGAAATCTTGCTTTGCCTTGATTGTTTGGCTGTTAGCCCAGGAAATTCTTTTTACTCCTTGAGCTGGAATGTCAACAGAGTCCGCCAGGACATAGGCATGGGAATACTCTTGGGTCTGTATTTCGTTGTTACCAGGAAGTTTGTCATTTTGCTCTAAGGGGTTTAGGGCCAAGAAAGACACCGGGACCAACCTATCTATAAATTGCACCTGGGATTTTGGAAAGGCAATGCCAGAGCTGTTATCAATTTCAATCCATGCATTGAGTTTGACAGTTTCATAATTCGGTGAAAAATGGAGTGTGTAGTTAATGCGCCATTCTAGATTTTTAAAAAGGTAAAAAAGCTGAAGCTGCTTTAGAGATGTTTCTGCCGTTTTGTTTAACGAAAGATGGGCGGTAAGGTCAGAATGATTTCCTTCATCTGGGGTTAGCCCAAATTCAGTAATCTCAAAGCCATTTTCCTGAGACAAAGGAACCATCATAAAGGATTCTTGTAAAACACTATTGGGAATTCCTTTAAAGGAATGAGAATTTTCTGTAGCTGCAAAAGATCGGACTTGCTGAACCAAAGCGGCATCTTTGTAAATGGTTAAGGATGTGGATTGAATTATATCTTTTGAATCAGGTTTTTTTTGAACATCAACATGATCTCCTGCAAAAGCAGAGGTTGTCAGTAAACCTAATACAAAAAATGATGCGCAAAGTTTTTTCATGGGTGTTCGTCCTCTGTTTCAGCTACTTGTTTCGCCTCTATATAGCTTTCGGGTATAGATTGAACGGGCCTTGGGTTAGAATCAAGTGGATTTATCACCTCTATGGACTTCTCTTCAAGGCCTGTATCCAATTCATTGAACTTTCTGGCAGATACCAAGACCCGCCTTTCAAGGGTTCCAACCGTTTGATTATAAGAATCGACCACATTATGAATTTGTTTACCAAGCCTGGAAAAATGCAAAGTCATGTCGCCCAATCTTTTATAAAGTTCTTTTCCAAGATCGCTGATAGCGCGGGCATTATCAGCAATGCTTTCCTGCCTCCAGCCAAAGGCAACTGCCCTTAAAAGCGCAATCAGAGTGGTTGGTGTTGCAAGAATGACCTTTTCCTTAACGCCAAATTCAATAAGGCTTGGGTCTTTTTCTAGGGCTGCACTGAAAAAGGCTTCCCCTGGCAGAAACATGATCACAAACTCAGGGGTGGGTTGAAATTGTTCCCAGTAAGCCCTTTGGCCAAGGCTTCGAATGTGGGCGCGAACTTGCCGCGCATGATTATCCAGCCAAGTTGCGCGCTGAAGATCGTCTGTTGTCTCGTAGGCCTCAAGGTAGGCTGCTAAGGGGGTTTTCGCATCGACAATAATTTTTTTGTTCCCTGGCAGACGAATGACCATATCAGGGCGCAGACGCCCATCATCACCCGATACTTGTTCTAAAAAGTCACAGTGTGAAACCATTCCTGCCATTTCAACAACGCGCTTTAGCTGCATTTCCCCCCATTGTCCCCGTGTGGCTGGAGCCCGTAAAGCCTTGACCAGGTTGGAGGTTTCAATACGCAATTCCTTTTGTGTCAATAAAAGATCGGTCAATTGGTGTTTTAAATCGCTGTAGGCGGTGACCCTTTCTTTTTCAAGAAGGGCAATTTTCTGATCAACGTTCCCCAAGGCTTTTTGGACAGGTTCCAGAATAAGAGAAATATCTTTTTTCTTTTGTTCTATATCGTTTTTAGAAATTTCCATAAATTTTTCAAAACTATTTTGAGCCAGTCCCAAAAAGGATTGATTGTTCGCCAATAGGGCTTGGTTCGATATATTCTTGAATGTTTCAGTTAGCTGGATGTGCGTTTGCTCCATCGTCTGAAGCCTTTCCCTGTATACAGTCGCTTCAGAAAGCGCTTCAAACCGAGATTCCTCTGAGATGTAGAGTTTTTCGCGTAGCTTTCGTTTGGACAAAATTTGGATAACAAGAGCCGACAACAGTCCCAAAAAGGTGAGGAGGGGGAGGATTATGGGGTCTAAAAAGGTCACAGAGAGAAGCCTTAACTTTCGTTTCAAAGGTGTTTTAAAATTATATCACATAACCCAAGGATGTAACCTTTTAAAGGTTGTTGTTATTGTGTATTGCTTTGTAGGGCCATAGATTTTGTAAAAAGTTATCCACTGATCGGGGGATAAAATGGTTATCAATAGGGAATAAGTGTCATCCCTGCAAGGGTGGAGATGGGTTGCTTCAAGGGGAAACCCTTTATTTCCAGAAAAATCAAAGGTGTGCAGTGAATACCCATCCCCTTTTTGAATGGTCAGCGTCTCTTCGATCCAGGTATAGATTTGCCGCTGGCTGCAATCATACGTCAGTTCATTTAATACATAAGTTCCTTTTTCTTCAAAAGACGCCCCATTGGGGGAAAGCGGAGAAAACTGGGCAGTTCCTTTGATTATGACACCGGGTATCGTTGGATAAGACGAAGATACCTGGCGTTCAAATTCAAAGGTTCCAGAACATAAAATGGAAAACAAATCGTGTGTCATAGGAAAATTGGTGCTGGTGTCCATTATCAACACTTACGATACTTTAAATGGAGGCTCAAGAGCTTTCGCATCAGTGGTGTAAAGGGGGAAATGGCGCGCGCTGGGCTAACTTTCCACTTTTTCAAAAGATACATCCAAACACCAGTCTAAATTAATCTCAATACCCCATGAGCCCTAATGATTTCAAGGGCCTGATCAGCAATCATCAACCGGGCAAACCCTCAGGGGAATCAGATTGCTGCCTTAGAAACATAATTAAATCAGCCCGTTCTTGATCATTTGCTATTCCTATAAACGTCATTTTTGTGCCAGGGGCGAATTCCCGTGGTTTATGCAAAAACTTATTAAGGTTCTCATAGGTCCATTTGTCCTTTTTCCCCTTAATGGCTTCTGAATAGGCGTAGTTAGTCTCATGCGCCATGGAATTCATGACAATATTCCAAAGATTGGGCCCAACTTTATGGGGTTCGCCCTTACCAACTGTGTGGCACGCCAGGCATTTTTTGAAAACCTTTTCACCGTTTGCTGGATCTGCCTTTGCCAAAAGGGGTTCTATGAGGGGTAGTGGTTTTTCACCCTCTAGGGGTTCAGGGCCTGTACTTTCGTGAACATCCACAAGGTATGCATTTTTGGAAAGTCTTACAGGTGCAATAATAGCGTCTCCCAACAGGCAGGCGACCATAGCCGCCAAAAGGGCAATCAAAACTGCCGCTACTATTTTATTAAGTTCAAAACTGTCCACGATCAAAAACTAAGAAATGAAAGTCTTACACCAAATGTACCCTACCAATGAAACAATTGAAAGGTTACCCTGAAACCGCTAGAGTTCACCCAAAGCATTTATAAACGAGGTATAAAAAATGGAACAACAAAGTTTCAGTGGTATTTCAGCCGGTCAACTTCGGTCCTTTATTGAAAAGGTCGAAAATCTAGAACAAGACAAGGCAGAGTTGCTCGAAACCATCCGTGAGGTTTTTTCAGAAGCCAAAGCAGAAGGGTTTGATATTAAGGTCATGCGTCAGCTGGTGAAAATGCGCCGTATGAAAAAGGAAGAACTTGCAGAACAAGAAGAACTTTTGGATTTGTACCGCCAGGCTTTGGGCGAATAAGTGAAAGTGGGCAGTTTTATCACTGCCCTTTTTCCTAAAGTCTTATTCTAAAGAGTGCCTCAACCTCAACAGAGGCACCTAGGGGCAATGCATTGACCCCAATTGCAGCCCGCGCGTGACGTCCAATTTCGGGGCCGAAAACATCGACCATAAGGTCAGAAACCCCGTTGATTACCTTTGGCTGGTCTGTAAAATCAGGGGAACAATTCACAAATCCCCCAATGCGCAAACACTTTTCAACGCGGTTCAGATCATCTTCACAGGCTGTTTTTAATTGTGTCAAAATGTTAAGGCCGCAAAGGCGAGCAGCGTCTTGCCCCTCTTCAATTGAAAAGTCGATCCCAACTTTTCCCTTGTAATGCAGGTGTCCTTCTCTTACTGGCAATTGACCTGAAATAATCACCATATCCCCTTGGATCACAAAGGGAATGTAGTTCGCAATGGCTACCGGTGCTTTTGGTAGGACTAGTCCCAATTTTTCAAGGTTTTGCTCAATAATATAGGCCATGGATTAGTCTTCCTTTGCTAAGGTTTTTTCAAGCCAATGGATGTCGTAATTACCGGCTATGACATCTGGGTTTTGAACCAATTTTTGATGAAGGGGCATCAACGTTTTAATGCCCGCAATGACATATTCTCCAAGGGCCCGCTCAAGGCGCTTTAGGCAATCTTCTCGGGTTTTACCGTGGGCAATCAGTTTTGCAACCATGCTGTCATAGTGGGGCGGAACGATATAGCCCTGATACATATGACTGTCAACTCGAATACCATAACCACCAGGGGCATGATAGTCCGTAATTTTTCCAGGCGACGGGATAAAGGTTACAGGGTCTTCGGCATTAATTCGGCATTCAATCGCATGCCCCTGAAATTGAATATCTTTTTGGGTAAAGGGAAGGGGCAGACCAGCCGCCACCTTGATTTGTTCCTGAACAAGATCAATACCAGTGACCATTTCGGAAATGGGATGTTCCACCTGAATTCGGGTGTTCATTTCCATAAAGAAAAACTCACCGTCTTCAAACAAAAATTCCAGGGTTCCAGCGCCCCTATATCCCATTTTTCCAATGGCCTTTGTGACGATTTCCCCAAGGCTTTCTCTAAGCTTGGCATCTAACCCAGGGGAAGGGGCTTCTTCCCAAACCTTTTGGTGACGCCTTTGAAGGGAACAATCTCTTTCCCCCAAATGAACCACATTACCGTGGGTGTCTGCCAGGACTTGAACTTCAATATGACGGGGACGACGCAGGTATCTCTCCATGTAGACTTGGTCATTCCCGAAGTTGGCTTTGGCTTCGATTTTGGCTAAACGAAAGGCATCTAAGACTTCGCCTTTGTTATAGGCAACTTTCATGCCCTTACCACCACCGCCAGAGGTTGCTTTGATTAAAATAGGAAAGCCTATCTTATCAGCTGCCTTCAAAGCCTCTTCTTCGGTGTCAATGGAACCGTCAGAGCCAGGAACAACCGGGATCCCCAAGGCAATCATCGTTTTCTTGGCTGTGATTTTATCACCCATCATGTTGATATGCTCAGGTGTTGGCCCTATAAAGGTCATCCCATGTTCTTCGACCATCGTGGCAAAGGTAGCATTTTCCGACAAAAAGCCAACGCCTGGATGAATAGCATCAGCGCCCGTTATTTCTGCAGCGCCCATAATAGCCGGCATTTTTAGATAACTGTCGCGGGAAGGGGGCGGACCTATACAAACACTTTCATCAGCCAAACGCACATGCATTGAATCAGAATCAGCGGTTGAATGAACCGCGACCGTTTTAATGCCAAGCTCCTTACAAGCACGCAGGATTCGAAGAGCAATTTCCCCACGATTGGCAATCAAAACCTTGGAAAATAACGCCATAAAAAATTACTCAATAATAACAAGGGATTGGTCAAATTCAACGGGCGAGGCATCAGAAATGAAAATCTGAGTCACTTTACCAGCTTTAGTCGATTTGATTTGGTTCATAACCTTCATGGCCTCGACAATCAGAAGGGTCTGACCAACACTGACCACATCACCAAGCTTGATGAAATTTGGCGCACCTGGTTCCGGTGACAAATAGGCCGTTCCAACCATTGGTGATCGAAGAACCCCTGGATGCTTTGACCAATCTGTGACTTCAGGTGCTGGTGCAGCCTGAACCGTGGGCGTCAAAACTGAATGCGAGGTAACCTGAGTTGTCACAGGGGCTATATTGGCCTTTCGGGACACATAAATGCGGCTACCGTTATCCTCGTACTCAATCTCACTTAGATCTGTTTCCAAAAGGATTTCAGCTAACTTTCGAATCGCTTCACCGTCAATGTTAAACTTTGCTGCCATACTCTTATTATTCCTGATTATTGACCATTTCAATTAAAGCTCTTAAGGCTAAGGTATACCCGCTTGCGCCAAAACCTGCAACAAGACCTTTTGATGCAGGTGTAATAAACGAATGATGCCTAAAGGGTTCCCTGTTTGTTATTAAGCTTAGATGCACCTCAATAATAGGAATTGAAAGCATCAAAAGGGCGTCCAATAAACTAACCGATGTGTGAGTAAGGCCTGCGCCATTAATGATAAGGCCCTTTGCTTTCTCCCTGGCCTCTTGTACCCAGTCAACCAAAACACCCTCATGATTTGTTTGGCGAAAATCAAGGGTATAACCAGAAGCCTTAGCCACCTTTTCACAATTTTGCTGGATAGAGAAAAGGGTTTCTGATCCGTAAATTTCAGGCTGACGAAGGCCTAGAAGGTTTAAATTGGGGCCGTTCAGGATAAAAAGCATTGTTTCTTAAAGCCGATAAAAGTCATGACCATAGTCTATAGAAAATTTAACAGAAGTCAAAATGCTAACGATCTTCCAGCAAAGACCGCTCATATTCCTGGACGTCACCCTTGTACGTTGTAATGGTACCATTTTTGACAATCCATAATTGATCGGCCACATGATGCAAAAAGTAACGGTCATGGGTGATCAGGACAACGGCCCCCTTATAGACGCTTAGAGCCGCAATCAAAGATTCCCGCATTTCCATATCAAGGTGGTTCGTCGGTTCGTCCAAAATTAAAAGGTTTGGATTGCCTGCCGTTAAGCAAGAAAACAAAAGGCGTGCCCTTTCGCCGCCTGACAAGGCTTTGACTTTTTGATCTGCTTTTTCTCGCTGGAATCCGAATCGCCCCAAATGTGTTCGAATTTGCGTCTCTGTTGCATCTTTTAAGGCATCTGCAACATGATTATAGGCCGTTCTATCCATCTCAAGTTCTTCAAGTTGATCTTGACGGTAGAAGGCAATTTTAAGCTTGCTGTTGGTTTTTCTGGTCCCTTTTTCAGGAATTAAATCGCCCGCTAAAAAACGGGCAAAGGTTGTTTTGCCGTTTCCATTGGCACCAACCAAAGCGATCCGATCACTGGGGCTAAGGGTCCCAGAGACATTGTGCAAAATAACCTTATCCTTGTAGCCAATCGATACTTTTTCAAAGGATACCAAAGGCGGCGACAGCTCCAAGGGTTCCGGAAATTGAAATGCAACCGTGGGGTCGTCTTTCTCAACAGGAATAAAGTTCATCTTCTCAATGGCTTTTAATCGGCTTTGGGCCTGTTTAGCCCGAGCGGCGCTGGCCCGGTAACGATTGACGAATGCCATCATCCGTCCCCGTTGATCTTCAAGCTTTTCATTGTTCGCGGCAATGTTTGCCAGCTGCATTTGGTAGGTGGTCAAAAAGGTGTCAAAATTTCCTGTGTACCGGCCAATCTTGGAATTTTTTAAATGCAAAATATGGTCCACTGTTGCATTCAAAAAGTCACGATCATGGGAAATTAACAGAAAGCTTTTCGGATAGCGTTTTAAAAAACTTTGCAGCCAATGGGTGGTTTCTAAGTCAAGGTGGTTGGTCGGCTCATCCAATAACAACAAATCAGGTTGCTGGAATAAAACGGCAGCCAAGGCCACGCGCATTCTAAAACCGCCCGAAAAGGTTTCTAAAAGACGGTTTTGGGCATCATCATCAAAACCAAGCCCCTTTAAGACAACAGCTGCCCGTGCTTCGGCGCTGTAGGCGTCAATTTGAATCAACCTTTCGTAGATATCGCCCATACGGTGGGCATCCTGGCAGGTTTCCAATTCCTTGAACAGGGCATTGGCTTCCACGTCCTGAGATAAAAGATATTGAAGGGGCGTTAACTTTCCATCAGGCATATCTTGCTTTACAGCCAAGATTTTCCATTGTTTGGCAATTTTAATGTCGCCGTGATCGATAGGGATGGATCCCTGAATAATATTAAAAATCGTTGATTTTCCAGACCCATTACGGCCAACAAGGCCAACGTGCTGATTGTCGGAAATTTGAAAGCTAACGTTTTTTAAAAGTTGGCGACCGGTAATCGAATAATCGACATTTTGTAGGGAAATCATTGCTTGGATCCTAAAAACCGAATAACAGAATCCAAGTCTTTTTGCGTGTCAACCGTATGGGGGGCTTCGCTTATCATTTTCACATCGATGCGCATTCCATCCTCAAGGGCCCGCAGCTGTTCCAGGCTTTCGGTCTTTTCTAGGGGTGACGGTTTCAGTGAAACGTAGCGTTTGAAAGCAGACCCCCTGTAGGCATAAATGCCAATATGATGATAAAATGTCCCTGAACCATAGGGAATAGGGGCCCTTGAAAAATATAAGGCTCTTCCCATGTCAGGGGTTTCAAAAGCTATGGCAACTTTCACAATGTTGGGGTTTTCTATCTGGTCCAGTGCGGTCATGGGGGCTGCCAGGGTTCCGATATCAACCGCCGAATTTTCAAGGGGAGCAAGAACGGCCCTTAACGCTGCCTTTGAAATGGTTGGCAAATCCCCCTGCAAGTTAACGATGATGGTATCATCAGATATTAACCGATCTTGCAGCGCCTCTTTAATGCGGTCTGTTCCCGATGGATGACTTGGGTCCGTGATCACAGCATTGCCGCCCGCATTTTTAACAACATCAGCAATTTCAGGCCCGCAGCAGGCAACAATCACATCACCAATGTCAGCTTCCACCGCGCACTGCCAAACATGCACAATCATCGGCTTTCCCCCAAGAAGGGCAAGGGGTTTGTTTGGAAGACGCGTTGACGCCAATCGGGCTGGAATGACAATAAGGGGGCGAGACATTAAAAAGTTCCTTTAATCGATCCTACATACCTCTATAGCGTAACACCTCAGGATGATTCAACTAAGAAGATCAAAGGTCCCAGAGCATGGTGCCCCCATTTTTTTATTGCCCTTTAAAGTCTTCACACTACAATCCCTTTTGATTCTAGTGGGGGCAGCATGAACACCCAAGCCACCCAGCGACCTCTTTCGTATAATAGCTGATGATAAAGTCAGCACCGGCCCGTTTAATACTGGTTAGAACCTCAAGAGCGACTTTTTTTTCATCAATCCATCCATTTGCTGAAGCAGCTTTGACCATGCTGAATTCAGCGCTGGTATGATAGGCGCAAAGGGGAATGTGGGGATAGGCTTGTTTGATGCGATAGATCACATCCAAATAGGTATGGGCCGGCTTGACCATCAAAATATCAGCCCCCTCGCTCACATCAAGGGCTGCTTCTCGCATAGCCTCGGCCCCGTTGGCGGGATCCATTTGATAGGTTCTGCGGTCACCAAATTTGGGCGCCCCTTCAGCTGCTTGGCGAAAGGGACCATACATTGCTGAGGCATACTTGACCGAATAGCTTAAAATGGGAATATGGGTAAATCCGGCCCCATCAAGTCCTTTCCGAATAGCCGCGACCATCCCATCAACCATCCCGCTGGGGGCGACCATATTAGCCCCCGCCTTAGCGTGGCTGATAGCTTGCTTGGCAAGAAGGTCAAGGGTTTTGTCGTTGTTAAGGTCTAGGGCGCCCCTGGAATCATCCACAAACCCGCAATGACCGTGGTCTGTATACTGACAAAGGCAAACATCAGATATCAAAAAAAGGCTTGGGGCAAGGTCCCGAACCCTGCGAAGGGCCCGTTGAACAATCCCCTGATCATCGAAGGAGTCAGATCCATAGGCATCCTTTGAATCAGGCACGCCAAAAATAAGAACGGATGTGATTCCAAGATTAATGATTTCTTCGATTTCTTCCTTTAGCTTAGAAAGGGGAATTTGAAAATGCCCAGGCATAGACGCAATTGGTTTTTTATCGCCGGTTTCCCCTTTGACAAAAATGACATGAACCAAGTCTTTTAGGGTTAGCTCTGTTTCCCGAACTAAATCCCTTAAAATGGGGTACTGCCTTAATCGGCGCAGACGAAGGGTTGGAAATACAGAATTCATAAATTTACTCTATCGCTTGCCCTTAAAAAAATCGACCAATAATTTTGAACAGTCGCTCTCTTGCACCCCACCAACAACTTGGGGTTTATGAAGGGCGTGCTGAAACACACGTGCACCGTGTTCAACCCCGCCCCCCTTTGGGTCGTAGGCACCAAAGTAAACGGTTCGAATTCGCGCAAGGGCGATGGCACCGGCGCACATGGCGCACGGTTCAAGGGTTACATATAGGTCGCAGTCGTCAAGATAGGGGGTGCCAAGAGTTTTGGCTGCTGACCTGATAGCCAATAATTCAGCATGAGCGGCCGGGTCAGATAACGTTTTTACAAGATTATGAGATTTTGAAAGAATTTTTCCACCCTGAACAAGAACCGCTCCTACAGGAACCTCGTCAGCCTTAAAGGCTTCTTCAGCCTGTTTCAGGGCGCAAAGCATAGGCTCTTTGGGTTTATGCTGAAATAAGGTCATGAAAGAATGGGTGGCGGGAGTGACGGGACTCGAACCCGCGACCTCCGGCGTGACAGGCCGGCGCTCTAACCAACTGAGCTACACCCCCATTTACAAAATGAAGCGTAATTTCTTTGTAATGGAGGCTCTGACTCTTGTCAATAACTTTTGGTTTTGGTTCCGGGTTTGTTATGTTTAAATTTCAAAACATCAACGATTCTGTATTTTTCATAAGAAAGTTTTTAATATTTATATTATATTCATACCCCATGAATAACATCTTCATTCAATAAGATATTAAAATGTAAGGAGAGATATATGAACGTAACTCTTTCCTCCCTTTTTCTTTCCCATCTCTGTCTCCTTCCTTTCTTTTCTCTCGGTTCTTTTCGGTTCTTTCGGTCTTTTTTTTGGTGTCGCACTTTGTGGAGTGGCTTTCTGTCTGATCCTTGTTACCTCTGGTTCCCCAAGGGGTCGGATTTCGGCTTTCCGTGGGCGCCTCCCACATTCAGCGTTTTCCAAAGGAAGGGTGTTTTAGTACATCCTCAGAACTGGGCCCATCTTGCCCTGGGCCCGGGGTCAATCAAGTCGCCGGATTGTCGGTGTGATACACT
>Ga0007854_10001443_pt1 | contig 15098 bp, 8 predicted proteins | sample CryBogCBH12Aug08_FD_60382 | JGI IMG/M metagenome (GOLD analysis project Ga0007854, IMG submission 60382) | Freshwater microbial communities from Crystal Bog, Wisconsin, USA - CBH12Aug08 | ecosystem: Environmental > Aquatic > Freshwater > Lake | place: Crystal Bog, Wisconsin, USA | collected...
AAGAGTTTGATCTTCAAAACAAGCGACTCTTTTTCACCAAGTTCTACATTGACCAACGGAAGAGACTGGGCATCCTTCTCGAAGAGGATGGCACTCCGACGGGTGGGACTTGGAGCTTCGATCAGGAGAATCGCAAGCGGCTGCCGTCGCATGTTGTCCCACCTTACATTCATCCATCCCAGGAGAATTCGTATGTCATCGAGGCAAGGAACTACGTCGCACAGAACTTCCCTGACTCAATCGGTTTGGATATTGATTTTCGGTATCCGATCGACTCTGAGGCAGCCACCGAGTGGCTTGAAGCTTTCATTTCCGAGCGGTTGGCTGGCTTTGGAGACTACGAAGATGCGATCTCCAAAGAGCATGACTTCCTGTTTCACTCCTTGCTGACCCCGATGCTCAATATTGGATTACTGACACCTCAACAGGTCGTCGATGCAGCGCTACTCCAGGCTGATAGTATTCCGATGAACTCATTGGAAGGATTCTTGCGCCAAGTGATTGGCTGGCGAGAGTTTATGCGGCTGGCTTATCTGACACGGGGACGTGAAATGCGGACACGGAATTTCTGGGGTTTCACGCGCCGTATTCCGGCCAGCTTCTATAACGGCACAACCGGTATCGAACCGGTTGATACCGTCATCCGTCGGGTTCTCCGAAACGGGTACTGCCATCACATTGAGCGACTCATGATCCTAGGGAATTTCATGCTCCTTTGTGAATTCGATCCCAACGAAGTTTATCGATGGTTCATGGAGCTGTTCATCGACTCGTACGATTGGGTGATGGTTCCGAACGTGTATGCGATGAGCCAATACGCTGACGGTGGCGGAACCACGACCAAGCCGTATCTCAGCGGCTCGAACTACGTTTTGAAGATGAGTGACTTCCGCAAGGGAGAGTGGTGTTCGACTTGGGATGCCCTGTACTGGCGATTCGTGTCTCGAAATCAGGAGTTCTTCTCTCGCAATCCCCGGTTGGCTCAAACCGCTCACCTTGCACGTCGGATGGGAGACAAAATGGAACATCACCTGAGGGTTGCTGACGAATATCTTGCAAGTCTTGATCGATCCTAGGTTGCCAATCTAGAGTCTGATCAACTGCTAGGCTGCCGATTTTCGTGTTCTACGGCCCTTGACGATCCTGATGGCAAAGAACGCCACCATCGGGATCCAGACGCAACCAAACAGATCAAAGACCAAAACAACGCCGTACGCCAATAGACGATCGGGCCAGGGGATGAATATCGTCGGCCGCGCAGGAGCAAAGTAGCCAAGCCAGAAATTTGGATCTGTATCTGGATGAAGTCCTTTTGCGAATTGCAATCGCATAAACTCCCACCTTTCGCTCAGAGCTGACTTAGCAGTTCGGCGGAGCATTTTGTAATCGTCCCGATACCGCTCTTGCAACTCGCGATCTGGCACGGTGAGTTGGACCTTGGTTAGGGGCTTGACACCACTTGCCAACAGTTCTTGGGCTCGAAAAAACGCCATTGCTTGTCCCCCTCGACTCGAATATTCAGTCATCAGAGCGAAAACGTCATAGCTGCTCCACGCGGCTCCCAACTCTACCAATCCTGCAAGTCCTTCCAAGGTTTTGGATTTCGAATCACTGAACCCGGGTTGTTCCGTCTTGCCTCCAGATTTGATATCAACAAGCCAATCGACTATAGCCAGTTGAACTATCTCCCTTCCTGAATGAGCATCTGGATTGATATCAATCGCCTGTCCCAGTTGGGAACTAGCTTGTTTGGCGTCTTCAATTCGTGCTAACGGCATCCCTGTCCGAATCCAGCGGTGAATCAAAAAAGTTCCCCAGTTTGCATGAAGGCTATATTGGTGATATTCCTCAGCCGTCAGGCCCTGGTAAACGTTCGCGCGTTCAACTTTTGCTGTCCATGGCTCGGAAGCACCTTGATCGGCTGGTTCAATACGATAGGAGTCAAACCCATGGTGATTCATTAGGCTCCCTTTCTTCTGAATCCAACTGAGGGCTTCATCGTCGTTTCCTAGCCGATCGTAGGCAACTGAGATATCGTCATACTCAGATGGGGTTAGCTTTCGCGTTTTTAAGGCGCCAAGTAACCGCTTGATGCGCAGTTCGTAGAACTCGGGAGGATTTTGAGGAAACCATCCGGTAGCCACCAGCATAACTTCCCGATCTCCGTAGCCATATTCTATGGAGTCCCTATCGTTTAGGCACGCCCTAGCGCCGACCATGGTGACCATGGATAGGCTCACGGCCATGATCTTTGTGAAGCTCTGCCAGGATTGGGCCATCTGCATCTACTCTACGACGAGTCCATCATAATCCAAAATTCTTAGCGTGGTGTTGCCTGGCGAGTTCATTAGCCTCCTACTGAAGACCCCGGAACAGGAAATGTCCAATCCTATCGGCGCCGTCATGCCGCTACTTTGGAAGCATGAGAAACAGAGAATGCTATTCCTATCCACTGGCATGAGTCCGGTATCGAGCTCTGGCCTGTCTGTCCCGCCTTTGCGTCTGGAGGACCGGTCAGCGAGACCGTTGATACTGGAGGGATCACATACTTTAGCCCCGGCAAACCGAAGGTATCGCCGAGGGAGGTAGGAATGCGCTGCCTGCGCAAGGCATTATAAATAAACTTCCAGTTGGAAGGTTCGTAGGCAGATTATTGCGCAATGCAAAGGGCAGGATGAGCAAGCAAACCAAAGCCGATGTCACTGGGCAACTCGGCCAAAACTTCCTCGTTGACCAGTGGCACCCATGGCCTAAAAGCATGCAAAGGGAAACCGGCTTACTTACCCTGCCAACAAACTAAAACGGGTTGGGAAGCTGAAACAGCTTTCCAACCCGCAATGAGTTTTCAGATTTAAATCTGAATTACCAGCGACTTCCGCCCGATCGGCCGCCACCGTAGCCACCGCTCGATCGACCGCCGCCGCCGCTGCTTCGGCCACCACCGCCGCCGCCGTAGCCACCGCCGCCACCCGATCGGCCACCACCGCCGCCGCCGTAGCCGCCGCCACCGCCACCTGATCGGGGGCTGGAACCACGAGGCTGAGCCTCATTGACGGTCAGAGTTCGACCGCCGAGTTCCTTTTGATTGGTGTCAGCGATAGCTGCTTCGAGATACTCTGCATCGATGTCAACGAAGCCAAAGCCTCGTCCTTCGACGATTCGAGCATTGGTCGCGTTGTAGTTGGCAAAGTGTGCCTGAAGATCAGCGGTATTCACCGAATAGGGAAGATTTCCGACGTATAGTGTTTTTGTAGCCATAAAGGTCTCCTGCGTATTTGTTTCGGTTCAACGGGCAAAGTATTCGAAGCGGACCGACCAAAAGGAGAGCACTCGGCAGAAGACTGGATACCTGTAAACTTAACAGTGCTATTTTACACGACTTTTCCAACTCGAAATAGATAAACCTCTAAGAATTGGAAGCGAGGTAGTCTTCAATGGTGATTCTGGGTTCAAAACAGGTACTAGAGCGACTCGTGCAGTGCTTCCCAGGGACTTCTATTCGACCCGAATGGACTGAATTTTCTCCGGAAATTGGATTACCATCCAAATTCCGAGTCTCAGATTTGGCCACCGCATCGTTTGCCAATTTTGCTGCAGCGATCGATGTATTAAGGCAAGCTTACGAATATTCCCCTCAGCCATTTTCCATAGATCGCCGGTTGGCATGTACTTGGTTTCAGCAAACTTATCAGCCCATCGGCTGGATATCGCCAGACCCATGGGATCCAATTGCCGGGAACTATCGAACGCAAGATGGATGGATTCGGCTGCACACGAATGCCCCCAAGCATCGGGTGGTTGTGGAAAGTATCCTGGGTGGGGCCAATGACCGAGAGGCTGTTGCAAGGCAGGTCCGTCGGTGGTCTGGGGAAGAACTAGAGTCCGTGATTGTGGATGCAGGTGGATGCGCTGCCAAGCTATACAGCCATGACGATTGGCTCTTACATCCTCACGGAAGATATTTTGAAAGCCAGCATTTGATCGAGAGATTCGAAGGTTTACCCACTGTCTCCACCAATTGGAGACCAGAATTACACCGTCCCCTTCAAGGAATTCGAGTTCTGGATTTGACCAGAATTCTTGCTGGCCCGGTCGCAACCCGAGCTCTGGCGAGTCTTGGTGCGGACGTGTTACGCATCGATCCCTTGGACTGGGATGAGCCCGCGGTTGAGCCGGATCTGACAGTTGGCAAACACTGTGCCCGATTAGACATCAAGTCGAGTGAAGGGCGGCAAATGCTTGAAATCCTACTTCAGCAGGCAGATATTCTGATCAGCGGTTACCGTCCAGATGCCCTTGCCAACCTTGGCTTCAGTTGGCAAGAGCGGCAGAATATCCGTCCTGGACTGGTGGACGTTACGCTGAACGCCTACGGATGGATCGGCCCCTGGTCTACCCGTCGGGGTTTTGATAGTTTGGTACAGATGAGTACCGGAATTGTTCATCAATGCAGTCCCAATCCGGATCAAGAACTTTCTGCGCTTCCGGTTCAAGCGCTGGATCACGCAACCGGTTACCTGATGGCCAGTGCAGCAATCCTGGGATTGGCCCATAGGCATCAGGCTGGAACAGGCTCCTATTTCAGGTCTTCTTTGGCCGCAATGGCAAAATTGCTTTTGGATATAGGGCATTCAGATTCCGAAACCAGTCCGATCTTCCTTTCCGAACGCGATTGGTTGCCCTCTATAGAGCAATCTGCATTCGGCCCCCTGCGACGATTACCATTTCCGATTGTTCATGCTGAAACCGAATTCAGTTTTGGAATTCCAGCTCGTCGATTAGGAACGGATCGCCCCCAATTCTCTTAAGTTACTCAGTAGCTTCTGGTTCGCCGACGTTTAGCCACTTGTGCATCATGTTGGAGAGCTCCAATTGACTAAACGGTTTTGCGACATAGTCATTCATCCCAGCCTGAATACACGCTTCGCGTTCAGCAGCAAGCGCATTGGCGGTCATGGCAACGATCGTCACGTCTCTCTTCTTTTCATCTTCAAGCAAGCGGATTCGTTTGGTGGCCTCTACCCCATCGATCCCTGGAAGCTGCATATCCATCAAAACCATATCGAATTCATGCTCAGATGCGGCAGTAACTGCATCTAGCCCATTTTCGACTGCTTGATAAGTACAACCCAACTTGGAAAGGAAGTGAATGGCAACCATAGCATTCACTTCATTGTCTTCCACCAAGAGGATATGCGGCGCACTTTGAATATCAAACGGACCAGACTCGTCTCGCTTCTTACGAGCTTTCCGGCTCGATTTATGCATTAAATCCAGTAACCGGCCCCCCAAGATTGGACCGTGCAAGACGCCAGCAATTTCAAGTCGTGAGGCATCTGACGCGGTGACCTGGTGGGCTCGGTTGCTCAAGATATAAACTGCCGGCCTTGATCCCTTCGTTGCCAAACATTTCTCGGCCAATGAGCAACCACCGGTTTCTGGCAAATCAAAATCGGCGACCAAGAAATCAAACGGGCCCTCGTTGTTTTGGGCTCGAGAGGCTGACTCACAATCATTCTTCCAAGTTGCATTCAGGCCATTGAAGCGGAACATCTCCATGAGCCTATCTTTCAAGTCTGCTTTGGCCGTAGCCAGAAGAACACTCTTCCCTTCCAACTCACCTCGTGGACGGACACCCTTGACAACATCCATGTCCACGTCAAACCAGAATCGTGATCCCGATCGGGCTCGGCTACTGACCGCCAAGTTTCCACCCATGAGTTCGACAAGTTGCTTGGAGATCGTAAGCCCCAAGCCAGTCCCCCCTTGGCGACGAGTTCGCCCACCATCCACTTGCATGAAGCTTTGAAAGATGAGTTTTTGCTGGTCTACAGGAATTCCGATACCGGTATCTTGGACTTCGAACCGGAGCTTCGCGCCTTCTCCTTCAAATCCCAGATTCTGTACGTTTAGAGACACCCACCCTTTTTCGGTGAACTTCAGGGCATTGCCTACCAGATTTAATAGCACTTGCCTGAGTCGCCCAACGTCCCCCTTAACCGAAACGGGAACGTCTGGAGCACACCAGCAAACCAATTCAATCCCCTTTTTGGAAGCGGTGGAAGAGAGAATCGCACCGACCTCTCCAACCAACTCTTCAACATCAAATGGTTCAGCTTGTAGGGTTAGTTTTCCGGCTTCAGCCTTTGAGAAATCCAGAAGATCATTGATGATTTCGAGAAGGTTCTTCGCACTGATTTCGATCGTATCAGCACACTGAGCTTGGAGATCATCCAATTCGGTCCCCTGAAGGATCTCTGTCATGCCAAGCACACCGTTCATTGGCGTCCGAATCTCATGGCTCATTTTTGCCAAGAAAAGTGATTTCGCCTCTACCGCTGCGTTGGCTTGCTTAAGTGCCTCTTGGAGGGCGGCTTGAGTCTTTTGTAAGGATTGGCGCGCAGCGACTTCACGACCTAATGCATCAGTTCTTTCTGTTACACGCAGTTCTAACTCATCATCCCGCACCTGAATTTCAGTAAGCATCTTGTTGAATGCACTGATCAATCGCCCAACTTCATCAGTGCTTTCACCTTTGATCCGAACCGAGTAGTCCTTCTCATTGGTTATCCCTTCCATGGCCGTGAAAAGATTTCCGATCGATCCGAAAATTCTTCGTTGCAATCCGATAGCAATGTAAATGGCAACCAAAACCGCAATCGCTACCATGCATCCTGCGATGACAATGTAATCGCGAGTGCGAGATGCCATATCGCGCTCATTTCCATTGATCACGATGGTGCCTAGGAAATCTTTGTCGTGGACAATTGAAGAACGGACCGAAATTGGGCTCTGGGCACTAATCTGCTCCAAGCTCATGTTTGATCGATACTTATTCCTAGCTTCTGGGCGTGTATATCGAGCCAGTTCCTTGCCAGTTTTATCGTAAACGACAACGATCTCAATACGGTGATTGGCCGAAACCGCGTTGAGAACTTCTTGTGTTGTAGCTTTATCAGAGAACTCAACGGCAGCCGAGCTGTTAGAAGCCAGTACCTGGGCTTCCGTCTGAAGTCCGTAGGTGAGCTGTTGTTTGAAGCTAATTCGGTCGTAAAATCCCAGGGCGCCGGCGCAAACAATTAACGCTATTCCGGTTGCGGCGGTTGTGGCCAAGACCAGACGAGCGCCAAGAGACAATTGCTTCAAGCTGAACGTCATCGAAATACCTGGTCGGCGAGAATAAGAAGCTTCGATGACACGGCCACTTTCACGCTTTGTGCCGCTTGCAAGTTCACTTGAAAACGCACATTTCCATCCCGCACGAGAAACCCGACCATGCCACCTTGCTCAGCAAAGTTGTCAGACTCTCCAACGAGCATCGTGCCTGAACCTCGGCACAATTTGTTGTAGCGCCTGATCGCGTCGGAGCCAACATCACCTATGATTGCGATTTGACAGTTGGCAATCTCCGCCTCTGACTTGAGTTGAACGACACTGATCGTTCGCCCATGAAGCATTCGTCCATTGAACGACGGAATATCCAAGTCAAATGCTTTGGTTCGATAAACGCCAATCACAAATCTTCCTGATGGTTGCCGTAACGACTCCCAATCACAGTACTTGGCAAGATTGTAAATAATGCCGCATTTGATTTCGTGTTCACGATCGCGGCCGAATGCCATCGTATTAACTAAGAAAAAGGAAGCTAACGCGACGGCGACTACCGTAATTCGCCTACTAATCCCTCGAGGTTGCGCGGCCATGGATTAGAAGCGCCTCCTATATTCGAGTGAAAAACTTCTTTGGATGTAGCTCCCAAATTGGAACTCATAGTGGCGAGGGGTGAGGAGGTCATACCCTCCCAAACTAAACTCATCCTTATCGGAAAGTCTCCAGTTCAGGTGAAGGTCCAGCTTCAGATTGGCAGGAACGCCGCTCTCAAAAATTGCATCATCCCAATGGAGACGTGCGTCCAAATCCAATTTCGCGCTTGGCTTCCAGCCCAAGTGCCAAGAAGCCTGATAGTGTGGACCAGCCAACTCAGAACCTTGAACAAAGTGGCTCCGTTCCAAGACGGTAAATGCCGCATCTCCCTGAAGTGAGGAAGAGAGACTAAGCCGATAGGACACTTCACCTCCGTATGTCTGCCCGCTGTCGCCATTCTTAAAGTATAGGGGGTCGATAACTACGGGAGATCCGAAGAGGCTTGAAGTGAATTGAGCGCCGGGTGCCAGATAAATCAGGCTGTTATAGAAATTGTAGTAAGCCTGAACTTCGAAAGATTCCTTTTCGCTTAGCTTCTGCCGATATCCAATTTCATTTGAGACCACTGTTTCTGGTTTTAAGTCTGGTGATCCAATATCCGTAGTAGCGACAGGTAAAGGTTGCCCTCCAGATGGAGGGGTTACCGATACGATCGAAAATGTATTGAGCTCACTTTGACTGGGTGTTCGATCGGCTTTTCCAACCGAAGCCCAAAAGGTTTGGTGATCATTCGGTATGTGGCTATAACGAACGTTCGGTTGATATTCAAAGCCGCTGACATCGTTGTGCTCAATTTTCATTCCAACCGTGAGACTGTCCAATCGATTGAGGTGAAAGATGTCTTGGATAAAGCCGTTTGTGATCGTATCTCGGCGCCGAAGGGGAATAAGAGTCTGAGACGGCCCGGCAAGACCGTCATTCACCATGTACCGATACCCACCCCCATAAGCAACTTCTTGCTGGTTGATCAACGGAGCACGTCGTTCAACCTGAAGATCGAACAATTCAGCTCGCGATCCCTGATCGGTATACGGATAGTCAATAACGTCGTAATAGGCTTGAACGCTTGTTTGCCCCTGTTTTTCCTCATCCTTTGTCCATTTGCCCAAGAGGTGGCTTGTTCGGGCAAGGTCAGTATTGGTATAGGTCACGTTATAAGGCGGAGTCACCAATCCCACAGGTTGGTCCTCTGTGATTCGATACTGCGCCAGTTCACCTTCCACCATAAGGGTCGAGTTCTTTGGGAGCATGGAATCGGTTCTAAAGCCAAGAGTATTCAGGCTGTTGCCATCACCAAATGAGGTTCTGTCGCTGTTATCCGAGGCATGTCGAACGGAATATTTGCCATAGACTCGAAAGGTCGAATCATCGGATATTCGATCTCCGAATCGAAAGGCAGTTTCGTTTTTCGTTAAGTCACCCAACGACTGAACCGCCAGACCACCCTTCGTATCCTTCGAGTGCTTGGAGATCACATTGATGACGCCATTGACCGCATTCGCACCCCATAGGCTTCCGCCCGGACCGAGGATCACCTCAATGCGATCAATATCATCCATCATCACGTCTTCGATTTCCCAATAGACCGTGTTTTGATAGGGGGAATAAAGAGTGCGACCGTCCATCAGAACCAGAATCTTGTTGCTGGCCAGGTAATTACCAAAACCACGGATAGACACGGTGTAGTAAACGTTTCCAATTCGAGAAACTTCAACTCCTGGGACCAGCCTCAGTGCTTCTGGCAGGGTCTTCACACCGCTACGATGAATGGTCTCCTGATTAACGACATAGATTGCCGCCGGGACTCTCATCAGAGGGATAGGACTTTTAAAGGCGTCCGTTATATCGACTTTCATCAAGTCTTCCAACGGTGTATCCAAAATGTCTTCACCTTTGTCTGACTTGGCTCGATCTTGTGCCAAAAGCGAAGCTTGGATTCCAAACACCAATATCCCCGCAGCTATAAAATGCTTCGTTCGATATTTCAAAACTGGGACCACCCTCAAAATATTCCAGATCGGTAAGCAGAAGCTACTAATAGTACTGACTTCTTTGACCGACGCTAGTCTAGTCCAATTATCGGCTTCTATGTCTTGTTTCATTGTGTCGAGCACGCACCACATCACAAAAAAGAGTGAATATTTGACCTTCTCAGATTCCATTCACCCACTTGAGCCTATTAGATCAGTCATTTTTGCCAGTCACTGTTGATTGAACATCTCAATCCCAAATCGGGAGTAAATAACAACAATGATGTGGTGCTCATTGATCAAACAGATCGATTGGGCACTTTCGATCTATATTCTTACGAGAACTAACTGGCCAACGTGGCGATTTCGATCTCTCTGAAAGCTGGTTTGCCACTCCTTATCGCTATTTTATGAATTGAACGATCAACTCGTCTCAAAGCAATTTGCGACATATTTCAACATTCAAGATTTCTGGTTACCCGAGGCTTTCGAGTGATTCGATACGATCCTGCACATCTCCAACGGCTTCCCCGCCAGTAACGATTGCCTCAGCAAAAAAGAAGAAGTCCGAATGAAAGCTAAAACGATTGCTGAATTCGCTGGAGTTCGGTAGGATAGCGTCTATGCAGATCCAGCGTAGGATCGTTCACCTGACCGCCATCATCGCCAGTACTGGCTTTTTGACCGCCTCCTTGGTCGTGCCATCCGCTGGCACACCGGCGCCTCATAAGCTCAAGTTTCAAGACGATGTCATGCCGATTCTTTCGGACAAGTGCTTCAAGTGCCATGGTCCAGCTTCCAATGGACGCATGGCTGGATTGCGTCTTGATGATCCTGCGAGCGCCTTTGCTAGCCGAGGAGGTAAGTACGCGATCGTCCCTGGACATCCCGAGCACAGCCTCGTCACTCAACGGATTACCAGCAAGAACGACCCAATGCCTCCCGTTTACAGCGGTAAGACCCTTTCGCCTGCCGAGATCACGATAATCAATAAGTGGATTTCAGAAGGGGCCCAATACGACAAGCTTTGGTCGTTTGAACCACTGCCCACGCGGGTCGCCGTTCCGAAGGTCAATAGCAACTGGCCCAAGTCCGACATAGATCGATTCGTATTGGACCGGCTTCAAGCGGAGCACCTCAGCCCCGCTCCAGAAGCTCAGAAAGACCGTTGGCTGCGACGCGTTACACTTGATCTGACAGGTCTGCCACCAACTCAAGATGAGATCTCTGCCTTTAGTCGTGACCATTCATCCCAAGCACGCGCGAAAGTCGTCGATCGGCTTCTCGCCAGTCCGCACTTTGGTGAAAGAATCGCGGTCGACTGGCTTGATGCTGCCCGATACTCTGATAGCTACGGATATCAGTCCGATCTCATAAGCCCGACATGGCCATACAGAGATTGGGTGGTTAAGGCATTCAATCAGAATATGCCGTACAGCCAATTTCTCACCGAGCAGTTGGCTGGTGATCTTCTGCCGGCAGCCACCCGCGATCAGCGACTGGCTACTGCGTTTAATCGGTTGCATCGGCAATCCAACGAAGGCGGTTCTATCCCCTTAGAGTTTAAGACAACCTATGCATCGGACCGCGTTGACACCTTTGGAACAGCGGTGCTTGGATTAACAGTTGGTTGTGCGAGATGCCACGATCACAAGTTCGACCCGATCACGCAGCGCGAGTATTACCAATTCTTCGCATATTTCAACTCAATCGATGAATTCGGACTCTTGTTGAGCTCGGAGATAGTTCCCACCCCATCGATGCTCTTGCCAACCAAAGACCAAGAAGCGAAGCTTCTGGCACTCAAACAAAAGGACGCCGAAGCCAAAGAGCAACTTCGCAAGGCAATCAAGGAAGCGAAAGAAACAAGAGTCCTGGCTTGGTTGGCGTCTTCACCCATGGAAGTCCTTCCTGATGAGGTAGCTCATATCCAATTTCAGCGGGGTAAAGACGGACAGTTTCCCAACCTCAACGGAGGTACATCACACGCAGAAAGTCTGGGGAAATTGCCTGTCGTGCCCGCCCCGAATGGCGGAGCGGTTGTTTTTGACGGCGACAATGGCTTGGCAGTTCGAGGATTGCCCTCCCAGGAAAGAAATGACGCATTTAGTTGGTCTTTCTGGATCAAGGATGAAAAGCAGTCTCCCAACGAAGAAGTTCTTCTTCACCGCACTGGCGGAACAGATGTCGGTTTTTGCGGATTTGATCTCACCATCCAGGATGGCTACCTTACCGCTAGAGTGATGCGAGCCCCCCCCGGAAACTCCATTACGATCAAAACCGCACATCGAATTTCTAAAGGCATTTGGAATCACATTGTTTGGAACTGGGATGGAAGCGGAGATCCAGACGGTGAAAAGCTCTACATTGATGGGATTCATGCCCAATCAAACGTGTTAAACGGGACCCTCTGGAAATCCATTCATGCCTACGGGGACCTTGGAGATAGCCGTGGTGATTGGACTTTTGCCCAAAGATTCCGTGATGCAGGCTTTCGATCTGGAATGCTTTCAAACATCACTTTCTTCAATCGGGCCATTAGCGATCTGGAAGTGGAGCATCTGTACGACGGTTTGGCGATAGGTCAGGCACTTGCTGACCCGGCACACAACACCCGACTGCTTCAGGATTACTACTGTTCGGCAATCAGCAAAGAAGTTCGAGACGCTCAATCCAAGGTTCGAGAAGCTCAAGCAAACCTTGCGAAATTTGAAGACGGCATTTTCGAAGTCGAAGTCATGCAGGAATCCAAGAAACCGATCCCAGCATACGTTCTCGCTCGCGGAAACTACGACGCACCTCGGAACGATAAGACATTGGTTGTTCGAGATACGCCGAAATCCTTGCCGCCCCTTCGAGCAACAGGACCGAACAATCGATTGGCTTTGGCCAAGTGGGTCACCAGCCCCAACCATCCTTTAACATCTCGTGTCGCCGTCAACCGTTTGTGGCAGATGATGTTTGGAACTGGGCTCGTGGAAACCAGTGAGAACTTTGGAGTCCAAGGATCACGCCCTACTCATCCAGAGTTGCTCGACTATCTAGCGCGTAAGTTCGTCGATTCAGGTTGGAATGTCAAGTTGATGCTTCGCGAGATCGCACTCAGCGCGACCTACGGACAAGACTCGGCGCACACCAAATCAAAGAACCTTGTCGACCCCTATAACAAGCTCTTGGCTCGTGGTCCCAGTCGTCGTCTTTCTGCAGAAATGGTAAGAGACACGCTTCTAAGCGCAGCGGGACTTCTCAACGACCAAGTCGGCGGTCCTCCGGTTAATCCCTATCAACCGAACGGCATTTGGCAAGAGAACAATGCGTTTAGTCCACCCTTTGTTCAAAGCAAGGGCAAAGACCTTTATCGGCGAAGCATCTACTCGACTTGGAAACGAACGACTCCCATTCCGAGCATGCTCTTATTCGATGCAACTTCTCGTGAAGCTTGTATGATCCGACGTCCCAATACGAACACGCCGTTACAAGCTCTGGTTCTCCTTAACGACGTCCAGTTTGTCGAGGGAGCACGCGTGTTGGCGGAGCAAGTTTTGACCGCCAAGAAATCAGACCGAGAAGCCGTTCTCGATGCATTCGTTCGACTTGCTGGCCGCGTACCAGACCGCGAAGAGCTTCAGATCCTGTTACGGACATTTTCAGAGCAACAGACCCAATTTAGGTCGACGCCTGCGGATGCAGCAAAGCTTATCCATATGGGTGATTCGAAACCAGCCCCTCGCCTTAACGCGGTATCCGTTGCCGCCATGACTGTAACCGTTCAGACCATTCTCAATTCTGACGCGGTCACTTGGAAGCGCTGATCCTTAGAGAAGAAACTATGACGCCTTACGATCCCACCAACCCAGCCCAACAGCTTCTCAGCCTTACGCGAAGAGAGTTCTTTGGCCGTTCAGCAAAAGGTTTTGGCGCCATGGCGCTTGCTTCCATGATGCCTGCTTGGGCAATGGCCGATGCAGAACGATCACAGGACTCCGCAAGTCGCTATCATCACCCTCCCAAAGCCAAGCGAATCATCTATCTCTTTCAAGCAGGTGGTCCTGCCCATCAAGATTTGTTTGATTATAAGCCTCTGTTGAACAAGCTCCATGGTTCAGACCTTCCTGAGAGCATCCGCGGTGGCCAACGCTTGACTGCGATGAGTGCCAATCAAGCAGCATTTCCCCTTGCCGGTTCACCGTTTAAGTTCAGTCAACACGGAGAGAGTGGAGCTTGGTTCAGTGAGGTCTTGCCACACCTTTCTGGGATTTCCGACGAATTGTGCTTCATCAAATCGATGTACACGGAAGCGATCAACCACGATCCTGCCATCACTTTCTTTCAAACCGGTAGCCAGATTGCGGGAAGACCATCTTTTGGTTCTTGGGTCTCCTACGGCTTGGGCTCAATGAATGACGATTTGCCGTCCTTTGTTGTTCTAGCGAGTGCCAACAAAGGGGACCAACCTCTTTATGCTCGACTTTGGGGTAGTGGCTTCCTCGATTCAAGGTACCAAGGCGTTCGATTCCGCTCGAGCGGTGACCCGGTCCTGTATCTATCCAATCCTGATGGAATTTGCGGTTCTGGAAGACGAGCCATGCTGGACCGTCTGAGCGAACTCAACCGTCATGAGTTCCAACAGGAACTGGATCCAGAAATTGAAAGCCGGATTGCCCAATATGAATTGGCATATCGAATGCAGACAAGCGTTCCAGATGTAACAGACCTGAGCAAAGAGCCGGCTGAGGTCTTCGAACTCTACGGGCCAGATGCGCATAAACCTGGAACATTTGCCGCCAACTGTCTACTCGCGCGTCGACTCGCTCAGAAGGGAGTTCGATTCATCCAGCTCTACCATCAAGGCTGGGACCAGCATGGCGGCTTAAGAGGAGGCATCTCTGCTCAGTGTCGAGATACCGATCAACCCACAACCGCACTCATTAAAGACCTCAAGCGATTGGGGATGCTGGAGGACACGCTTATCGTGTGGGGAGGAGAGTTTGGCCGCACGAGTTATTGCCAAGGTCCGCTTGGATTAGAATCGTTCGGACGCGATCATCACCCTCGGTGCTTCACCGTCTTTATGGCCGGCGGAGGCGTCAAGCCTGGGATAACCTATGGCAGAACGGATGACTACGGCTACAATATCGCCGATGCTGACGGGAACCCAATCCATCCCAGTAAAGAGACTTTCACCAAGGGCGCAGTTCATGTCCATGATTTGCAGGCAACCATCCTTTGGCTAATGGGCATCGATCACACTCGATTGTCCTTCCCATTCCAAGGTCGTGATTTTCGCCTCACCGATGTTCACGGGCATGTGATCAAAGACTTGATGGCTTAGTACAAGACTGGATCGCAGACAGAAGTTCGGGGATGTTGATCGGTTTGGTGGTGAAGCCATCCATGCCGCACTCTAAGCATGACTCTCGATCC
>Ga0007854_10001444_pt1 | contig 15079 bp, 9 predicted proteins | sample CryBogCBH12Aug08_FD_60382 | JGI IMG/M metagenome (GOLD analysis project Ga0007854, IMG submission 60382) | Freshwater microbial communities from Crystal Bog, Wisconsin, USA - CBH12Aug08 | ecosystem: Environmental > Aquatic > Freshwater > Lake | place: Crystal Bog, Wisconsin, USA | collected...
GGATGCCTGATTTTTATCGCCTTCAAGGCGGCTGAGGTCGCGCTCCAGACGCAGCAAATCAACGTCAGAAACGGCGCCGGATTTGAGTAGCGGCCGGGTCATTTCCAATTCCTTGGAGGTGAGTGCGTAACCTTGCTGGGCCTGCTGAAATCGTGCTTGAGCCTCTCCCAACTCATGATCGCGCTGGGAAAGCTGGTCGCGAGCCATGCCCACCTGGGCATTCAATTGTGCTCTGCTGTTTAAATAGACATCTTTCTCCTGACTTGCCAGCGCAGGATTTTCCTTGGCGACTTCCGGCGGGGGAATAAATTCAACACCATCAGCCACCGCCCTCAAGCGCGCTGCTTTCGCCAGTAAAGACAGGTAGGTGGAGTGGTCTTCATTAAAACTGGAAAGAAAGCGGGTGGTATCGATCCTGAGCAATACCTGCCCCTTGTGCACCTCATCACCTTCCTTGACCAGAATTTCGCTCACAATTCCTCCGTCAAGGCTTTGCACGACTTGCAACTGACTGGAAGGAACTGCCTTGCCATCGCCTTTGGTGATTTCATCGACCCTTGCAAAAGCTGCCCAGATCAAAGCAATCACAACAATGAGTGAAACCGCTCGCACAAATTTTCGAACTCGCAGAGGTTCCTGGGCGATGATTGCGGAGTCGGCATCAACCACAAAATCGTGTACCAGCTTGTCGTCCTCGTCACTATACACCGCGTAGGGATTGGCCGATTCCGCGCTGCGCGAGAACGGGTTGAGTTGTTCGATCCGCAGATTTTTGACAAATCGCTGGAGTTTATTGCCGGCACCGGATGGTACGATAGGCACGTTATTTTCTTCCATGATCATCCCCTCCCCACTTTGCCGTTAAGGAGTGCTTGAGTCACTTGTTCCTTGGGGCCGTCTGCAACCACTCTGCCCCGATCCACGACAATCAAACGATCGACCAGATCAAGTAATGAATTCCGGTGTGTAACCAGGATTAGGGTACGTCCCCTGGCGTAGGCTGCAAGGCGTGCCTTGAGCGCTTCTTCGGTAGAGCTGTCCATGGCACTGCTCGGCTCGTCCAGCAAAAGAATATTGGGGTCATGTACAAAAGCGCGGGCAATGGCGACCGACTGCCGCTGGCCACCCGACAGCGACTCACCCCGTTCACCGATCGGCATATCAAAACCGCTGGGGTGATTGCCGACTAATTCTTGCAGCCCGCCAATCTCGGCAGCCTGCAAAATGGCGTGGTCTTCCACATGGGGCATGCCAAGTGTGATGTTTTCGCGCAAGGTGCCATAGAACAGGTTGACATCTTGCGGAACGTAAGCGATGGCTTTGCGAATCTGGGCCGGGTCAAGCTGACGAACATCCACCCCGTCAATTTTGATGTTGCCTTCGTTCGGCTGATAAAGATCAAGAATGAGGCGGTTAATCGTCGATTTCCCGGAACCGACCTTGCCGATGATCGCAACATGCTCTCCTGCTTTAATGCTGAAGCTGAGATCGCTGAGTGCGTCAGAAGCTCCACCCGGGTAGGCAAATTTGACGTGACTGAACTCGATGTCGCCCTTGAAATGTTCACGGCGAACAAAAGTCGCATTTTCAGGCCGCTCAACGGGTTGGGCAACCACTTTGTCTAGAGCCGACAAGGCCATCGCCGCATTCTGATACTGGGTAAGTAGCGAAGCAATCTGGGCGAAGGGGCCGAGGGCGCGTGCCGAAAGCATCACGCAAGCAATCAGTCCACCCATGGACAATTGATGATCGGATATAAGGTAGACGCCAATTATGACAACGGCAACCGTGACCAATTGCTGAACCGAGCTGCTACCATTCACTACCGTGGACGACAGGTAGCGCAAGTCGGCTCCGACTCGTGCCAGATAGGCGACGGAGTGCTCCCACTTGCGTTGCATCACCCCTTCAGCGCATTGCGTCTTGATGGTTTCAATGCCTACCAGAGTCTCGATGAGCGTGGAATTACGCGTGGCGGTGGCCCGGTAGGTGGTTTCAGTGAGATCCTGCATTTTGGGTTGAAGGATCAGCGCGTAAAGAATAAGCCCAGCCATGGCAATAACCAAAGGGATGATCAGTATCCAGTTTAACCAGGCGATCAGGGCAAGGAAAATTATCGCAAAGGGAAAGTCGATGAACGCAGTCACGGTCGTGGATGTAATGAATTCACGCACCGATTCGAAAGCACGCAGATTGGCTGCGAATGAGCCGGCAGAGGCAGGCCGGTTAATCATTTGCATTCCAAGGACACGTTCCATGATCAGCGCGGAAAGATCAATGTCAACCCGCTTGCTGGCAACATCCAGCACGTAACCACGCACCATGCGTAGTCCGAAATCGGCCACAATAACGATAGTGACTCCAATTGACAGAGTCCACAACGTTTCAAATGCATTGTTGGGTACCACCCGGTCATATACATTCAAGGTAAAGAAGGGAATGACGATAGCGACCAGATTGATCATGAACGCGGCTACCAGTACATCTTTGTAGAGCGGAGCATTAACCCAAAGTGCTCCCCAAAACCAGTGGCGATTGACCACCGGGCGAATTTCCGGAGCACGGGTATCAAAGCGAAAGCGGGGTCGGACATAAATGCAGCGTCCGGTGTAGATGGCAGACAGTTGTTCCAGCCCAATTTCCGATGCTCCCTGACCGGCTTCGGAAAAAGCAACGCGGGCATGGGTGCGCTCTTTGTTTATGCCAAGCAGAATGCAGGAATCATTGTTATCTAGCAGCAGGATGACTGGAAGCAGTTCTTCTCGAATTGCATCGAGAGGCCTACGGGAGATTCGGGAGGCGAGGCCTGCACGTGCCGCAGCACGACGAAGCAAGCTCGGGGTAAGACGTCCTTCCTCAAGAGGGAGTCCGGCAAGAAAACTTTCGGGCGTCATTCCCCGACCATGAAAGCGTGCAATTTCAATAAGTGAAGACAGTAGCGGGTCGTGTCGTCTCCAGGTTTGCGCGCCCAATAATGATTCGGTCAATTCTGGTTGGCTATTATTGGCTGTAGTCATATCGATTCTGTAAAAATAGGAAAGTTTTGCGTAATGAGGGGTACGAAACGACCTAAGTTGGCGCAGGGTTGGCGTGGCATGTTTTCAATGTCTTGAATTGGATTCATTTGATTTTTTAAAATTTATGAACAGGCCTCATTTTAGTGAAATCAACCATAGAAAAAACTCAGTTCGCAACCGATTGGGCGGATTTTGCAGTACCGGGAACCAATTTTAAAGGAATATGGGTGACTTCACTTTCCACTTTTTCTGCAGCCAAGACTTTAATGCGGTCAGCAGATGCGCCGGCTGCTTTTAACTCAGTCGCAGAATATTCACCACGAGCGGTTGCCAAAGCTTGCAACCGGCCTTCATCGACGACCACTTTATTGCGCAAATATTCAAACAGAACGGTGTACAGATCAACGCCTTGCAAATCAGAGATTTCCTGCTCCGTGAGGCTTCGTTTTTTGTCCATTAAACCGGATAACTGTGACATTATTTTTTCTGCCCTGCTTTCTTCAAGCTGGCCCGGATTGGCTGGGCGAAAGCCTTTTTTAAGGGTGGATAGTTCGCTGTTGCCAAAGCTTTCTGAGAACATGGTTTCCAGAGCTGAACGGATTTTCGGTTGGTTCATAGAGATTGGTCCGGGATCGCTCTCTCCTTCGAGATGCTGCCCACTTTTTTCCAGCACAGCGCGGCGCAGTTGCCGATCCTGCAAGGCAATTCTGTCCTTTTCAGCATATGTACCGTGAAGTTCAATAGAGAGCTTGGGGCGTTTGCCCATCGCACCTGCAAGCTTGACTAGCTTCTCGCGTTCGGGTGGAGTCAGTTGTGCATCGCCTGCCTCAAAAACAATGCTATCGAATTTTTCATTCCCGCCGAATAACGCACCCAAGGCACGGAAAGGAGCAGTGGCAATCTTGGTGAATACATTGACAATCGCTTTCCACACAATTCCGCCATAACTGAATTGGGGATCATCCAGGCTGCCGGAGACGGGCAAGCCGAGTTCAATTCGTCCATCGGAGTCTTCCAGGATGGCAATAGCCAAATCCAGCGGCAGGCTTTTGGCTTCGGGACTGTCCACCCTTTCACCCAAGGTCAATTGATTCATTACCACTTGATTCTCGCCTTGCAATTGGTGTTGATGAATTTTGTATTCCAGATCAAGAGAAAGTTTGCCAGATGCGATTTTTCGACCGGCAAAAGTGGCGGAGTAGGGGGTCAACCTGGTCATTTCGATGTTGCTGAAAATAACTTTCAAATCCATGAAGTCAGTTGGATTTAAAAGGTCGATTTGACCGGCAGCGCGGGCCAGACCAAATTCATCCACTTGGCCGTTTAGTTCTATCTGTCCGGGCGTGCCCGGCTGGGAAGAAATTCCGGTTATCACGCCCTGAAGGTCATGAATTCGGGTGCCGAAAGGCAGAGCAAGAGAATAGTCGGCGAAATCCATTTCACTCGATACTACTCTGAGACGATCAATATTAAAAACGAATGAATGGGGTGAAACGGGTGTTGCAGGCGGGACAGGAGGTGATGCAGAAGCTGTCGATGTGGCCGGTGTGGCGGGTTGTCGCAGGATGCGTTTAATGCTGACGGTCTTGTCCTTTTCAATAATTAACTTGGTATCGAGTCCTGAAATAACCAGTTCGCTCATGTCCAGTTTGCCGGGGCTGACTGTAAAAGAACGACTGCCAAGTGATGACAATGCCAAGAAGAGATCGCCCGTCTCGGCCTCGTTGAGGCGCAGCTTGCGTAAGGCAAAGTTACCTTGATAGTTTGGGCCTCTGGCGTTGTATACGAGATGCCCCGCAGTTGACAGGCTCCCATCAACCAGTTTTAGTTTTGCAACGTTAGACAGGTAGGGCTGGGCGAGTACCAGGCTAAGGTCATTTAGCTTAAGCTGTATATCTGCCGAGGGCCCTGCTGGAACAACCTTTCCTGCTGCTTCAATGCGGCCCTCTTTACCCATTTTGAAGGAAGCTTGCAGAGGGACCGCAACTTTCCAGTCTTCGCTCATATCTTCCGCACTCAAGGTGATGTCATTGAGCGCCAGTTCTGCAGCCGGAGCCACTGATTCATCTCGGAAAAAAGTGTTAAAACCGGTTAAGTCGATCTTTTTTACCTGATAATGCCAGCTGGTTTGATCACTGTGGTTGGTTGAATTTACCTTTGTCTTCTGAGAACTCTTTCCGTGAGGTGGTGCCGTCTGAAATGCTTCCGTGAGATCAATCCGACCATGTGCATCACGGTTGATACGAACGTCAACATTCTTGAGATCAATGCGGCCCAGCGTAGCTTGATGCAAGGCAAGGTTCACGTGTATATCTTCGAGGGCGAGGCTGCCAAGTTCAAGAGCCTTTCGCGCGCTGTTGTTGTGTGGATGCAAATCCAGTTTGCTTTCTGTTACCGTAAGCGAGCCAAGGGCAAAACTGTTTTTTACCAAGTTGAAACTTCCTTCTTTTGCCTCAATCGCATCCACGGTAACAATCGGCGCTGAGTCTCGATTCTGGTTTAGCTTGAGATTGGCGAGTTTGGCTGAAGCATGATCAAGATTAAGGTCCAAATGTCCTTCCGCATAACCAATCCGATAGTCTGTTGAAAGACCGGCGATTCCGGCAGGCGGAGCGATGGGGAGCTTGTCCTTGAAATAGTTTTCCAGTCGTGCGAGATCGACATTCTCGATGCTCAAATTACCAGTTATAGCAAGAGGATTGAGGCTGGCTTCACTATTTAATGTAATACGGGCTCCCAATGAAGTCTGAGCGGTAATCCGGTATTTCCCCTTTTCATTGGGAAGTGTAGAAACCTTATTAAGCTGGATATCCACAGGCTCAATACGGGTAGAGAACGCGGGCAGGATTCGTTTGTCGGTAAAGTCTATCCTGGCGCCAGCCAGCACGAAGCTATGAATGTCAAGTCTGGGCAAAGGCGATTCCGGTTTCTCTACTTTGTCCTTGCTTTTTAGCGCGCTGACGAGTCCCGACCAGTTAAGCAGGCCATTGGGTAGCATGACGACCGTAGCCTCAAAGCCATCAAGACGTATGTCGTTGAAAGTTAATGTTCCGCGATAGATGCTGGCTGGGGACACTTCTATGACTAAATCGTGGAAGGATAAAAGCGGCTCACCTTGAGGTTGGGTCAGATGCAGTCCTGACATATGCAATCTAAGCTTTACGGGGTTGAACTCCGGACGGTTCATGGTCAGGTGGTGCCCGGTTTTCTCGGCGATAAATTTTTCTGCCTGGATTTGAAGAATCAAGGGCAGAGCCAGCCAGCCGAAAAGCAAATAGAGGATAACAAGACCTGCGAAGGTATAGGCGAAGACTTTAAGTTTGGGAACACGTAGCTTCATACTTAAATTCACTGAATGTCTGTTGTGGCTGGATTGTAGCGCTTGGCCGCACTATTGCACAGTGTTCAGATATTTCGTTAAAGTTGTTTTCCTGACAATCATGGTTTAAAGTGCTTGCGGCTATCTTGGAAAATATGGAATGGTCAAAACATCCATTCCAAATTTGTACTGCGCATTATCATCGAGACTTTATGAATCTTAACTCAACTCGTCAGGGAAACTATCTCATTCTTGCGCCACAAGGTCGCATCGACCATGCGTCGGCAACCGATTTTTCGATCGCACTGGAACCTCATCTTGCGGAATGTAAAGCGGGCGGGATTTCGCTGGTGCTGGATTTCGGCGGCGTTGAATATATCAGCAGCGTGGGTTTACGTGCGTTGATGCTGGCAGCCCGTCAGGTTAAGGCGCAAAACGGACAGATCGCCATCGCAGCGCTTACCCCCATGGTGAAAGAAGTTTTCGAGATCAGCCGCTTCAATCTGGTCTATAAGGTCTACGACAATGTGGATGCCGCAGTGGCAGTTGGTGTGTAGATGAAAGTCCGTTTCTGGGGAACTCGCGGGTCCATTCCGGTTTCACTGACGGCCCCGGATATTCGCAGAAAGCTGCTTGCCGCGTTTGAGGGGGCGGTTGGACGCAATCTGGATACACGTGAAAAAATCGAACACTACATCGATCTCGAACTTGGCTTTGATATTAGAGGCACCTTCGGCGGTCATTCCAGTTGCGTTGAAATTGATATTCAGGGTTCGGAGCATATTATTTGCGATATGGGGAGCGGAGCACGGCCATTGGGAGGTGACATGATGGCACGCTACGGTGCTACCGGCCAGACCTACCATATCTTCATGTCCCATCTGCATTGGGATCATATGATGGGATTCCCCTTCTTTACTCCTGTCTATATTCCGGGTAACCATATTATTATTCACGGCTGCCACGCCAATATGGAAGAGGCCTTCCGGCGACAGCAGTCAGCCCCCGGTTTTCCTGTGGATTTTAATTTGCTTGGGGTAAAAATCGAGTTCGACCGAATGACACCCGGAGAAGTTTACGAAATTTCGGGACTGCGCGTGATTGCGAAACTGCAGAAGCATGGGGGAGACTCCTATGGCTATCGGTTTGAACATAACAACCATGTGCTGATCTATTCGACCGATTCGGAGCACCAGTTGGAGGATATTGCGGCGACTCAAAGTTTCGTGGATTTTTTTCGCGATGCCGATCTGGTTATTTTTGATGCCATGTACTCGCTTGCAGAAGCGATCTCGGTCAAGGCCGACTGGGGGCACTCAAGCAATATAGTGGGTGTTGAACTTTGCCAGCAGGCTGGAGCAAAGCGTTTTTGCATGACTCACCACGAGCCGGCTCATGACGACGCAAATATTGCGCACACCTTCGATGAAACTCGCCGATTCGAGGAAATTACCCGTTTCGATCAGGCCGTCGAAATCATTTCAGCTTACGACGGACTTGAGATAACGTTTTGAAACCCTTGCCTGTATGGTTTTCACGCATTTGGCGTGCAAAAAAAGGGCGGCCTGTCAGCTTTGTCTTACTGATAGTCATGACTGTCCTCCTGGCATTTTCAGAACAGCAGCCGTTCCAGTCAGCACGTCTGTCGTTGTTTGACGAGTATCAGAACTTATTTCCAAGACACTCCCATTCTCAGCCGGTAGTGATTGTTGAAATTGACGAAGAGGCACTCGGTGCCCTGGGCCAATGGCCGTGGCCGCGCAACTATTTTGCCGCCCTGATTGATGCCATTGCAGCACTTAAACCTTCAGCCATAGGTCTCGACATCATCATGCCGGAGGCCGATCATGCTTCTCCGCAGGCCGTAGCAGAATCACGTACCGACTTGCCGGAAGCGGTGCGTAAGGCATTGGCTGTTGCGGCATCAAACGATCATCTGCTTGCCTCAAGTTTCGCCGGGGCACCTATCGTATTGGGTGCTGCCGGGCTCTCCTTAAACTCGTCTTCCACGCAGGATGTTTTGCATGCCAACACGGTTCAGGTACGAGGGGATAGCACGCAGTTAAAGTTGAATTCTTATCTTTACGTTCTTGCCAGTCTTCCCGAGTTTCAGGCTGTGGCACGCGGACAAGCTCTATTATCCGGCAATCCGGAAAACGGGATATTAAGACGAGCTGCGGAGCTATCCAATATCAACGGCACGATCATTCCCGGACTTGCTTTGGAAATCATGCGCGTTGCTCATGAGGTACCCAACATGAGCGTAGACATTGGCTCGCACGGTGTAAAAACGGTCAGCATCGGGGCGCAGACTATTCCAATGCAGGGCAATGGTGAGGCCTGGATACATTATGATTCCCCTTCGCGGCAACGTTATATTTCTGCTGTCAGGCTGCTCAAAAATGAAATTCCTGCAGGGCGGATTCGAGGCAAGATGGTGTTGGTTGGACTGACCGGTTTGGGGTTGCAGGATGTGATTACCACACCGCTCGGTGATCTTCGTCCAGGAGTCGAAGTTCATGCTCAGCTGATCGAGAGTTTTGAAGAGGGACATTTTCTGACCCGTCCCTGGTGGATGCACTGGGCCGAGCTTTTTGTGCTTTTCGGAGGTGGCCTGTTACTGATCTGGATTGTGCCTCAGGACAAATTTCGTAAGACCTTGAGGCGTCGAGCAGGGGCTATTGAAATTGCGCGACGCAATGTGGCACAAGTCAGCGTTGAGGGGTACGCCAACCACGAAAGAAGGAAATGGGATCGTTCCGAAGGAATTAAGCCGCAATTCACTGTGATGCTGGTTATTTTTCTGTTGGTTTTATTTTTTGGAACCGGCATTTTACTGTTTAACCGGGCAGGGCTATTGTTTGATGCTGTCAACCCCTTTGTTGTGCTCAATATTGTTTTTGGAAGTCTGTTGTTCAGTGTTTTTATCGAAGCAGGCCAGCAGCGTAAAAACGCGGAATTGGCCCTGCAGAATCAGCGTTTAAAGGCGGCACAACTGGCGGGAGAGCTGGATGCTGCCCGGCGCATTCAGCTTGGAACACTACCCACTGCGGCGACCTCGTTCCCCGGCGAAACCCGCTTTGAAATCGATGCCATGCTGGAACCCGCGCGGCAAGTCGGCGGTGATCTTTACGATTTCTTCATGATGGACTCCCGGCATTTGTTTTTTGTGATTGGCGATGTTTCGGGTAAAGGATTACCCGCCAGCCTGTTTATGGTGGTGACCAAAGCCTTGGCAAAGAGTGCCGCGTTGCGTAAAAACGACGGTATCGGGGCGATCATCAACCTTGCCAATCGGGAGATGGCGCGTGAAAATCCGGAAATGTTGTTCGTCACGGTTGTGGCTGGAATTCTTGATTTGGATAACGGAATGCTTGAAATGGTTAACGCAGGGCATGATGCACCTTGGTGTATCGGCGCAACCGGAAACATTGAAAGTTTGAATGGAGACGGCGGACCACCACTCTGCGTGCTCGACGATTTCGATTATCCGGTTCAAAGAAGGCAACTTGCAGAGGGAGACACCTTGTTTCTGCTGACAGATGGCATTACCGAGGCAATGAACGCCAACAAAGAACTCTATGGCATGGAGCGCGTCACGATCGTCTTGGGTCGGGACTTGGCAGGCGGACATCCACGTGCACGGGTAGCCGCTTTGCGGGAAGATGTTCGGCAATTCGTCGGCGAGACTGAAGCTTCTGACGATCTAACCTTGCTTGTCATACGCTGGTTGAGGGCTGACAGGGGCTGCACGTAACGGTTCTGCCGTTCGCCGGGGCAATTAATGAACTTTAATTCACGCCAATTTACTGCACGCTTAAGCTCACTTGGGGAGGTATTAACCCATACGGCCGCAATCTGTCGGGAGGCGGGTTTGAACAAGGATGAGCAATTGAAGGCGGAACTGGTGATCGAGGAACTGTTTACCAACAGTGTCTGTCATGGTTATGGACGCGACTGCGACGAGCCAGTGTGGATTGCCGCCGAGAACAATGATGGAAATTTATGCATCACTTATCAAGACGCTGCGCATGCCTATAATCCTTTGACGCGACCGGTTGTTACGGATGTTCCTGAAATAGGAGGCTTGGGAGTAACATTAGTTGAGCGTTACGCCCGCCCGCGTTATTCGCTTGTGAACGGGCGCAATACACTTCTTTTGTCGTTCTTGCCGCCGCATAAATCGAATCTTTGAGGCAAGTTCACTTTAGAGATATTGGGTGTTCGTAATCTGAAGTTAATTTTGTTTAACAGCTTTTTTGAATAAATATGTGCTTTCGCGTTGATTTGCCATAAGTGTGAGTGTCTAAGCAGAGCAAATGGACTAACGAGTCTGTTGCTTTAGGCTCTTCGGTCGGACTCTGAAGGTGTGCTAAAAAAGTTGTCGTTTCGGCTTGCTGGAATGTCTATTCCCTGATTGGCTAACATTCACTTTTAACGATTGCGAGTCCTAAAAGGTCAATAGGCCGGATTGGATTAACGGCAACAGAAAGAGGAATTACAAAATAAATGGCCGGTGATGTTAAGGTTTGTAATATTCTAGGCCAATGCAGATTGCGTTATCATCACGGTGCTCGACTGAAGGCGGGGTACCTCAATTCTTAGCAATTGCTGTCGGTCAAGGAGTAGAATAAGGGTTCATTTTTTAATCTATTTATGGAGGGCATGATGAGTATTGGATTACTAAAAAAATATGCATTCGTTTTTATTTCGGCATTGGTTTTTGGGCTGGGTAATAACGCTGTTTTTGCAGCAGATAACCCAAAAATAAAAGAAGCTATGCATGCCATGAAGGACGCTGCTGCCAAGCTTGGCAAGCCTAAAGTCGAAGGAGACACGTTGTTTTTTGGAACCACCAAAATCAATGATAATTATGCATTGGTAGACGAAATGAAAACCAAGTATGGTTGCACAGCGACTTTTTTTGTAAAGAAAGGCAATGCATTTATTCGTGTGAGTACCAATGTAATGAAAGACGGAAAACGTGCAGTAGGCACACCGTTGGATCCTGCCGGCCCAGCTAATGCAGCAAATCAGAAGGGAAGTCCATTCTACGGCATGGTTGATATTCTTGGAAAAATTTATGATACAGGCTATGAGCCTATCAAAAATGCAGCGGGAGAAGTGATCGGCATTTATTACATCGGATTTAGTATGGAATAGTATCTGATATAAATATACCTATCTTCCAGAAGTTAGCTTTAGCAATCCCAAGCCGGCGAATTTGTTGGCTTGGGATTATTTGTTGATATGTCGTAAAAGATGGGAGCACAAAATGCGTTGGCATAATTTGTCAGTTGGAAAAAAGATCGGTGGCGGTATCTTATTTCTACTTTTATTGGTTATCGCAGTCATTGTGGTGTATCAGTTTGCATTAAATTCTTCAGTCTCGAATTTTTCAAGGTTGGTCGAAAATGAAGTCGCCATTACGAGCCATGGCAACAAGGCAAAAATTGCATTGCTTGAATGCCGCAGGAACGAAAAGGATTTGCTTTACGCTGACGATGAAGCGCTTGTCAAAAAAGTCGACGATTTTGCAACCCAACTCAGGAACGAGCTTGAATTAGCATCAAAGTTGGCAAATTCGGCTAATGATCCCAAACTGATCGAACAAATACAAAACGTAGCAAAGCCCGCAGAAGATTATCAAAAATTATTTAAGGTTGCAGCCTCAACCCCAATCGGGCAGGAACGCATCATTGCAGTGATTCCAATGCGGAAAGCAGCCCAAAGTGCTGAAACACAGTTGAATGATTTACTGCAATATGTAGATGAACGCATCGCAAAGAAAACCGCCGAAACGTATGCTCAAGCATCTTTGGGAGGTTATATCGCACTCAGTGTTGGCCTGATTGCGGTTGCAATTGGTCTGATACTAGCGTTTTTCATTCCCAAAAGTATTACCAATCCTCTTGATGAAGCCGTGTCAGTGGCCGTTTCTATTGCTGCCGGCAAACTCGACAAAATAATCCATGTGCGGTCTGAGGATGAAGTTGGGCGTTTGCTTAAAGCCATGCAAAAAATGCAGGAAGACTTGAGCAAAGTAGTAAACGATATCGAAACGGTGGTAAATGCCGCAGTACTGGGGGATTTTACCCGTCAGGTAGACTTATCGAGTAAACAGGGTTTTGGATTAGAGATTGGTCAATCTCTTAACGCCCTGAATAACAATTTACTTAATCATATTGGTGGAAACCCGGCTGATGCAGTCCTGGTGGCTTCGCGCATCGCTTCGGGTAATCTGAGCGGTTCGGTCAATCTTCGTGCTGGAGATACGACCAGTATTTTGGCGGCGATGTCCAGCATGCGCAATAATTTGAATGACACTATCGCGGAAGTTCAGGTGATGGTCAATGCGACGGCTGAGGGAGATTTCAGCAAGAAAATGACCACTGTGGATAAACAGGGGTATTCCAAGACTTTGGGTGAACTGCTGAATCGACTTTCTGATGTGACAGAAGGCGGCCTACTGGATGCCATACGCGTCTCCGAGGCGATTTCACAAGGAGATTTGACCCAGATAATCAGCAAAAACTATCCGGGCATGTTCGGTCAGTTAAAGGACGCTATCAATACTACGGTAGAGCGTCTCAAGGATGTCATCGGCCTGATTCGCGAGGCATCGGATACCATAAACACTGCTGCTGGGGAAATTGCGGCCGGTAATCTGGATCTGTCTGGACGAACTGAGCAAGAGGCAAGTAGTCTGGAAGAAACTTCCGCCCGCATGGAACAACTCAGTGATACAGTAAATCGAAATACACAGAATGCAAAGGATGCCAATCAGCTATCAATAAGATCTAATGCCGTGGCAACTCGAGGCGGAGAGATGGTCAGTCGGGTCATTGCCACCATGGGCGATATTCAAGGCAGCTCAAGAAAAATGGCAGAAATTATCGGAGTTATCGATTCAATATCTTTCCAGACCAATATACTGGCTTTAAATGCTGCAGTTGAAGCAGCGCGTGCCGGCGAGCAGGGGCGTGGTTTTGCAGTGGTTGCCACCGAGGTCAGAAACCTTGCTCAACGCAGTGCTGTAGCCGCCAAAGAAATTAGAGGGTTGATTGCAGAATCAGTGGGCAAAGTTGATGCTGGAACCAAACTTGTGCATGAGGCCGGAAGTACGATGGATGAGGTGGTCAATAGCTTCCAGAAAGTCGCTGATCTAGTAATCAAAATAGCAGATGCCAGTCAGGAACAAAGTAGCGGAATTGACGAAGTGACTATGGCGATGTCTCAAATGGACAAAGCCACGCAGCAAAATGCAGCTTTGGTTGAAGAATCAGCTGCAGCAGCCAAAAGTCTTGAAGAACAGGCAAAGGGGCTGGTGAAGGCGGTGGATATATTCAATTTAGGCGATCCGGGACTCGGTACCTTGGCTCCATCAGCAAGAACGACCCAAGTGGCAGTAACCCAAAAAGTCAGGGATGTTGAACCCGTCTCTAGACACTATACTCGAACACCTCAAAAGTCATTGTCAGCGGCGTTGGGTAGTAACTCTCCGGAAGATGAATGGAAAGAATTCTGATTATTGAGCATCAGAATTCTGGCCATAAAAGAAGATGATTTAGCTTGAGTTCGATCTTGCCTTGAAGCTGAGTGCATTCATTGCAATGCACTCACTAGTAGGCTTAGGGGCGTTTGAGACGTTCACCACAAATCTAAATCAAACACGAAATACGGTTTGCCTACCGTGTGGTTTTTTAATTAAAAATTGAACATCAACCACAAATTACGGATGCCCGAGAAATTTAAATCTAACGCACGATAATTTCTACACGTCGGTTTCTGGGTTCGTCTACCCCGTCTTCAGTCGGTACCAGCGGTTCTCTTTCTCCTCGCCCGGCGGCTTCAATATGGTCTGCGGAAATGCCATTCGCTATGAGGAGGTCACGCATCACATTGGCGCGTTCGAGGGAGAGCGTATCGTTGAACTCGACCGTACCAACCCGGTCAGTATGTCCGACAACGACTACCTCGGGTGCGTTGCGTGTTTTCAGGTCTACTTTTATTTGATCCACGACAGCCTGAGAGTCAGGGGTGATTTCATTTTTCCCGCTGATAAAATAGACGATGTAGGATTCCGGCCGCTGGGGTTGGGCATCAAGTGCCGCACTGTAGTGCGCGCGCACATACTCCGGGTTTTCAGTGTGCCGGGAGAGTGTGCCGTTTTGAGTGAGGCTGACTGACTCGTAGGGACGATCGATCACTTGCTCACCCGACTTCGTTTTTACAATCACTGCGCTGGGTTTTCCGTCACTGTTTGGCAGGAGAACAATACGCTCAGTCACGCATCCGCTCAGGGCTGTCAGGAGGATGCCCAAAGCCAGACTGCCAAGCAAATCTCTTCCAGAATGTATCATTTAAAACTCCGAAATTCAGTAATGAGGGTATTTATATTCCCCAAGTTGTCACATGAAAAGTAGCGGCTGGTCAGTTGAATACGGTGTGATGATAGAAAATTAATTCTCAATCATTCTCAGCCCCGGCTTCAATGACGAATTCAGTACCACGCACACCCAGAATCGACGTTGGAGTGCGGTATGTCACCGCACCAGGCGAGGATTTGGAAAGTTTTCCCGAAACGACGGCCAACGTGCCGCGCTTTAATGAGGCGTCCAGTGCACCCGAATTGGTGGTGCTGTCAAAGACGAATTTATTTAGGCTCAGGTTTGACTTCGGCCCCAGGGAAAGCAGCGTGCCATCATGCAGGGTAATTCCCAGGGAGCTTGCCACACCGGTC
>Ga0007854_10001447_pt1 | contig 15059 bp, 14 predicted proteins | sample CryBogCBH12Aug08_FD_60382 | JGI IMG/M metagenome (GOLD analysis project Ga0007854, IMG submission 60382) | Freshwater microbial communities from Crystal Bog, Wisconsin, USA - CBH12Aug08 | ecosystem: Environmental > Aquatic > Freshwater > Lake | place: Crystal Bog, Wisconsin, USA | collected...
TATGGTTTCGATGTCACCCCCGCCCGGCTGATTACCGGGCTGATCACCGAACGCGGAATTTGCTCAGCCAGCAAGGCCGGATTGCAGAGCCTTTATCCCCGGCGCTAAACCGTTGAAGCCGCCTTGCACGCGCATGGAACGCACTTTATGGTAGGTGTAACAGAGGGGCCGCCATGGCAACCAGTGTTTCACGACGGGTTAAGCAACACCGTGACGGTCTGAGGGCATCTGGCTTGCACCCACTTCAGATCTGGGTGCCAGACATTCGTCGGCCAGGATTTGCCGAGGAATGCAAGCGGCAATCACAGATTGCGGCACTTGCCGACAGCACGGACTTGGAGTTGGCAGATTTTCTGGACGACGCGATGGCAGACGCCAACGGACGGCCAATCTGTAGCTCGGCACCCCCCAACAGACAACAGAGCGATCCAATTTGATCGAAAAGCGCTGCTCTGGCTTAAGAGTTTTTCAGCTTTTTGATTCAGTCAAAATGCGAAAACCTCTAAACCACGCGGAAATTTTTGAACTGCCAGGGATCTTCCCGGTCCAAATCTTCCGGAAACAGCTGGCCACGCCCTTGCAGCGGCGACCAGTCTGAATAGGCCCCGACCAATTTCCCGAGATAGGGGCGGCAAAGCTCCAAGATACGCTCGAAATCCAACTCTTCGGGTTCGACCATGCCGGATTGCGGGTTTTCAATGGCCCAGACCATCCCAGCCAGCACGGAAACGGTAACCTGCAGACTGGTGGCATTGTTGTAAGGCACCAATTGACGGGCCTCGTCGATGCTCAGCCGTGAGCCGAACCAATAGGCTCCCTTGGCATGGCCCATGAGCAGAACGCCCAGCTCGTCAACCCCCGAGACGATCTCGTTCATCATCAGGCGTTTGCGGCTTTGCATCCGCCAATTCTTGCCGGCCAGTTCATGGAGCGACAACACCGCGTCATCGCAGGGATGATAAGCATAATGAGCGGTCGGACGATAGGCCACGCGCCCCTCCCGCCGCACGGTATAGTAATCCGAGAGGGAAATGGATTCGCCATGGGTAATAAGAAAGGCATGAAAAGGCCCTTCCAGCGGTGTCCAACTGCGGACCCGCATGCTGGCCCCCGGACGCATCAGATAGATGGCCGCATCGCAGCCGAAATCATGATGCCGGCCGTCAGACGGCAACTCTTTCTCATGGCTGCCCCAGCCCAATTCAGCCGGTTGACAGCCTTCGCCGACGAACCCTTCGATCGACCAGGTATTGACGAATTCGTCAACCGCCTTGGCATGCACGGCAACCTGGGTATCCCGCTCGGCAATGTGAATGACCTTGATCGATAGACGTTCCGCCAAAGCCGCCCATTCCTGACGATCCGTGGGTCGGCTGACGTCAAGCCCGGTATCCTCGGCGATGTTCAGCATGGCCCGCTTGACCAGATGCGAAACCAGGCCGGGATTGGCGCCATGGGTGATGACCGCGGTCGGGCCGGTCCGCGTCTTCAACTTCAAGGCCGCCTCGCGATAGGCATAGTTCGAGCGTTGTGACGGGGTCAGGGAGGTATCGGTATAGCCGCCGACCCAAGGCTCGATGCAGGTATCCAGGTAAATCACACCATTGCCCCGGCAATATTCGATCAGGGCAAGGGAAGAAACATCCACCGAAACATTCAGCAAAAAATCACCGGCAGCCAAAAGCGGGTCGAGAATTTCGCTATAATTCTCGCGGGTCAGGGCCTGACGGATGAAGCGGATACCATAAGCGCTGGCTTCGGACGCCCCCCGATCTTCAGCAGTGACGATGGTGATTTTCGCCGGGTCGACATCAATATAACGCAGAATAAGCGGCAAAACCCCTTGGCCGATACTGCCAAAACCAACGACTACGAGGCGACCCGCAAAGGAGACATGTTTCATTCTCGGCGTCCTTCCGTCAAATTGAGCGACAACACCGCTTGGCGCGCCTTGTTTACCCGATTTTGCTGGCTACGCAAATCCTCTTTGCTGCACCTGCGAAGCCCTCAGAAAACCAATCCGCTCTAAACGTTAAACAGGAAATGGAAGATGTCACCGTCCTGGACCAGATAGTCCTTGCCCTCGAGCCGCATCTTCCCCGCTTCTTTGGCGCCGGCCTCACCCCCCAAAGCGATAAAATCGGCGAATGCGATGGTTTCCGCGCGAATGAAGCCTCTTTCGAAATCGGTATGAATAACGCCGGCGGCCTGCGGCGCCTTCTTTCCTTTCTGCAAGGTCCAGGCGCGGGCCTCCTTGGGGCCGACCGTAAAAAAGGTGATCAGGTCCAACAATTGATGGCCGGCACGGATCACGCGGGCCAGCCCCGCTTCCTCAAGCCCCAGGCTGGTCAGAAAATCTTTCTTGTCCGCCTCATCGCCGAGTCCGGCGACTTCGGCCTCGATCGCCGCCGAAATCACGGCATGGGCGGCGCCTTCCTTGGTGGCAAGCGCCGCCACTTTGGCCGACAAAGCATTGCCCGAGGCCGCCGAAGCCTCGTCAACATTGGAAACGAACAGCACCGGCTTTGAACTGAGCAGCCCCAGGGTTCGCAACAGGGTCATGCCGTCACTGTCAAAGGACACGGAACGGGCCGGACGGCCCGCCTGCAGCGCCGCCAACACCGGTTCCATCACCTCTAGCTGCGCTTTCGCCTCTTTATCGCCACCCTTAGCCTTTTTTCCTGCCGCCGCCACCCGACGTTCAAGACTGTCGAGATCCGACAGCATCAATTCCGTTTCAATGGTCTCGGCATCGCGCAAGGGATCCACCCCGCCCTCGACATGGGTGACATCCGGATCTTCAAAACAGCGCAGGACATGGACGATGGCATCCACCTCGCGGATATTGGCCAGAAACTGATTGCCCAGCCCTTCACCACGGCTGGCCCCGCGCACCAGACCCGCGATATCGACAAATTCCAGCTGGGTTGGAATGATCTTCGCCGATTTGCCGATTTCCGCCAATTTTACCAGGCGGGGATCCGGCAGTGCCACACGGCCCACATTGGGCTCAATCGTGCAAAAGGGATAATTGGCCGCTTCCGCGGCCGCCGTCGAAGTTAAGGCGTTGAACAGGGTCGATTTGCCAACATTGGGCAGGCCGACAATGCCGCAATTAAAACCCATCAGGAGTCTCCGCTGTAATCTTGCGTTTTGGACAAGTCAACCGGCCCCGCTTGTGCCAGCCGGGTCAGAAAAAGCGGGGCATCCCCCGCCAGAAAATGCGCCATATTTTCAGCCAGCGCTTCCAGCAAGGGGTCCAGCCATTGCGCGTCTGATTTGGCGAAATTGCCAAGAACCCAGGGGGTCACCAGATCCTTATGGCCGGGATGACCAATCCCCAGGCGAATGCGCCAATAGTCATTGCCAAAATGGGCATCAATACTGCGCAGACCATTATGGCCGCCGGCGCCGCCCCCTTGTTTGATTCGGACCTTCCCCGGAGCCAAATCAAGATCATCATGCAAGACGACGAGGTCCGCCGGCTCAATTTGCAGATAACGGCAGGCCGCGGCCACCGACTGTCCTGACAAATTCATGAAGGTTTCCGGTTTCAGCAGCACCAGCTTTTGGCCAGCGAGCAGACCTTCGCTGTACAAGCCTTGAAACTTGGCCCGCCAAGGCGAAAAACGATGGCGGCGGACGATTTCGTCCGCCGCCATGGCTCCGATATTATGTCGGTTCCGCATATAGGCGGCACCGGGATTGCCCAATCCCACCAACAGGCGCATCAGGCTTAGCTCGATGCGGCTTCAGGTCCGGCCGCGGCCGTGGCGTCGGCAGCCTGGGCCACCGTGGGCGCCGCGATCGTCGCGACGGTCGGGTTCTTCTCATGGACCACGGCCGTGACATTGGCCGGTAAAGCCAGACTGGACAAATGGATCGATGTCCCGATTTCCAGGCCCGTCAGATCCACCGTGAGCGCGCTGGGAATGGAGTCCACGGACGCAATCACTTCCAATTCGTGCAACACCACATTCAGCACACCGCCGCGCTTCAGGCCCGGCGATTTTTCCTGATTGATGAAATGCACCGGAACATGCACATGCACCTTGGACTCGGCGCTGACCCGAAGAAAGTCGACATGGACCGGTTGGTCGCTTACAGGATGACGCTGCACATCGCGACACAACACCTGTTCTGCTTTCCCATTCACCGAAAGACTGAAGAGGCGGGTCAGAAAGCCAGGGCGATTCATTTCCGCCCATAAGCGACGGGGATTGACGCTGATGGCAACGGGGGGCTGCTTATTGCCGTAAATAACGCCGGGAACCAGTCCCTGACGACGGATGGCCCGGGCGGCCCCCTTTCCAGCCCGATCACGCGCCGCGACGTCGATGGTGGTGACTTCGCTCATGATTGATCTCTCCGAAACAAAAAGGCGCTGCCTCCAGGGGTGCCAACGCCGGAAAGGGCAAGTGTTTACACCCCGATCTCGGTAAATTCAACCCTCTCGTCCGGAGATCAGTCAAACAGGCTTGAAACCGAACGCTCTTCGCTGATCCGCTGGATGCTTTCGGCCATCAAAGGAGCGATGGTCAGGGGACGAATGTTATGGGCCAGCTTGACCGCGTCGGTGGCCTGAATAGAGTCGGTGGTGATCAGACTTTCCAAGGGCGATGCGATCACCCGGGCCACGGCACCACCAGACAGAACCCCATGGGTGACATAGGCCGATACCGAGGTGGCCCCTGCCTTCATCAAGGCTTCAGCGGCATTGCACAGGGTTCCCGCGGAATCAACAATATCATCCACCAGAATGCAGCGCCGACCGCGGACATCCCCGATGATATTCATCACTTCCGAGACCCCAGCCCGTTCCCGGCGCTTGTCGATAATGGCCAGATCCGCATCCAGCCGCCTGGCAATAATTCGCGCCCGGACCACCCCCCCGACATCGGGCGAAACAATCATCAGATGATCGCCGGCGAAACGGTTCTTGATGTCATTGGTAAAGACCGGAGCCGCATAGAGATTGTCCAGCGGGATATCAAAGAAGCCCTGGATCTGCCCTGAATGCAAATCCAAGGTCACCACCCGATCCGCCCCGGCGGTCGTAATCAAATTGGCGACCAGCTTGGCTGAGATCGGGGTTCTTGGCCCCGATTTGCGGTCCTGCCTGGCATAGCCGAAATAGGGAACAACCGCGGTGATCCTTCGGGCCGACCCCCGGCGCAGCGCGTCGAGCGTAACCAGAAGCTCCATCAGATTGTCATTGGCGGGAAAACTGGTGGACTGCACCACGAAGACATCTTCGCCGCGTACATTTTCGTGGATCTCGACAAAGACTTCCATATCCGAGAAGCGACGAATACTAGCCGAAGTCAAAGCAAGATTTAGATAGCTGGCAATGGCCTCGGCGAGCGGACGATTGCTGTTGCAGGCGAGGATCTTCATTGCGTTACCCTGCTGGTCTGCCGGAATAAAAGGAAATCGAAACTTGGCCGTCTCAAGGGCGGGCCGGACTGTAACAGTCGAGCCCCGCCCTGTAAACTATGGAGAGGCACGATATTGTCGGATTGCCTCGAAGATCCCTTCAGCGCCGGCCCCGGCAATCTGGCGGGCCAGGGGCCCCGGCAAACCGTCCAGTTGCTCATGGGACACCGGGCTGGCTTGCGACAGGGTGGCAATTTCGCGCCCCGCTCCATCCAGAAGCCGCCAGTCTACTTCGACTAAATCCTTTGGCCCCTCTTGCCGCGTCACACGCAACCGACCCTGCAGCCGATAGGAAGGGGCCTGCTCGACCGGCTTCAGTCCGACGCTGGCCAAAGCGTCCTGCATCGCCCGAAACAGAGCCTTATCATCAAATTTACCGATAATTTCGATGGGCATCAGCAGAATAGCAGGTCGCCGTTCCAAATCTTCCTGGCCACCATCCTCGCCCCGCAAAAGGCGTGCAACCTGACGCGCACAGGCTTGGGCCAATTCGCGCTGATAAGTTTGGTCCAGGCTGCGCGTCGCCAGGGACTGCTGAAAACGCCCCAATTCCTCGCCGTCGGGTGACATCAACTGCCAACGCAGCCTGCGCAGGATGGACGGGGCTTCGACCTGGCCACGCAACTGCAGATAGCGATTGCCACCCTCTTGAACCGACGCCGCCAGTTCGTCCTTGACCAGAGCCGCCGCCACCAGTTCGGCCAAGCCGGGCATGCCATCGATCGCTTTGACCTGGATCGGTCGCAGGGCATCGTGATCACTGATCAAGGGTGGCGCTGCCGTCTGGGCGAAGGGGCGTGGCACCGGCCCACAGCCGCCAAGCGACAGCAGACCGAGCAACGCCATCAGAACGGAACCCTTACCGCTCAAGCACAATCACTGACAGCGCCCGCCCGTAATCGGGCTCGCCTTTAAGCTGGGCGCGGCGATAGCTGAAAAACCGTTGTTCCTCACGACAGGTGTCACAGGGCGTCCGAGCGACCTCGGCGACACCATTTTTCGCCAGCCTTCGGGCCACATAGCCGGGCAGATCGAAAAAGTGATGGCCAGCCCGGTTCGAGCCGACAAAAAAGAAATGATTCTCGGCATCTTCAGCCAGAAAGGGGGCTGGGAATTCCGGCCCCACTTCATAGGAACGCTGAGCGATGCAGGGACCGACGGCCGCCACAATGCGCGAGGGCTTGGCCCCCAGACTGACCATTTTGGCTACCGTATTGTCCAAAATACCGCCCAGCGCACCGCGCCAGCCGGCATGGGCCGCCCCGATGACATTGGCCCTGGGATCCACCAGCAGAACCGGGGCACAATCGGCTGTCAAAATCCCCAGAGCCACGCCCGAGCGCGTGGTAACCATGGCGTCGGCAACCGGCGGTGCCGCAGCGTCCCAGTCCGCGCCGACCACCACCACCTGATTGCTGTGTTGTTGGTGAACACAGGCCAGCGCCTCTGGCCCCAGGTCCAATTGAGCCAGGGCATGGGCGCGATTGGCCGCAACTTTGTCCGGTTGATCGCCCGAACCCAGTCCGCAATTGAGCGAGGCATAAATGCCGTCTGAGCCGCCTCCCTCGCGGGTAAAAAAGGCATGGCGGATGCGTTGCACCCCATTCAGGGCGGAAACGGTGATCATTCCGGGAGCGGTGAAGGTCAAGAGGGGAATCCTGGTGGCAAAGGTAACCCGGGATGGGTCATACCCATAACTTTAAACAGGTTGCCCATTCCGGCCGGTTCGATCAAGCGTTGGCATGCACTGGCAACCGAATTTGCGTGCTTTGGCGCAGATTTCATCAGACGGTCGGCACGAATTTCAATCCCCAGCGCGCGCAGAAAGGCACCCTGGGTGACCACCGTTGTCGCCTGGGCCGGTCGGGCCGCGTCCGCCAAGGCCTGAAAATCCAGATGGGCGGTCAGATCGACAGCCCCCGGCTCTTGAAATACGGACACCGGCTGATGCCGAAAAACAGCTTGCAATGTATCCCCGATGGCGGTGAAGGGATGCCCATAATCGATGATTAGAGCCGCCCCACCCTGATCGCACAGGCGGCGACCGATCCAACTCGCGATCTGACGGCCCTGTGGGTTGATTTCAAAAATATCCCCGGGGGCGGCGGGTGGCGCGTCCAGGGCAAGGATCGGACCATCGACGAACCCCAGTTCATCGCCGGCCAGACCGACCCTGCGCTGGCGCCAGCCATCGGCACGCAGAACAAATTGCGCAATCGGCAAAGCATCAAAGAACTCGTTGGCAATCAGCAGCAGGGGGCCGTCCGGCAGATCCATGACCTGATCGAGCCAAGTCACCTCGATAGCGGCCAGGCTGTCTCTTTGGCAACGCCGCAGGGTCGGGCTGGTCTCGACCAGGATAACCTCAATCGCCTGACGAAATTCTGGGACAACCGCGGCGGCCCGCAGGGCGTCCGCCATCAGCGTGCCACGCCCCGGCCCCAGCTCGGCCAGAACCAATCGCGGCGGCGCCCCCATCGATTGCCAAACCGCACAGGCCCAAAAGCCAATCAATTCGCCGAACATCTGACTGATTTCAGGAGCGGTCACGAAATCACCGGCGGCACCGAACGGATCGCGGCTGGTATAATAGCCCCATTCGGGATGACCGAGGCATAGCGCCATATACTCTTCGACCGATAACGGTCCCTGCGCTTGGATCTGCTGATATATTAACCGCCCCAGTTCCCCGGTCATGGTCCGCGGCTGGCCCTAAGGATCACAACTCCCCCGGCAAGAATAAAGGGCAGCGACAGCAATTGGCCCATGGTTGCCCCGCCCCAAAGGAATCCGAGATGGGCATCCGGCTGACGAAAAAATTCAGCGATAACCCGGGCCAGACCATAGCCAAGCAGAAAGACCCCCGTCAGCAGACCGGTCCGCAAGCGCAGCGCTTCCACCCGCCAGACCAGTCCAAGCACAGCAAAAAGCAGCAGACCTTCCAGGCCGGCCTCATAAAGTTGGCTGGGATGCCGGGGCAAAGACCCGCCGCCGGGAAAGATGACTGCCCAGGGCAGATCGTCGGGGGCGACCCGGCCATAAAGCTCGCCATTGATAAAATTGGCGATGCGACCGAAGAAAAGGCCAATCGGGGCCGCCGGGGCGATGGCATCGGCCATGGCTCCTAGGCCAATATGGTGTCGCCTGGCAAATAAAAACACGGCCGCAAAAACACCCAACGCCCCACCATGGAAGGACATGCCGCCCTGCCAGACGGCAAAAATATCGGCCGGCGCGCTGAGATAATAGAGAGGCTTGTAAAACAGGACATATCCCAGTCTGCCACCCAGAACCGTCCCGAGAGTCGCCCAGACCAGGAAATCGTCGACCTGCTCGCCTTGCATGGCAAAAGGCGGTTTTGCCACCATCCAGCGCACATATTTCCATCCGCCGACCAGACCGGTGATATAGGCCAGGGCGTACCAACGGATCACCAAAGGGCCAAGCCGAATGGCCGCAGGATCAAGATCAGGAAAGGCAATCGCCATGGCTCGCTTGTTACCGAAACCGATCGCTGTGGGAGAGATACCGGGTCACGTAATAAGTGACCCCGGTTTCTAAAGTGGTAAAGGCTTTGTCATAGCCGGCCGCTCGCAGCCGCTCCATATTCGCCTCGGTAAAATATTGATATTTGTCGCGGATACTAACCGGCGTATCAATAAATTTGATATGCGGATCCTTGCCGACCGCCTGATAAATCGCCGTCGCCAGGTCAAGAAAAGTGCGGGCCGTTCCGGTGCCCAGGTTGAACAGCCCGTTGACCTTGGGATGATCGAGCAGCCACAGCATGACATCCACCGCATCACCGACCCAGACAAAATCTCGTTTCTGGCCGCCATCGGGATAGGCAGGGTTGTGGGATTTGAATAAATGGGCGGCAGCCCCGGCGACGGCATGAGGATGGATCTGACTGACGACGCTTTGCTGAGACCCTTTGTGATATTCATTGGGTCCATAGACGTTGAAGAATTTCAATCCGACCCATTGCGGCGGCATCGGTTTTTGTGCCGCGACTTTGCGGGCCAGCCTGCGATCAAACAGATGCTTGCTCCAACCATAAGCATTCAACGGCTGCAGCCGGGCCAGACCAGCGACACTGAAATCATCGTCAAACCCCTGCAGGCCATCCCCATAAGTGGCCGCCGAGGAGGCATAGATGATCCGCACCTGATGCCGGGTGCACCAGGCAAAAAGGGCCAAGGACAGATTGAAATTATTGGTAATAATCAGATCGGCATTGGTTTCCGTGGTCGCCGAAATGGCGCCCATATGAAAAATCGCTTTTATTCTTTTTTGATTGGCCTCAAGAAACTCGAAAATCTGATCGGGATGGACGATATCCGACAATTCCCGTTTCCCGATGTTGCGCCATTTCTCGTTACTGCGCAAACGATCACAAACCACCACCGGACCATCATCGCGCTCTTCCAGAGCCGCCACAAGATTGGACCCGATGAAGCCGGCCCCGCCAGTGACCACATACATTGTCTTAATTCCTCCCGCGCTTTCTTAACCTTATAGGCCTGCTCTTGAACGCCAACAAGAGGCGAACCGCAATCCGGGATCGGTCAAGGCGCTTGCGACAAGGATCCATTGCAAATTAAACTTCGCGGTGAAATTCTTGCGAAATATATTCCCGCTATCTTCATGCCGCTGATGCCAAAAACAGAGCAAAACCATAACCCTTGAAAAGGCCAAACATGACCCTTCCCTGCAAAATAATCGGGATCGTTATTTTGTACTGCTGTCTCTTGGCAAGCCGGCCAGCGATGGCCGACCCCGGCGAAGAGGTCAGGGCGTTCATCGGCACCATGGCAGAGCAAGCCGTCCATATGGCGGCAGACAAAAATATTTCCGATCAGGCCCGGGCTGAACGCTTCCGCAAGCTCTTTATCAATTCCTTTGATATTTCGGAAATTGGGCGTTTTGTTTTGTCCCGCCACTGGAAGGCCGCAACGGCCGAGCAGCAAACGCGCTTTCTCAAGCTTTTTGAAGATATGACGGTTCTCAGCTGGTCCAAGCGATTCAAGGATTATCGGGGCGAATCCCTTAAAGTCCTCGACGCTGAACAAAAAGACGGGGGCGACTGGACCGTCATTTCTGAAATGTCCCGGCCACAGGCAACCGCCCCCGTACATCTGCGCTGGAAGGTCCGGCAGGAATCGGGTGGCTGGCGCGTAACCGATATTATTGTCGAAAGCGCCAGCATGGCGGTCACGCAACGCCAGGACTTCGCCGCGGTCTTACAAAATAACGGCGGCAGCATCGAGGCTCTTCTACAAAGCCTCGAAACCAAAGTCAGTCAGCTAAAAACCGGAGAATAAGCAGGGAGCGATGCCCACGCTGATGATCAATCGCAGTTACAATCCAGTTTGATCGAAAAAGGCTCTAGCCGTAAATGGCCCGGCTTCCCGCAGAGGACGAGACCGGAACGCTGGCCGCGGGCGGCACCGGGAGCAGCGAAGCCTGAGCCGCCGTCGATAAGGAAGCGGCGGACCCTTTCGATGAAGCCCCTTCACCTCGCCCCAAAGCCTGGGTATGAGCATAAAGCAAGGCAGCTTGGGTCGGCGATTGATACAATTCGGCCCCGGTCTTGCTATCGCGCCATTCTTCAATGATGGCGCCCGTGGCCGAATCAAAGGTAACCACCGGGCTGGCATAATAGACCGAACTCACGGACGGAATCGCCGAAGAGGACGAAGACCCAGACGTGGCAGCCGACGCCGAAGCAGACGCTGCTGTCGTCGCTACTGTCTGGTCAGATCCTGTGATGCCCGTGATGGTCATCGCCCGCAACACCCTTATGATAGTTACGGAAGACTATACAACAAATTCCCAGCCATCGCACGCAAAAAATCAGGAAAATCGCGGGAGCTAGCCGGCCCGGTAGCCGAGCCTGAGCCCGCCCCAATGGCGGCCCTTGACGATGATCGGTGCCGAAACATCCATCAGCAGGGTAACATTGCCATCGCCAAGATCACGCCGATAGGTCTGCACCGTGAAGGGCGCACTGGCTCGCCCCGCAGTCAAACCGACCCGGTCACTGGAAAAGCGCCGGTTGCGGCAATGGGCGGCATTCCACACAGGATCCGGCCCCGGGGGCTGTGATGACTTACTGTTATGGGTGGGCAAAAAGCCATTCTGATCGACAGGGACGCAGTAAAACACCCGACTGTCAAAAGCCATCACCGCGTCCAGGATGGGCATCAGGACCTTATCAAAGACCTGCAGATAGCGGGTCGTAAATTGCTCGGGGTTCGAACCATCGATCTTGATATAATTTTTATCGAGTAAGTCATCGATGCTGATCTCGCCCTGATCAACCGCCTGCTCGAGCAATGTTCCGATCTTCGCCGCCTGCGTTCTAACTTCCGTTACAAAGGGGGTGTCTTTGGTCGGGATGCCGGATTCCACAGTCAGGGTTATCAACTTTTCGCCGGCATCCAGCAGATCCTTCAGGCGAGCATCGATGACTTGCATATTACTGCTGGATTGCCCAACCCCCGTGGATAAAGTGGCAATCGCGTTAAGCAGACTTTGGCTGCGATCCTGGATGGTGGACGCGGTCGTCGAAATATTCGAGCTTTCGCCGGCCATACGGGTAACCGTTGAACTGACTGCCTGAAAGGCCTGGCCCATCACAGCCGTCGCATCCCCAACGACATGCGCCAGATCGGTATTGCGGCTGCTTTGTTCAATCAGTCGCTGCGCCTGCTGGGTCAGCTGCGCGATGGTTTGGGTGATCTCCCGCGTCGCTTTACTGGTCTGGCTGGCCAGAAGCTTCACTTCATTGGCAACCACGGCAAATCCCTTGCCAGCATCCCCGGCCCGGGCGGCTTCGATGGTCGCATTTAAAGCCAGCAGATTGGTCTGCCGGGCAATGGCATCGATCCCGCTAACCACCTGAACCACATCCCCTAAGGCCCTGCGCAAGCCCTCAAGCAAGGACTGCCCATCGGCAACGGAACCGGCCAAGGCTTCAATCGAGTCGACGGAGGAACGCAACTTAGCCTGGGATTGCGCCAGTTCGACATTGGCCTCGGCCGAAATTTTTACATTGTCGGCGGCGCTCTCCGCAATCCGCACATTCTCTTCACCAAGCTCCAGCATCTGCTGGCGGACTTCGCCCAATAAGCTGTCCTGCGAGTGAAGCCGTTCGGTGACCTGGCCAACATGACCGGCAACATCAACGATCTGAATGCCCAAACCACCGGCCTGTTCGGCGAAGCGACGTACCAGACCGGCCAGATCGCGTTGGTCGGCACCCTCGGTCATAATTTATAGCCCAGACGCAGGCCACCCCAATGGCGGCCGCGGATCATGATGGGCACGGACGCGTCCTTAAGCAACATCATGTTCCCACCCCCCATATCCCGAATAAAAGTCTGCAAAAGGTGATCCTGCTGATGACTGACGGCCGCCAGCTCCGCCCTGGCCCGGAACAGGCGTCGATTGCGGCAATTGGCCGCGTTCCACACCGGATCCGGCCCTTGCGGCTTCGAACAATGGGCATGATGGGTTGCAGCAAAGCCGTTGCGGTCGGCAGAAACGCAATAGGCAATTTTCGGATTAAAGGACAGAGCCGGCTCCTGAATGGCGGGCAGAACTTTGTCCGCCAAGTTTGCATAGCGGGTCATATGTTGCTGCGGATTGGTTCCGGCGATTGGTTGATAGTCCTCATCAAACAAGGCGTCCAAGGTGATCTCGCCTTTGGCCAGGGCGGCCTCAAAGGCCTGTTCCACCAGACGCGCCCGCTCCTTGGCATAATTGATAAAAGGTTGATCCGGCGCCAGATGGCCAAACAGAAATTCTCCCCAGCGGGCCCGGTCGCCACTTTCCAAATGCAAATCAACGCGGGCACCGCCGCCGATGAGTTCCCGGACCTTTGCTCGGAGCAGCCCAAAATCCTCAACCGTTACTTCGATCTCGGCCCCCGCCGTCAGCCGAACACCGCTGATCATCATTCCATCCATATCGGCATGGTCCAGGCGACAGCTCTGGCGGTCGTTACCCGATTGCACAAAGCCAGTCAGTTGCTCGCCGAACCGGCCTTTGATTTTGGCGTCCGCGCCGACCGTATGAGTCAATATGCCACTTAACCGCCGCTCCATATTGTTTAGCCGGTCGGCAACATCATTGGCGCCACTTTCCAGCAAGGCGGCCATACTATCGACATTGACCGCCTCGGAAGAAATTCCGGCGGCATCCCGCGAGACCCTCTCGGCCTGCTCGGCGGCGCGTTGCGCGCTTTCGCTGATGCCGCGCGTGGATGCCTCCTGCTGCTCGACCGCCGAGGCCACGGCCGAGGCAACATTATTCACCTGATCAATGGTACGGCTGACGGCGTCGATGGCACGCACCCCATTGGCCGTGGCATCCTGAATATTTTCAACCTGGCCGGTGATGGCTTCCACCGCTTTGGCAGTCTGATTGGCCAGGACCTTGACTTCGCCCGCCACCACCGCAAATCCTTTTCCGGCCTCGCCGGCACGCGCGGCCTCAATGGTGGCGTTCAAGGCCAGCAAATTAGTTTGAGCGGCGATCTGGCTGATCAGTTGCAGAACTTCAACGATGTGGGTTGAAACTTCAGACAGTTCATGCATCGTCGATTCGGCCTGCTGCGCCTCGCTGACCGCCTCTTGGGTAATCGCGATGGTCCGTGCCATCTGCGAGGCAATTTCCCGGCTGGCCGCAGCCAATTCGTCTGAGGAACCGGCCACTGCATTGATATTGTTTAGGGTCTCATCGGATGCGCCGCTGAGACTCTGATACAGAGACTGCATGCGGGTTATGGCAATAACCGCATCGCGCGCCGATTTGGACATCGTTCCGGCCTGGGACATGACATCCTTGACGGTGCCATCCACCTCGCCTTCAAGGGCATCGGCCAAACACAATAATTCACGCTTTTGATTGAGATCTTTTTCCTTATCGGCCTTGATGGCGTCTACGCCCTGCAATTCCTGGACATGCTGACGAAAGACTTCGAGCGCTCTGGCCAACTGCCCGGTCTCATCGGCCTTGGTCAGAAAAGGGATCTCGATGGAATATTCACCCTCTGACAAAGCGACCGTCACATCAATGATCCGGCGGATCGGTGGAATAGTGGTCAATACCAGCCAAATCACCACGACACTGCCCAACAGGACGCCAATCAGGCCACCCAATATGGCCATAACCAGCGCACCTTCCTGGTGCAAGGCCAGCATATGCAGATAAAGGCCAAAGAAAATCCAGGCCAGGGCGATGGGCGGCAAGAAAGCCAGCGAGATTTTGAGCCCAAGGCCGCGACTAAAAATCCGCACGAGGCCAGAGAGTGACTCCGCCATATTACCCCCCATCAACGATAGCTTGACTGTCATCGCCGATTTTTTTTTAAGTTAAGCGATAATGACTAAATGTAACACTAAAAACGTTACACGCTTTTAGCCAACGTCTCGCTCGCGCCGATTGCGTTCTTAGGGGGGCGGCGGCTTTGCCGAAAAGCCGGCGCAGAGGCCGGCGCTAGAGTTTTTCGCATTTTGACTGAATCAAAAAGCTGAAAAACTCTTAAGCCCGAGCGGCGCTTGAGCATTGAAAAATCGGAGATTTTTCGTTCGCACAGGGGACCTAGAGTGCTTCAG
>Ga0007854_10001448_pt1 | contig 15050 bp, 22 predicted proteins | sample CryBogCBH12Aug08_FD_60382 | JGI IMG/M metagenome (GOLD analysis project Ga0007854, IMG submission 60382) | Freshwater microbial communities from Crystal Bog, Wisconsin, USA - CBH12Aug08 | ecosystem: Environmental > Aquatic > Freshwater > Lake | place: Crystal Bog, Wisconsin, USA | collected...
TGTCTCCAGTCGCCCTACGGACTCCTTACGCCAAGAGCTTGAAGACACCCCTGCTCTGGCTATACTAGATGCCTAACCCAATCTCCCACTCAAACTGGACCAATTTTGGAGGCTCGATCAAAAGCATCAAACCCACCCATAAGATTTTCATGCCCTAAGATGTATTCGATCATATTAATCTTATATCAGTTTATTTATTATTATTTTCTACAAGTTTCTTTTCATAGGACTCCAAAAGTGGAATTTCACTTTTGGAATGATTGATATAATAACTAATATCAATGCCTGCAGCTGAAATATGTTGGAGTATTGTCACTGTTGCTTCGAAGTTAATTTCCATGTATTTATTATAAACATAACTTCCAACCTCTTCGATGGAGCTCACCAGTTGTTTTTTGATTAAATCAACTTTTTGAAGATATTCATCAAAGTGTTTGTCGAATTGTTCAGCGTGTAATTGTATTTCTTTTGCTTTTTTACTCTCGTTCATTTGATTTGCTATTACAGCCGGAATTCCAAGCCATGGCATGGTAACCGCTAACACTCCCGTGCCAAACCCTTTAGCCAAAGCGCCGACATCTAGATCATCTGTCATATATTGCTTTAAATATGGCAATTGTGAATTAAGATATTGTCGTCTTACTTGAAGATCGTTGAAGGAGTCGAAGACGCGATTAAGCTTTTCAAGAAGTATCGATTTAATTTTTGCACCTTGGAGTTCTTTTTGATCAAGGGTTAATTCATATCTAGTCTTGTTTGCCTCAAAAGATCTTCCGCTAAATAACTCACTTATTTGTCCAGCATAACATTTCATGAGTAATTCTGCAGTGCTAGCAACAAACTGTTTCAAGAGTGGAATTACCTGGTCTGTATTCGAGGAAATTATGATCTCCTCGATTACAGAAACACGAATGGACTTAGGCGTGTCATCATTGAACTCTGCCATTTTATGGTTAGGGCGGCATCAAGTGCAGTGGATTGTGACACCCGAACAGTCATGTCGGAATCACCATGGACTAGGAGCATGGGAGGATCGCTGGCTTTGACGTAAAAGAGAGGGCTCGCGCTTTTCCAGAGAGGCGGATTCTGCGCGTAAGGTACTCCGAGAAGTGTTTCAACCAGCGTGGCAGACCCTGTGGGATTGGGGGTGGTGATTCTGGTAAAATCAGTTGGTCCGTAGAAATCAACTACTGCTTGGACGGCACTGCTGATTCCGGGATACCCTCCCTGGCCCTCGTATTCCTTTATGTCGGCCATGGTCCCAAGACACGCAACTAGATGGCCGCCAGCACTCACCCCCCAAACTCCGATGCGATTGGGATCGACATGATATTGGGCTGCATTTGCACGGAGCCAGCGGACACCAAGCTTGCAATCTTGTATTTGGGCGGGCCACTTGGCTTCCTTGCTCAAGCGGTATTCGATGGACGCTGCAAAGAAGCCTTCCCTAGCAAGCTTCAGCAGTATGGTCGATTGTTTATGACTGCCAGCCGACCATCCTCCTCCATGTATATAAATCACTGCCGGAAGCAAGCCATCCTCCTTGGTGGGATAAGCGATTTCGGCGTGCAGATCTCGGTCGCCGCCCGTTCCGATAACCACGTCATGCAGGACGGTGATTCCCGCGGGAGGGTGTGTGTCAGAGACTGTAGAGATTGCTGTCGGAGTTGCCGCCTGCGGCGCGGGGGTATTGGTTGATTGCGCAAAGGTGTATGCCGGCAGCAGAAATAGGGAAGCAAAGAGGGGAAGTTTCATGGATTAGAGATCGGCGATCCTGTCATCGACATCCCCCTCCAGACAAGTAGACTTCTGATCTAATCAGCGATGTGTTCGTACTTGATCCCAAGGTAGTGGATAGCACGATCCTTTTTAGAACATGAGCAGCCCACAGCTCGGAGGTCGAACTTTGTTGTCTAGAGCTAATGGCGACTGAAGTCTGCTAGAAGAGCAAGCCATTCCCACGCAGCCATTCGAAGGCCTTGTCGAGCCAGCCTGGAGGGCTGTTATCCGGCACCTGACCGTATCCGAAGCCATGACCTCCTTTGGGATATTCCTGAAGAGTTGATGTGACCTTGGCCTGCTGGAGCGCTTGGTAATAAAGCTCGCTATTCTGCGGCGGCACACTCTTGTCATCCAAGGCGTGGACAAGGATGGTCGGGGGTGTGTTGGCCGTCACCTGCGTCTCGTTGGAGAGGCTATGCAGGACTTTCGGATCGGGATTGGGGCCAAGCAGGTTGGCAAAACTTCCGCGATGTGCGATGTCCGGTCGTGAGCTGATAACGGGATAGACGAGCACGGCGAAGTTGGGACGGCAACTCAAGCTGCCAACCGGATCACCTACCTGCGGATTCCCTGCATCAAAATGAGTTGAGAGCGTTGAGGCCAGATGTCCTCCGGCCGAAAAGCCCATGACGCCCACCTTGGCCGGATCAATATGCCAATCTGATGTATGACTGCGGACGAGTCGCATAGCGCGCTGTACATCCATCATCGGGACCGGGTGAAGATACCCATTCTTTGGTAGGCGGTACCGAAGCACCAAACCGGCGACCCCATGGGACTGGAAGTATTTCGCCACATTCGTTCCTTCGTGTGTGAAGGAGAGTCCAGCATATCCTCCTCCCGGACAGATAACGATCGCTGCGGTGGGCAAAGTTGTCCTTTCTGGTAGAAAGAGCGTTAGATTGGGAACGTCGGTGGCATTTGTCCCGTTGGAAAGTGGTGCAGGGCCCTGCCAGAGGGGAACGGCTTGCTGCGCGGAAGCCGCCGTCAGAATAATGGGCAGCATTGCGAGGAGAAATAGTTTGGTGATGTTCATGAAGGGAAGGTTTTGCAGACTCTATAGTAAAGTGAGGGAGGGGCAAAAGCACAAGAAGTGGATCCGTGACCTTCTCCAACCCCACCTGTAATCTGCGCCCTTATGTCCGCTGTCAGCCACGGAAAGGGGCGTAGTGCAACTTTATTGCAGTTGTGGCCTGCTCCTCTTGTGCTGGCGTAAGGAGTTTAGGGGCCGTGCCATGGTTTTCCATTCTCACCTTAATGCGATGTATCTCACCCTGAGCCTTTTTCCTTTGTTTCAAAAAAACCGCCGCTGCCGTTTACCGTTGTCCGAGAGCTTGGGAGGCATGGATAAGCACCAAAGCTTTACCCTACGGGTTCTGTCCTTCCGTGGAATGAGTGACGGTCCTCTGGACATCCGTAATCCAGTGCCAGGTAGTGCCACTATAACAAGATATCTCTGACTTCTGCTGTCCTCAATTTTCTCTGTATAGTAGTTTTCCTCTCTGTCCGTAGTGTGATTTGTAATCAGGCGGTCGTCGCTTCGAATCCGACTGCCGGCTCCAACTCTCCGTGCCAGATAAACACTGGGTCTAGGGGGTGATGAGCCAAGTCTGATTTCAAGGCTTGGTTACTGCCGAGCATCAAAAAATGAAATTTTTTTTGATACTGCCGCTTGTCTTTTTTCTCGAAACGAGGAAAAGCTTAAAATGAGAGCGGTAGAGAAAAATATTTCAAGGCTTGAAAACGGGACATTGTATTATGTCGCGAGGGTAAATGGGTATTTACAGGTAAAGAGCCTCAGGACAAAGGAGATCAAAGAGGCTAAGGAGCGACTCCGGCAGATTGTGGCAGGAGCCTTTAATTCTGTTAAGCCTGTGGCACCTGTTGCTACGCGGACTGTCACGCGTGTTACTTGTGACAGATCCTTGTCTGAGGGGAATTTGTTTAATCCGCCGTCGGTTCCAGTGCCAGTGCCCGAGGTTACTCTGGCGGATGCGGTCACCATCTTTAAGGATACTCAGATCTTTAAGTGCAAGGGGACGAAAGACATGTTGGTGCGTGGGTGTAAACTCGTTTTGGAACACAGCAAGGATTTGGCTAGCTTTAACCCCGTGGTTGTCTGGTCAGCCTATCGAAGCACTGGTGTAGGTCTGGGTGCAACCATCTCAGGTGGTGTCTCCGCCGATTTGTTAAATTCGGAATCAAGAGGAGGTGGTTTGCTTACACGCTACAGGAAGATCTGCAGCAGATCCCATTGATTAAGGTTAACCCGAGACATATCCGTATTCCCTCGTTGAAGGTCGTGGATGAATTTCTGCTTATGGTGGAGAGCGAGGATAAGGAGGCTGCTGACTTCCTGCGTTTCCTCGCCTCCTCTGGTCTTCGCCGCTCTGGTGGTAATCGTCTGCGATGGGAGGATGTGGATTTCACGGAAGGACTTCTGCGTGTCCTGCAGAAAAGGAGCAAGATTTCCATGACTCCTCTTACCTCAGAGGCATTGGCGATCCTCCGAGAGCGTAAAGATGAAGGAAAAGAATGTCCGTTTGGTTTTGGTGAGCGTCGCCTCAAACAAATCCTTCGTCGGATGAAGAAATTCGCCAAGGGCTTCGAGATTGACCTGACCTTCTTTCATGCCTTCCGTCACTACTTCGCAAGCCGAGCTCTGATGTCTGGATTGGGTGTGCAGGAAGTGGCTGCCCTACTTGGTCATGCAGATGGTGGGCAATTGGTTTTGAGAACCTACGGTCACTTGACCTCGGAGCATCTGAGGAAACAAGTGTCTCGACTGCGTCTCACATCTCCAAGTCAGCCCAATGAGCAAGGAGGCTCTGCCTCCGCGCAGTGAGGTGAGCCGGGTTGGATTCTAGGCGAACTGCATGGGGTTCAAGGGGGGCTTTAGCCACCCCTTGCAAGAGGGGGATATTTCACTCACTACAAACGCGTAGTGGTTTTGTAGTGTAGTGAAAAAGTAGTTAATAACCCCGTCTTGTATTTGAGGATTTTTTGAAGCGTGGATTTTCACGCAAAAAAACTACGCGTTCTGAGTAGGGATTTTCCTGCGAGTGATTGCAGTCACTTATTCCCCATTGCCGAATTACCGCAGATATCAGGACGGGCCGAGGGAATTATTGTGGGTGTATTTCGCTCCATATATGGACGGCTGAGGTGCGGTTTTGTACGCCGAGTTTTACGAAAATATTTTCAAGGTGCTTCCGTACGGTGTGCTGGCTTATCCCAAGGATCACGCCGATTTCACAGTTGGCTTTCCCTTCAACAAGCCAGTGCATTACTTCCCCTTCACGTGCTGTCAGGTTTGTTACAGAACAGCGAGACTCATCCTCTCCGGCACTTGTTGGAGCGTCAGGAACCTTTGCCAGTAATTGCACGATCACGGCATGAAAGTTTTTGGCGGAGGCAAACTCGCTTTCCTCGAAAAACTCTCCGCGACCGCAGAAGAGACCGCCAAACTGTCCCGCAGGGTTTTGAAAATAGAGGCCGATCATGTCTTTGATGCCAAGCGGATGATCCACCATCCGGTAGATCGAGGTGCGATGCCAATCTGACTCACACATCATGGCACTCCGCAGATAGATTGCCGATTTTTTATTGGCGAAGAAATCGGTGCAAAAAGGGTGTCCTGCATGATGCAGTGCGACGAGTTTGGAAAATTCTGCATCGACCCCCAGCCATCCCACACCGGGTTGGAAAACATCCACAACCCCGCATCCGACCCGGCCATACATCGTGGTATAGTGATGACCGCTGACGATCTGCTGATAGGCCTCGAGCGCAGCCACCAGCGCATCGCGCTCACTTGTGGCAGCGGCCACTTTACTCAGTGAGCTCAGCAATGAGACGGATTTCATGCGGGTTGATCATAAGGACGCGCTAGACTCTGTCAATCGACCCGGGTGCGATTTTTTGAAGCAGACGGATCTTTCCCTAAAATACGCCGTTCGTCGTATGGCTGGGAAGGCACGGATCTGAAATATTGATCATAAACCAAGCAATCCCAACCCATGAAAAAATCCACGCTTGTCATTACCCTCCTTGGGGCAGCAGCAGCCTTTCTGCCACTCAAAACGGCCTTGGCGCAATCTGTGAACATCTTCAACAATCTGGCCTATGCAACAAATGCCGGGGCCGATGTTTACCTCAACGGAGGGAGCGGACTGCTGGCTGACTCCTTTAGCACGCTATCTTCAAGCTCAACATTAACCCAGGTCAGTTTGCTGCTATCCTCTGATGCTGTCTCGCCAGCTGGCAATGCCACAATTGGGTTATACGCCGACAGTAGCACCAGCCCGGGAGCCTTGCTGTCCGTTCTGGGAATGGTTGATGATGGAATGCTGCCTACGGATGGAACCTACGCTCAATATGATTTTACCTCCACCTTTAGCTTGGCAGCCTCCACGAGGTATTGGATCGGAATCACCGCCCCCAATGCTGACTCGGTGAGTTGGAGCAGTGCAAACAATGCAAGTGGAGTTGGAACTACCGGAGAATATTTTTTCTTTAACCATGGTTCATCATACCCCAATAGTGAAGGGCCTTGGGGTATGTCCGTATCGGTCACCGCAGCCGTCCCTGAGCCCTCCACCTACGCACTCTTCGGCCTTGGTGGCTTGGCTCTGATGATCGCAGTAAGGCGTAGGGTTTTGTCATGAGTGTCTCACTATAGGGTGAACAGAAATTCAGCTCTTCAAAGCCAATCCCCATGAAAAACACACCTCTTGTTATTACCCTCCTTGGAGCAGCAGCAGTCTTTCTGCCACTACATGGAGTCTCAGCGCAGGATCTTTATGTTGCCAACGGTAACGGCAACACAATCTCCAAGATCACGACGAATGGAACGGTCTCAACTTTTGCTACCGGGATAAGCCAACCAACCTTCTTGGCCTTTGACTCTGCTGGAAACCTCTTCACCGCGAGTGCTGTTAGCGACGACATCTACAAGATTACACCGGACGGGACGGTCTCCACTTTTGCTACCGGTGTTATTGCTCCAGAGGGCTTGGCATTCGATGCCTCCGGCAACCTCTTCGTTGGGAGCAGCAGTACGATTTCCAAGATTACGACGAACGGAACAGTATCGACCTTTGCCTCTGGATTTGGTGCTGTCTACGGGTTAGCGTTCAACTCAGCCGAGGATTTATTCGCTTCCGACCTTACCTCCGGCCAGATTAAGAAGATTACTACCAATGGAACAGTATCGACCTTTGCCTCCGGTCTAAACTATCCTTATGGGGTGGCCTTCAACTCCTCGAGTAATCTCTTCGCGGCAAATTATATTATCGGCAACTCGGTTTCCGAGATTACAACAAATGGTATAGTATCGACCTTTGCCTCTGGATTGACAGCCCCTAGTGGCATGGCGTTCAACTCCTCCGGCTTGCTTTTTGTCTCTAGCGGCTACACCAACGACACGATTTATGAGATTGCAACGAATGGTTCTGTGTCCACCTTCGTCACCTCTGAATTATTGAATGGCCCTACCGGTTTGGCATTTGGCCCTACATCTGTCCCCGAACCCTCCACCTACGCTCTCCTTGGCCTCGGAGCCATCGGGATGCTGATCGCTTTTCGCAGAAAGAAGACCGCGTAAAAAATTTCGTCGGATCCATGCAATCATCCAAAGCAATGAAGAGAATCCTCACAATCCTGACTTCTGTTGCCATCTTGTTTGGAGTTAATCAGCATTTGCGCGCTGATGTAACCATGCAGTTGGTGGCCGACAACGACTTTGCCCTCTTTGTTGGTAATTCCACCAACGCCACCCGGCTTGTTTACCAAAACAACGATCCTTGGCCGAGCCAGATTTCTGCGGCTGCAAGGTTCAATGTCCAAGTGCTTTCGGGCGAAAACACCTTCTACCTTCTAGGCATGGGCGGTGGTGGAGAGGAAAATATCTCTGGAACTATCAATGGGGTCGATATCACAACAGTTGGAGCTGTGCAGAGTTCAGATATCAGTTCGTTCCTTGCGGGATACAATCCCCCCGATGTGGCAAACGGAATTTACAACGCCAACTTATCCGATATTCAGACGGCCCTCTCTTCCGGCACGGTGACATGGGGAAGCCCCTCGCTGAATTCTTCCGATGCCGTGATTCAGCAGGCCGCACCCAATGGAGTCGGCTATCATTTTGATGATAGCACGGCGGTGCTCTTTAAATTCACGACTGACAGCGTGGGAGTGCCGGCAACCGTCCCCGAGCCCTCCACCTATGCTCTGATCGGCCTCGGTGGCCTGGCCCTCGTGGCGGCCTACCGCTGCAGGCGAGCCTGATGAATGCCTGAACCGGGTTTTCTTGTCACAACCATCCTGCCGAATTGATTCCGTGAGGAGAACTCCAGTAATCAAGATGTTGAGAGCCGATGAGGTCATCTGGCGCGCCGAGAGGGCGCCGCGGATGCCACTGCATCGCAAAGCCGCCACGTGGCTCCTCAAGTGGATCCCCTTGTTTGGAAAGCCGTTGACAGGAAAACCGCGGAATGACTGCTGATCTCCTTCCCGCGACAAAACATGGCACTTGCCACACTCAGAAAGACCGCCTGACGGGAAAGTGAACCTTTGAGGGGATCCGTGCCGGGGGGTGCGGATGTCCTCAGAACCCCTGCGTGGCCGACGCCAGTCATCTCCTCTATCGGCTGAGCCACCTTGGCCTCTAGTCGGATCACCAATAGCCACAGTGTCTCCACTAGGAGACATCCAACTACCCTGCTAGCCCTGCCCCGCATAAGCCCGCTGTCAGGCACGGGAAAGTGGCGTGGACCACTTCAATACACAATTGGATCGCCTGTGGGCTGTGGAGGTAGATAGTACGGTGCTTCAGAACCAGAGCCGCCGCCCCCAACTACCGCATTGCTGCTTAACTTATAAATTCGCGTACAACCTCTTCCTTGAACTCGGAAAGGATTGCCATCGGGTTCATCTGAATCCCGAGGATTGAATGGCACATGGGACAAGCATAGCTGAACCCCTTCTTGGGAGTCTCCCCCACCTGCATTGTAATGTCCTCAGTGAGGACTCGGGTGATGGCCGTCTGGCAGTGCGGGCATTTGTTAGTGTTCATGGCGTATAGATCATACGCACGCAGTCTAGCACCGTGAATGGTCTTTAAGTGTCCTACCCACTAGGATGAGGTGGAACCTGCTGGTGAGAGGATGGACACCACCAACTCCGGTGATACCGGAAGAGCAGATGGCAAACTCTCTGCCCAAGGTTCAAAGCCAACATTACTCTCTCCGCTCACTTGCCCACAAGTTGAGAGAGCCGGGAGAGAGGGGCGGACAAATCCTCATAACTGGGAATTACCCCAGGTCAGCAGTCCGATTTTCTGATCTTCCTTCCGACTCCAAGGCCAATGAAGCATTAGAAGCAGCTGGAATCAAGCCGCCAACCTATTCCGAGAATTCCACTGAGGCAAAAAGTAGAACCTGCGCTCATAGATTCGGCCAAACCTTCCGGCGAAGGCATCTTCTCATGCAAGAGGGTCTGGGATCAATGTTGATCAGCTCCGAGAGCTTATCAAATCGCGCGATGTGTGTAGAAAAAATGCGTAGCACATCCACAAAAAAGAGCATCTAGCCTACAAGCCGGACTCGAATCCAAGGACTCGGGCTACCCGACAGCACTAGATGCCCAAGGGAGTGTGACAAACTAAGGAGGAGATCGCAACTCCTCCGACCTAATCGCCGACGTACTGGCGACGGAGCCCAAGGGCGTGGATAATACGGTGGTGTTTAGAACTTGAGCCATTCCAGCGGGGAGAGGGCGTTGTCAATGGCCCTTCAGGTATTTCGAGAAAAAGGCGAAAACGGCTCCGTCGATTTCCGCATCACTCGGATCGATAGTCATGCCGGGACAGGGCTTAAAGACGTGGCCAGCATTTTTAACGATGATGAGATGATGTGGCACGCCGACCTTGCGCTCTCTGATTAAAGTCTTTTAGAAATGCAATGTCTTCTTGTGTCATATTATTACAATTTATTAAATGGATCTCTACTTAAGTATTATTATTAATAATCATGGTTAAACTCTGCAGTATTTAGGATATTGCGTGTTTAGCCTTCCCCAATAGCAGATCAATTCCCCTCAGTTCGGCTTTGCAATTGGGACAGTAAATGCTTTTTTCTCCAAGCTGTCGCACCCCCTGGTAACACATCTCTGCTGACAAAAGAGATATAGCGACAGCAATCTTCCCCAAGGGACCACCATGATGTCCCAATTTAGGATTATTCCCCATAATTCTTGGCGTCCATTTTTTGTGGGATTCAACAGCTGCTGCTGCTGACGTTTCGAACTTATTACTACAGTTTGGGCATGAGATTTCCATATATTTTGTTGGTGATGCTTTTGTGTTTAACTGGATGTGATTTGTCTGGAGTTCAGATTTGTTGCTAATTCGGGAAATGTCCGGCAGCGCATCCGTATAAACACATGCCGATGAAGATTCCGATGATGAGAACCTTGGCGATGGGTAGAAACATTACGTAAAAAAGCTGCCCAAGACCTGTTGAATGCATGCCCACTCCAAGCATGGCCATGATGGCTCCAAAAATGAGGATTCCAGTTATCATAAAGGTATTGTGTGTATGTTTTTAGTGTTGGTTTGTCGTTTTGCTTTCCAGGCGCTTCCTAACCTCCTCAACCAGTGCTGGAATGTTCATCATGCGGCTTGTGGCCTCGTAAAACCGCTCTGCTTCCCTGAGTCCCTTGATGATTTGTTCATCTTGGGGTGATTCATTTTTTACCGTCTCTTCATTCATTTCAGTTCCTCCTTAAATGGTGATTTTTCTGCCAATTCTTTTAGCAGTGTCAGGACTCTTCTATTGGCGTTGTCCACGGTGCTTCTTGATATCCTCAACTGCTCCATGACTCCTTCGACGGGTTGTTCCAGAACCTTGGTCATTTCAAAAATCAGGATGGTCTGAGGGCTGACTCTCTCCCTGACATCTTCTAGCAATGTCCGGAAGGCAGCGTGTTTCCAGGCGCGATCAATGTTCTTGTGTGGTTCATCTGCAGTGGGATCAGATTTGTCGTTTTCTTCCGTCAGTTCCTCTCCCCCCAGATAACGATTGCTGGCGGTTAGATGATCCCTCACACACCAGCGGACAATTTGTGAAAGATAGTTTCTGAATTTTCCTTCAGCTGGGTTGTAGCGGAAGCTGCCAGAGGCTTTCAGAAACTTCACCACAACATCGGAAAGAACAGATTTGATTACTTCCTCATCAATGGAATGCCAGCCGACCCTAGTGAATTCAGCCCTGATGGTTGCTCTCAATGCCGGGGAGTAGATCTCGACGAATCTTTCCCAGGCACGATTCCAATCCCCGGAGTTTTCACCAAGCACAAGCCGGTCAATCATTGAAACAGGAGTGGATGGGAATCGCTGAGTCATGGGATCAGTGAATAAGTGAACTTCCCGTGCTGATTCCAAGAAGAGGGGAAGTCTTTTCAGCGATGTTGGCAAATATGGGAGCAGCCACAAGTCCCCCGAAGTTCTGTCCTGGCTTTAGGTCGGCCTGATCTACCACAACAACACAAACGGCTCTGGGATGCTCAACTGGGAAGAATCCGGCAAACTCAGTCACATACTCCCCATCTACATAGTAGCCATTCTCGATCTCCTGTGATGTTCCTGATTGACCGGCGACTTGAAGGCCAGTGACACGAGCAAGAGGGGCAGTGCCTTCATCGCTCACGGATTTCTGGAGAGCCCCACAAATGCACTCCGCTGTTTTCTTGGTGATGACTTTTCTGACAGGCCTAGATTTTGCAGGAGATTCAAGAGCGGGTTGAAAGAGTGTTCCAGTATTGGCCAGCGAGCAGTAGGCCATGGTCAATTGAATTGGAGTCACCGCAAAGGACTGACCGAATGACATGCGTGGTTTGGTGAATTTGTCCCAGTGTTCAGAAGGGATCAAGAGACCATACTTTTCACCGGGGAGATTGATTTTTGTCAGTTCCCCAAAGCCAAATGCATGGATGTAATTGAGGAATGTGGAATCCGTTAGCTTCAGACCTATTTTTGCTGACCCGATATTGGATGATTTCTGAAGGATCTCTGGGGGCGTCAGATTTCCATAGTGCAGGTGATCCCTAAAGACCTTGCCCTCATAACTGTACGCCCCATTTTCGCAGAATATTTCCGTATACTTATTCACCACACCCTCATTCAATGCCGCAGAGACAATAAATGGCTTGATGGTGGATCCGGGCTCAAACTCCCATGAAACGGAGTCGTCAGTTTGTTTGCTGCTTCCGTATCTCTGGGAGGAAACTGCTAAAATCTCTCCATTCCTAGGATCTGCCATTATCACCACCATCTTCTTGGGATGAAGGCGAGTCATGGATTCAGCCACCACCTTATCAACGAGCTTTTGACATCCGGCCTTTGTCAGGGAGCTGTTTGATCGACCAATTTCTCTCCCGTCACAACCACTAAGAATGAAAAGCACCGGCAGGAGAGAGATAAGAACCGTTGGCCTTGAGGTGATCATGTTGTCTAGTGATCCTTTCTGGCCATTTCTGAAAATCTCTCACGGGAATCGCATTTTTTCCGTAACGTCTGAAAAGATGGCGTTCGAAGGTAGATCATGAACTACGCGCCAGTAGCGTTCTTCGTTGGCTTTGTTCAGTTTTTCCATTCCTGCGTTGTCACCACGAGCAACGAGTTCATTGATCTGCTCAACCTCCGCGCGGCTGTATATGTGGGAAGCTTCCTTCCTCCATCGCGGCTCAGTAGAATCGGATTGAGTGTCTGTTTGGGCTGGCGTTCGTGAAGTCGAAATATTCTGGACAGATGAAGGATGAGAAATTGAGCCCCAACGGCGAATAAATGAAGAGCTGGCCAAGAGAGCTATGATCGCGACTCCTGCAACTACTAAGAGATGCTTGCCATTTTTTCTCCTCAGCGGATGCTCAGGCTCGGAAGAGGGTGTACCATGGGGAGTAGTAAAAATAGCCTTCCTGAAAGCCTCGGCACCAATAAATCGTTCTCTGGGCACCTCACTTGTGGCGCGATTGACCAAGGATTGCAGGCGGTTCCATTCATCCCTTTCAGCCTTTGTTAGATCCCCCATGTCTTTTTCTGGCTGGAGATATTTTGGCTTGCCTATCTTGTCCGCTGAATTGCCCGTGAGGAGTTGATAGAGCAGGATGGCAACTCCCCATTGGTCGCTGTTTCCACCTGTTTCCAGATACCATGACGGTGCAGCGTGATGAGGAGTGCCGCGCATGGAAACCTGAGTAACATCCTCGGTAGCCAGGCCAAAGTCCCCCAGCGCAGGATCACCACCAATGAAGATGATATTCTCGGGCTTGATGTCCCTGTGTTGAAGCTCTGTCTCTGCAATAATCGCGGCACCTTCAAGCACACCATCTATGACTCCTTTGATCTCCCCAAGGGTTAACCATGACTGATTGAGACGATGCCGAGCCATGATCCCGGCAAGAGTCACAGGTTCCCAGTTCTCATCCTCTGGGGAAAGACCATCAAATCCGTCAGCCAGAGGCATTACATAGACCAAGCCATCTTCCAAGAGACGGACATGCTCAATAGGCAAGAGATGGGAGGATCTTCTGGAACTGATTGCTTGGGAATAGCGACTAATGGCTCCCAATTCCTGATCAAGATGGCGGTGAGAAGCCTTTGAGATCCATTTTAAGGCCTTCCAAGCACCTGTTGTCTCGGATTTTACCAGCCAAACTTCCCCAAACCCGCCTTCCCCGATCTTTCTGACAAGCAAGTACCCCTCGATGGATGATCCGGGCGAAGGGAACATGGACTTTTGAATACCAGCAATGCCTATTTCTGGAAAGTCCTGTAGTGAATTTCCTTCAGATTCACACCACAAAGGGATTCCGAAGCATGTTGTTTAGCTTTTTTCCAATGTCACGATGATCCCGAAATGGTCTGAGAGCTTTTCATCAGGCTTCAGTGCATTAGGCCAACGCTCGGTAGACTGAAGGGTGAGAGCTGCTGATTTGTTGATGCATATATGATCAATACAGGCATTAGGGAAGGAATCTCTGGCAACCGGGTCATTCTCGTAGGCAGTAAGTGGATTCAACTCCTCTTCCTCCAATGTTACTTCCAAGATGGCCCTCTGGACTTTGGACCCATAATAGCGATGCCCCACTAAACTTTGGTTAAAGTCGCCGGCCAAAATGAAGATGTCATCAGGGAATCTTCTTCTGAGCTGCTGCCAATCCTGACGATATAGTTCTAATGCAGCCTTAAAACATTGTCCTCCCTTTATCGGGATGTTCCTCCATTTGTCGCTTAGCCATGGAAGGATACATGCAAATACGGTGATTGCTCCATAGGCGGAATGATTAAGTCTGGCCGCCGCACAACGAGCTGGATCAGAAATATCGGAATTAAGTGGCTCCATTGGAAAGCCTGACCATATCGAGCACCATCTTTCGCCTGCTGGATCTTTAGAAGGACGATCTGGCACTCCACTGTGAACTGCATACTGATTCTTTCCAGGAGCGATATCTTGATGAGTCTCCGTTAGAATCGTGATGTCAGCAGGCCGAAGATGCAGATTGGATAAAATACTGGCAGTTCTCTGATCAGTCGGTAGAGCTCGTTCGATATTCCAGTTGGCGATCTTGAGCATGATGATTTTAGAGAAACCTACTTTCTAAATATTGAGTATCCGCCATTCGAAAAATGCCGGCATGCCTTCGCCACGATAAAAGGCCCGAAAGGAGTCAATGACGTCCTCTAGGTGCACAAGATCGCGATGCTCACCGGGGTTCATGTTGTCGTGTTTTCTTAGTTCGAAGAATTTGGATGAGCCGCCTGGATAACACGCGCGGTAATGAGTGTAGGTCGAGCCATTTGTGACACGCCATTCAAGGTGATAACCGTTAAAACCGTGCAATGTCTGAATGTAGGTGTCTCCGGGGGCTTCTAGACAACAAAAGCTGTTACCGTGCCCTTCATCTATCTCACGGATAACCTTCTCAACAAGTTTCCAAGGTGGGTTCTTGCGGTGCAATCCTGCCTGATTCGTGAGGGTTAGGCCGTCTTGCTGATGGTGTTCCTCAGTTTTGGATGCAGTCAGCGTTTCGGGCTTCTTTGAAAGTGTGGAGGTCATGCTGGGAATTATGACATCGTTACTAGGGCACTGGGTGTCCTCGGTTACCCCAGACACTACGGTCACACGGACATCGGTAAAAAATCGTTCCTGATACCCAACTTGCTCCATCCACGGGTAACCTTTTCTCCATTCGGCAGGTCATTTCTCATC
>Ga0007854_10001449_pt1 | contig 15040 bp, 14 predicted proteins | sample CryBogCBH12Aug08_FD_60382 | JGI IMG/M metagenome (GOLD analysis project Ga0007854, IMG submission 60382) | Freshwater microbial communities from Crystal Bog, Wisconsin, USA - CBH12Aug08 | ecosystem: Environmental > Aquatic > Freshwater > Lake | place: Crystal Bog, Wisconsin, USA | collected...
GAGCAATCGCGACCGGTACACGCCGAAGCCCCACCCTTGTTCCAACTATAGTGTGAGACATAGGCACGCAGAACCGGGCGCGCGAAGAAACCGCTACCCATCGACAATTGAGGTGAAATAACAATTTTGTTCAGGTGATTAGATGTGCTTGCCGTGTTGCCATCGTAGTTCAGGTTATAACCGCTAACACGTGTTGTACCCGCCTCTACCGCAAGACCAAGATTCTCCGTAAAGTGATAGATTGGACGAACAACCAGAGACGTTGTCGTTCTGTCTGAGTCTGTATTAGAGCCATTGCCGTACCATGGGAAACTCTCCTTGCCGTAACCTAGGAAGGCCTGACCGTTCACCTTATCAAAATCAAAGTTTGCCGTTTCGATAATACGCCATGCTGAATGTTTCATTGAGCCAGGGGTGCCATTGCCGGAATCGGTATTGGCCCACCACAATGCGCTACCATCAATATTGGCGGCATCTTTGGCAATTTGTACCATCAGCCCATTCTGTACGGCACCAAACAATACGATTGAATGTTTTGCCCACAAAGAGTGACCATTGTAATTAACATTGCTCTTTGCGCCTGCATTGTCGCCACGTATAATGTTTGCGCCAAACCCTAGCGATCCAGCCGAGCCCAAGTTAATTCCTTCGAGGCGGAAGTCATGGTCTGTCTTTTGTTGCGAAGGATCGCCATTCAAAGTCACGCGACCGACTTCTTGCCCACCCGCCGCACTATTGTAATTTTGATTACCTGATCGCACCAAAGCATAGGAAAATTTACCTACACCCAGATCAATGTTCTCGATTCCGGCTCCCGGACCGGTATTCATGAGGGTAAACAAATCGAGAATATGCACGTCCTCGCGTTTGTAGTACCGCTTACCGACCCACAAGGTTGATTTAGCGAAGGCACCATTGCCAAAGCCTGTTGCGTCACCATACGCTTCACGGAAAGCTGGAATGGTACCTTCGTAGTCAGTCACCTGACTCGTGCCATAGGCAACCAGCGTATGAACACCAAACTTGGTTCCATCACTATCGCCCATGGAGGTACCCAGCTTGATTTCACCGTAGGTGTCACACTCATTGCCGAGACGCCCGGCGCCATCAACATTTGAAGAACCTCCTTCGGTATTAAACACGGAATCTTGATTAAGCCTGAAACATGTAGGTGTGCCGCCTTGTGTACTGGTTCCAGATCCGCTACGCAGATAACCGCCGAAATCAACGGTGGCAGCCATAACACCATGTGCTGCAAAAACTGTCACCAATGCGGCAACCAGCTTAGTCTTAGTTTTCATTTTCATCTTCGCTCCTCTTCGATTGATTGAACAAACCGGACAAATCACAGCTTCCAGTTCAGTGAAACACCTTTTAATTTTGAAAACATGAAGCTTGCTCGACGAACCCGACTGGAAGAAGGGGCATCTCGCTGCTCTTGTTACTGTAATGCGTGCAGCACATCACTCATTATTTAAAAACTCACCTCTCTGCGGAGATGTTCTTTAAAGCTATAAACTATCATTTAGTGTAACAAAAAAATTACAATAACCCTTCCAAACCCTACCAAACTCACACGTTATCTCAAAAGACGCAAATTCGGAATGATAAAATTCATTGTAATCAATAATTACAAGACCATAACCGGCACGCACAGTTGATAACCCAACTGCCGAATCACCTTGATTGGTTGCGATTCTGCACCTGCCTGAACCAGCTTGTTTCGCAGGCGGACGATTTGCACCTCCAGATTGGCCTTGCTGTAATCAGCTTCCCCTTTGCCCAGCAGTTCAATCAGTTGCCAGTTTTCCAGTCGTTGTCCTTGCGCACGGGTAAAAGAAGCGAGCAAACTGGCCTTATGTGAAGTTAGACCGACTTCTCCGCGCTCGCCTGATAAGGTGAGCTTCTCAAGATCAAGCTTGAGGGCAGATGCGGTGGGAATTACTGGTTTCAGTCGGCGGGATAAAGCAAGAATGGCTGCACCCAGTTCTTCCTGGGAAACCGGCTTGGTGAAGTAGATGTCGGCACCACTTTCATATCCCTCAATTTTATCGCTAAGCTGGGTGCGTGAAGAAACGATGATGATGCCTATGTTAGGCTGGCTTTGTCGGATACGACGTGTCAGGCTGATACCGTCTTCGCCGGGTAAATTAAGGCCGAGCACCAGAAGATCAATTTGAATTGTATCTTTCAGGTCACCCAACTCTTCGGCACAGTCCACTCCGACCACATGATGGCCTTTTTGTATTAAAGTCTGTACGGTAGTTTTACGAAGAGTGTGATTGTCTTCCACGACAACAATATTAAGTAAGCTGTTCATATAGTTAATATCTCTCCCCTGGTACTTTGTGTGAGATAGATGCGTAACGAGCAACTTTAATCAAGGCAGAAATTGTCTACCTCTTCGCTTATTAGCACCATTCCCAACTATTTTTCTGTATCGATTCAGCTTGACTACTGAATCGATACAGATTGTATTTTCAATGATTATAAAACGATTATAAGTCGTGTCAAATAATTTTTAACTTTCAGACGATTTGTGTTGCATATTCACAACATTTTTGAAACACATGTTTAAAAGTGCCTCTTGATTCGGCCATTTTTACTCGTCATTTCATTCAAGGCTCCGGTATGTTCTGGTTGAATTTGTTCCCATCTAAAGCGCCACTCCCAATAGCCCGTCTGATGACCCGGAAAGTTCATGCGACTGTCGCCGGTCAAGCCTAGTACATCTTGCATGGGGAAGATGACCGTATTTGCCACGGATTTTGAGAGGGCGCGCATCATGTCCCAATTGACTGCCTCGCCATCGCTGGCAAGGTAATTCAGGGCAAAGGCTTTCTCATGTTGGGTTGCGTTGTTCCACCAGCCGAGTGTTGTGTCATTGTCGTGTGTTCCGGTATATGCGACCGTGTTTTTCACATAGTGATGCGGCAAAAAGTGATTGTCGTCGTTACTGAACGCAAATTGCAGAATACGCATGCCCGGTATTTTGAATTGATCCCTCAGCGCCAGTACATCAGGGGTGATGAAACCAAGGTCTTCTGCAATGATGGGAAGATGCGGAAGCGCTTTTTCAAACGCTTTAAAAAGTTTCTCCCCGGGGCCGGGTTGCCATTTCCCTGTAATGGCGTTTGCTGAAACCGGCGGTATTTCCCAATAGGCAACAAAGCCTCGAAAATGATCAATGCGAACCACGTCTGCCTGAAGGAGTGCATGTCGCAATCGTGCAATCCACCAGGCATAGTCTGACTGTTCATGCATATTCCAGCTGTAAAGCGGATTTCCCCATAGCTGTCCAGTCTCGCTGAAGTAATCGGGTGGCACTCCGGCGATAGCAGAGGGATGTCCACTTTCATCCAGTTTAAACAGCTCCTGGTGCGACCACACGTCTGCGCTGTTGTAGGCAACAAATATTGGCATGTCACCAATAATCCAAATATTTTGCTGATTGGCGTAACGCTTCAATTGTGTCCATTGACGCAAAAAACACCATTGGCAAAATTTCCAAAATTGAATTTCGTCTGTGCAAGCCTTTTCCATACGATTTAACGCTTGCCGATTTCTCTGTGCGAACTCCTTCGGCCATTGGGACCAATCACGCCAATATTGGCTTGCAGAGATGGTCATGAATAAGGCATAGTCTCTCAGCCATTCGCTTTCTTTATCGCAGAATTCTTGAAACTCACCGTGCATTTTATCGTTGCTACCGGAAAAAAAATTCATCGCGGCACGGCGTAGAAGCTTCATGCGGAACGGCTTCAGGAGTGTATAACTTATGCGGTCATTTCTAAACTGAAGTTGGGTCGTCAGGTCATTTCTCGATAGCCAACCGTGGCTGGCCAGTTCAACGGGATCTATCAACAGTATACTCCCGGCAAACGCAGAGCTACTCATGTACGGTGAATTTCCCGGGCCAACTTCACTCATGGGTAAAAGTTGCCAATAGGACTGACCGCAGCTGACCAACCAATCAACAAACTTGTAAGCATCTGCACCTAAATCGCCCGAACCGAACATGCCGGGTAAAGAGGTTGGATGAAGCAAGATACCACTACCGCGATTCGATAACATGCAATGCCTATTGGTATGAAGTTAAGTTATTGGTCTTGAATTTACCTATAACTGAATCGATTCAGTTATAATTTATGCAATTATAAATCGATTATGAAATGTGTCAAATATTGTTTGAATAAACATCTTCGTACCAAGCATTAAATCTGAGACAATAGATTACTATGATCCAGAATATCGAGTTATCTAAAGCGGAAGTCTCCGGTGTCAAGACAACGGGAAAGCTCAGGCTGCTAGATGTCGCTGTTGCACTAGGCGTTAGCCGAACAACAGTATCAAACGCATTTAACCGCCCCGAGCAGTTATCGAAAGCACTTCGCGAAGATATTATCAGAAAGTCAAAAGAATTAGGCTACCTGGGACCGGACCCCGCCGCCCGTGCTTTAAGACGTGGTGCAATCCATGAGGTGGCGGTTGTTTTTCACCATAACCTGTCTTATGTACTCAGCGACCCTCTGAGCATCAATTTCCTGCAAGGAGTAGCCAAGGAACTTGATGCACGGCAACTAAGTCTTCAACTGATACCCAATCTTGGCCGCAACTCTCATTTTGAGGCAGCTTTGCAGACAACAGCGAACGCATTAATTTTTCATGGTGAAATAGCAACAAACATCCCGCACGAGATCCAGTCAATGCACAAGCCTCTGGTATTGGTCGATGCTTTTTCAGAAGGAACGACTTCTATCAGTATTCAAGACCGGAATGGTGCTGCGTTGGCCATGAACCATGTTCTGGGTTTTCAACCCGATGAGATCATAGTATTAAGTTTTCCGATCAACGCTGAAGATCGTGTCCGGATTTTGAATGAAATCGTCCCACCGCATAGCGTATTCATTGCAGGGGAGCGCATGGCTGGATACGTTTCAGCAGCCAGAGAAGCAGGCTTCCCGCTCAATCGGATTTGCTGGCTGGAAATTGATGAAAGTGCTCCGGAAAATGCTGGTGAGCAAATTGATCGGATACGCGAGAAGTTTTTGAAGGGAAGTCGCATCGGCATCGTTGCGATGAGTGACCGTATTGCTTTGGCCGCGCGTACAACAGTTGCGGCGTGGACAGACTTGAAAATTGTTTCAATAATCGGATTTGACGATATTCCGTTTGCCGCAACTGCAGGATTAACGACAATAAGACAAGATTCATTCCGTAAAGGAGCGCTTGCAGTACAAGCTCTACTTGATGGAGTTATACCTTCACCATTATCGGTTACCTTAGTTATTCGCGAAACTTAAATCAGACCAACAGGCCTTTTACAAATCTTTCAGGATTGTTGCGCGTTTTTGTTCATACTCGGCATCGGTAATCAAACCTTTGTCATGAAGCTGCTTGAGCAATACCAGCCGCCCCTCAACATCGTTTGCTGGCTGTTTCGCGAGGGGTAATGGTTCAGCAATTTTATTAGTAGTTGAAGGTAACTGTACTGCTGCCTGTGTGTGCACCATGTCAGGTAAAGTGGCCGGGCCAAAAGTTAACGGAGCCGAGTCGGAAAACACGGGCACAACTTTTAATGTCAACACAGCATTGATGTTAAGCCGGAGCCAGTCTTTTCGGTTATTAACCTGTTCCGTACCGTTCCCTGCCAGCAATTCACATCCGGTTTTCTCGGTTGCTTTAATTCGACTGCCATGATCCAATTTGCGTAAATTTCCAAATGCAGTTTGGTAGCCAATATCTTGCGCTTTCGCACATTCACCAATAAGCAGATTCAGCTGTCCGTTTTCGATGAACAGACGACCAGCATTGAGCACTCGTGGTGCGAAGGGGAAGCCGCCCGGACGGAACGAAGTGCCAAATTCGATGTCCTGATCGGGTTTGGATTTGTTAAAGAGACGAACAAGCTGGGGAGAAATGCGATTAATTTCATCCTGAGTAAAATAAGGCTCTGGTTCCTTGCCCTGCTCGCGCTTGTAGAATTGGGCGAGCAAAGCTGTGATTTGTTCAGCATTCAATCTGGCCGGATGCTGGTTTGTTGCGTTGACCGCTTCTAGCTGGACATAATCGTTTCCTTCTCCCCACAGTTGCGTGGAATCAACCGCCAAAGCTTTTGTCGTAACAACGAGGAAGACAGCAAAGATACTAAGGCGAGACAATAGTCCAAATTGCATGTTTTAACTCTCCAAAGTTGTTGTTGGTTAAATGCTTGTGTTTAAGATCTCAATTGAAGGAACTGGAGTTATCGTCTGATTAATGAAATAATTGTTTTTATGCCATTAATTGACTATGAGTATCTTAAGAAATTTTATAATAGCAGAAAATAATTATTGGCGTCATGAAGATTATACACAACAGTTTCTTTGGCGCAGAAATGGCTTACGAAACCCGCCTGCGAGAAATGCGAACAAATTGTCCTGATGCGCCGCCGCATGTTTGGAGAAAGCTCCGAGAGCGCGGGTCAATTCCACCTGTTGGACAGAGCGGAAGTGCTGGCCCCAACCGCTACCGATACGCAAGACGTTGCGCCGTTGCCGTCATCGACCAAAGCTCAAAAGACCGCACACGGCAAACGCAGCCCTCTGCCGCCAGAACTTGAACGAATAGTGACTTTAACGACGTGCTGGAATCCGAATGCGTCTACGATTGCGGAACACCGATGGTAGTGATCAACCGTGTTATCAGCGAACAGTTCGACATCTTCCCGATGCAGATGCGCATGCTGCAGCATATTCGGATGGTTTATGGAAGCAAGGCCAGCGAACACGCGCCGGCGACCGCAATGCTACCGCCGCAACTCTTGCCCAAGAGCATAGCCAGCCCCGGTTTGCTAGCTATGCTGTTGACGACCAAGTATGTCGTGGGCTGCCACTGGCAAGATTCGAGAAGGTGCTGGCCCGTCACGATGCGAAGGTATCGCGCCAAAAACTGGCACGCTGGGTGATCGGAGCGGGCATCGCGCTGCACAACCTGATGCGTGATGCCTTGTTGGATGCGCCGTTCATCCACATGGATGAAACGGTCGTACAGGTAAAAAGCCCGACATCCCAAAGTTACATGTGGGTGCAAACGGGGGGCAACCTGTATGCCGGTTGTGATTTACGATTATGACCCGAGTCGTAGTGGAAAAGTGCCGGTGCGCCTGTTGTTGGGCTATAAGGGCTAAGGAAACAGTAAACCCATATCGGAGCTGGGGTTCTGTGAGGGAGTTAAAACTACTCAAACACTGCACAAGATTCTAACAGTGCAAAATACCAAAGAAAAAAACGCACACCAGTTCTGATGTGCGGGAATTTAAGAGAGGAGAAAACTATTACAATTGATACTTAATGCAACAGCAATTACTACTGTCAAAAAGATATTACGCCACTTTTGCTAGAAAATATACACTTACTTCCGCGTCATTTAAATCTTCTGTATTGATTACTAAGCAATCGGGCAAATTTTAGAAAGAATCACCTCCGGGCAAAGTTTTTTTGGGCTATATGTGTTCAAAGCTATTGAAATTAAAATTCAATCTGAGTGTAAACGTGATATAGGCTCTCTCATCCAATATGGGTAGTCATAAGCCCCCATTTTTTAGATTGCTTTATCGTATAGAGATACTTTAATCATGCCGTATTGGGCGCCACTATGCTGCCATTGACGAGTGACTCAAAGGGCCTGTAGCTCCAGTTCTGGATTCTACATACCAAAGTCAGTTGCACAATCATAAGCAATCTAATAATCTTCTTGTTCAATGTTGGTCTCAACCCATTGCCTTTGAAGCATTCACACTCTTCATTCAGCCCCGGGGATTAACATTAGACTTGCAGGATGCTGCGATTAAGCAAGCTGTAACCGTGCCAATGAAGCCAGCGCACAACCCCCTCTTATGTCGGGAACTATGGCCAACTCAAGCACAGAAACTGAGATAAGCTCGACATTAAGGTCTTCTGTCTCACAGGTTGCCCCTTGGGGACTGAAGTTCCATTGTTGCCGGACAATATCCTGAAACGACTGACCTCCATCCTGCGACCAACGCAAAACGAACTCTTGTGTGCGCTCAATATGTGGCTCATCAAATTTTAAGTATATCCGCCGAAGTTGTTGTGGATTAGTAAAAATTAGACGGATCGTCTGTTTCCCAGTGGTTGCCGCATGCCATCCAGTCCCGCCGTCCAATAACGCTGACTCAATTGGATGAGCGGAGTCTTCTGAGGTGATTTCCACCTCTGCGAGTTCTTCTATATTCAACCATTCAAGACCGGGAGGTGGGATTTCTTGCCGAACTGGAGTGATAATTCGTTTGCGCATAGTTGTGCTCCTTGATTTAGAGCATGAGCTTTGCTCAATTTCTGCCCCATTTCATTCATAGTTTGCCTGAAATTGCCTCTGGGATATTTATTATAATCAATTTAGAACTTGTTTCTAAGTGATTTGCATACAAGTTTGCATCATACTTTAATGCATTAGAAACTGAAAATCTCTGGGGGAAATTGCGATTCCTAAATTTTGGTTAGAGGTTCCGACTTTGGCACATTGCTGCGGGTCATTCCACCATAATGGAGCCGTGAAACGCCATAGACGAAGGTCCCTTGGGGCCGAAAGTTTGATCTCATTAAAAGTGCAACTAAGCGGTCATTTAAATGATATTGGAATTTACCACCGATCGCTGGTTATTGCTGAATGGGGACTTCCCAATAGTAAATAGTTAGGCAACTGAGTGCCGGCTATCTGGAAATTCCTCTTGGGCACACTGTCGGCCATGAAGCGACACTGACGTAAGGACAGCTATGCCCATTTATTAAGCGGTGTTCGGTTTCTGGCGATAGTGTAACTGGTGGACGACTGGGTTCTAATCTCATCAAAAGTGATGAGATCAACCGCTTCTATTCATCCGAACGGTGATGGGTACGGTGTGGGGTTTTAGTTACAATAAAATATAAGTTATTGATTATAAATACTATTGGCGGAGAAGGGGGGATTCGAACCCCCGTTGGGATATTATCCCAAACACGCTTTCCAGGCGTGCGACTTAAACCACTCATCCACCTCTCCGAAAGGGCGCGCAGGATAAACCAGAATCGCTATGTCTGCAATCTAAAAGTGATTCTTCCATTCCCGTAGGGCCGTAAATGCAGCAAGTTCATGCTCGTCGGTGAGGCCCTGTCCGTGCAGAGTACGAATGACCTCCGGCGCGGTGCAGCGCAGAAAAGGATTGGTCGCCTTCTCCAATGCAATGGTTGAGGGAAGCGTGGGCTTCCCTGCTGATCGCAGCGCATGAGCCTCAGTCTTTCGTTGCTGAAGTTGCATATTGCCGGGCTCGCAGGCAAGGGCAAAACCAATATTAGCCTCGGTATATTCATGCGCGCAATAAACACGGGTGACATCAGGCAACTGCGCGAGGCGATGCAAAGAGTGATGCATTTCGGCTGGCGACCCTTCAAATAATCTTCCGCAGCCGCAAGCAAACAGTGTGTCTCCACAAAACAAGCTTCCTGCCCTGCCCTCATTTTCCAAAGTCATATAGGCGATATGCCCGCTCGTATGGCCGGGTATGAACAGAACTTGCAGTTTGATATTTAATTCTGCTAATTCAATGATATCGCCATCTCCGACCGGATGGGTAAGGCAGGGAATAACGTCTAGCCGTGGGCCATACACAGGCACGTTGTATAATCCGGCGAGTTCACAAACGCCTCCTACGTGGTCGTTGTGATGATGGGTACATAAAATCGCGGAAAGGGTGAAATTATGAGAACCCAACCAATTACGCACTGGAGTCGCATCGCCCGGATCGACCACGACTGCATGCTGGTCATCATGGAGTGTCCAGATATAATTGTCTTTGAATGCGGGAATGGGAATAATGTTAATCATAGTATCCAATTTGATTGAAATAATAAACCATGTCAACTGTTAATTCGCTCACCGATTGGTTCGCCTCTCCTCAAGGGCAATATCTACTAATGCGCGAACAGGATTTTTTCGATCAAACGGTAAGCGATATATTTGGTTTTAATGCCGTTCAGCTCGGCTTGACGGAATTTGAATTTTTACGGGCCAGCCGTATGCCGCTGCGTGCCGTGGCAGGAAACAGGGCGGGCCTGCGGGCCTGCAAATCTGCTGATGGAGACAAGTCTGGAAACTATGCAAAAGTCCGGCTGATCATGGATGAACTGCCGTTCGAAAGCGGCAGTCTGGATATGGTCGTAATGCCGCATGTTCTGGAGTTCAACCAAAATCCACACCAGATTTTACGCGAAGTTGAACGGGTACTGATGCCTGAAGGTCACGTCATCATTGCGGGTTTCAACCCAAGAAGCCTGTGGGGAGTTCGCCGTGCATTCGGTTCCAAAATGGGCTACCCTTGGCGTGGCAATTTCATTTCCCTGCCACGGATTAAAGATTGGTTGGCCTTGCTTGGGTTCGAGGTAGTGTCAGGTCGTTTTGCCTGCTATGCGCCCCCCTTGCTGAATGCGAAGCTCATTCAACGACTGCGATTCATGGAACCGGCAGGTGACCGCTGGTGGGCTGTCTGCGGCGGGGTTTATTTCTTGCAGGCAATCAAACGTGTACCAGGTATGCGCCCTATCAAGCCTAAGTGGAATGAGGGACTGGTGGGCAAGTTGTTGCCGGTTGCCTCCAAACTGGGCAGGGAAGTATCGCAGAAATCGAAGACAGGAACAGAATGACCATCACGGATGAAGCAGTGGAGATTTTTACCGACGGAGCCTGCAAGGGTAATCCGGGCATAGGTGGCTGGGGAGCTTTGCTGCGAGCCCGGGGGAAAGAGCGTGAGCTGTTTGGCGGCGAAGCCCATACAACCAATAACCGCATGGAATTGTTGGGAGCGATCCGCGCACTGGAGGCACTCAAACGTCCCTGCAATGTAATTTTGCACACCGATTCGAAATACGTGCAGCAAGGTATCACCACATGGGTACATAACTGGAAACTGCGCGGATGGAAAACTGCTGATAAAAAACCGGTGAAAAACGACGATTTATGGCGCGAACTGGATGCGCTGGCCAATAAACATCACGTGCAATGGGTATGGATCAAAGGTCATGCCGGTCACCACGGCAACGAACGCGCCGATCAATTGGCCAATAGGGGTGTTGAGCAAGTATTGAATAACAGCGGTGAATGACTCTTTGTTCATTCCGCTCAGAGCTTGAAGACAGGAAAAAATAATGAGACAAATCGTACTGGATACTGAAACGACCGGCTTGGAACCTAAACAAGGCCATCGTATCGTCGAAGTGGCAGCAATCGAGTTAATCAACCGCAAGGTTTCAGAGAGAAGCTTTCACCGCTATCTGAACCCGGAACGGGAAATTGATGCGGGCGCGGCTGAAGTCCATGGTTTGACTTTGGAACGTTTGCAGAATGAGCCCAAATTCGCAGAAATCGCTCCGGCCTTGCTCGAATTCATCAGCGGTGCAGAACTCATTATTCACAATGCGCCTTTTGATGTCGGTTTTTTGAACAAAGAATTGGAACTCGCCAAGCTTCCTGCCCTGATTAATTATTGCCCCAATGTCACTGACACCTTGAAGTTGGCAAAAGAATTACACCCGGGAAAGAAAAATAATCTGAATGCCTTGTGCGACCGCTACCAGATAGATAATTCTCACCGTACCCTGCACGGCGCCCTGCTGGATACCGAACTACTCGGCGAAGTTTATCTTGCCATGACGCGTGGCCAGGATAGTCTGCTGGGGGAAGGGAGCGACAAACATGAAGAGCAAGAATCCACCCCCTCCGGCGACATGCCGCGACTGGCCGTGCGTGTCTTGATGGCAAACGAGGAGGAATTGGCACAACACACACAACAATTGGCCGATATTGACAAGTCCAGCAAAGGTGCCTGTCTATGGACACAGATGGAGTTACAAACCTAGTTGATGAAACAGGAATTCACTTCAAATGTGGATGTAACCATCATCGGCGCGGGTGCTGCCGGCATGATGTGTGCCATGACTGCAGGACAGCGTGGTCGTAAAGTGCTGCTGCTGGATCATTCAAGGAAACTTGCAGAGAAAATTCGTATTTCCGGAGGGGGGCGTTGTAATTTCACCAACCTGAATGTCAAACCCGAAAACTATCTATCGCAGAACCCGCATTTTTGCCGCTCGGCCTTAGCGCGTTTTACACCACAACATTTCATCACGTTAATGAATAAACATGGCATCGGTTATCACGAAAAAACACTTGGGCAATTATTCTGCGATGACGGTTCAGAAGCAATCATTGAAATGCTCAAGAGTGAATGCAACCAAGCAGGCGTCAAATGGTCTGTTCCTTGTGAGGTACATTCTCTTCAACCATACACCGCAGACAGCCAGGAAAATAATGCCAATACATCTCGTTTCATTGTTTCCACTTCATGTGGAGAAATTTATACGCAGTCTATCGTTATTGCCACCGGCGGCTTATCGATCCCGAAGATCGGTGCCACTCCCTTCGGCTACAAGACCGCGCAGCAATTCGGGTTAGCGGTCACCCACCTCAAACCCGGTCTCGTGCCGCTCACTTTTCACCCTGATGAATGGGAAGCCTATGCGGGGCTGGCTGGAATTTCCGTCGATGCCATCGTGAGCTTTGGCAAACACTCATTCCGCGAAAACTTGCTCTTTACTCATCGGGGCCTGAGTGGCCCGGCCATTCTGCAAATTTCTTCCTATTGGGAACACGGCAATCCGATCTCGATCAATCTGCTACCCGAGTGCAACATGCAGGATATATTTGATCAACATCACAGCAGTCGAATGCTGTTAGATAATTTTCTGGCTCAGTATCTGCCCAAGCGTTTCGTTGATGTCTGCTGCGGGCAATTCGCGGAGAATCGCCCTGTCAACGAATATCCCCGGAAAGCATTGGCTCAATTTTCTGCCCAATTAAGCAACTGGCAAATCACCCCGACCGGCACGCTGGGCTACAGCAAAGCCGAAGTGACTTGCGGCGGTGTCGACACGCATGCGCTGTCTTCAAAGACGCTGGAAACCAAAATGATCCAGGGGTTATTTTTCATTGGTGAAGTAGTCGATGTCACCGGGCAACTAGGCGGATATAATTTTCAATGGGCTTGGGCATCTGGTTATGCCGCAGGACAGGTAGCTTAAAATGCTCTATTACATAGTCAAAGTAGTCATTTCAGCACTGCTGATCGTCGCCATTTCTGAAATCGCCAAGCGGTCAACCGGATTCTCGGCCTTGATAGCGTCTCTCCCGCTCACTTCTTTGCTTGCATTTGTCTGGATGTACATGGATGGAACCCCCTCCAATCAAATTGCCGCGCTATCCAGCCAAATATTCTGGCTGGTTATTCCCTCGCTTCTGCTTTTTCTAATGCTTCCACTCATGCTTAAACTAGGTTTGAACTTTTGGTTCAGTCTTGGTTTATCTATAGCAGCCACTGCCGGCTGCTATCTTGTAATGCTGTCAATATTACGGCGCATGGGAATTGGTCTTTAAAAATCACGATGCCAATAGCGCGCTTGCCGCCATGATAATCCCTCCCGTCGCTGCGCCACCCGCAATGTAAAACAACCATTTCTTGCGCGTCAATACGGTAATCGAAGCCAGCGAGATTGCAATCTGAATCAGTGTCATCGCCTGGGCCAATTTATGATGGGGGTGCATCAAATGTTCACTTTCCAGATCGGCTTTTTCTGACGCCGTTTCCAACTCCTCTGCTTTGGTTTTGATATCTTTCTTATCTTTTTCGTATTTTGCAATCTGCTCTTTGTAATAAGCCTGCTTCTGCGGAGGAGCGATGTCGGAAGCCAATTCCATCAAATGCCCTTTGTTGCTTTTGGCTTGGTAGAAATTCCATTGGTCGGAAGCCTGCGCTTTTTTCAATACCGCTTCATTCTTGAACAACATGGCCTCGTTCTGTGTTGCTCCGCCTTGATAGCTGACAATTGCACCAACTGTTGCCATGATGGCAGTAAATATTGCAATGTTTCCGGCAAGCCCATCGCCGCCTTCGGCTTGATGCTCTACTTCGTGTTCATGCGCACCATGCACATGAAATCCATCTTCTGACATATTATTTCCTCATGATTGGTTATTCTTAAAAGGGGCTCGTTAAAAACATGAATTTTTAGAGCATGCTACAAACTGTCCAGTAAGGTATTATAAACTCGGAAAGATACCCGATGAAATACCCAAACTCTGTCTAAAACGGAAAACCAATTATAGCTTTTAATACGGTCTTATCAGTAGACAGTCCGGAAACGTGCCCAATTCCGACATTAAAATCCCACTTTCCTGAGCCAAAATCTGCAACCAGATAGTTTGACACGCTACTCTGGGATTGATTTTGTGAATTTTGCAGGGGGCCAAGAAAGGCGTAGTTTTCTATGCCTAGCTGCAAACCTTCTCTGACTTGATAAGCAATCTTGGTGTCAATTTCGGATGTTGCCGCTTCAGTGGGATTAAATTTCAAAGCCCGATCTAAATTTACATTCACGCCCAATGTCCATGGATCTGTTTTCCAAACTCCAATCAGTTTTATTTCACCGCTCGTTTGATCCTGATAGATGGCCTTGGCAAGTCGACCGACTTCAAAGTTCACCGCCCAATAAAAGGGAGAGGCTGGCGAAGGAGCGTTAGGCCTCCATCTGGCACGGACTTTTACTCCATTTGTATCTAGAGAACCACTAGGACTCTTGACCGTCAGGAAATAGGTAGCAGTTTCCCAATGGTCGTTGATTCCGTAGCTCAATTCAGGTGTCAGTCGAAGCTGATGATGGGTTGGTTGTTGACCGGAAACAACATAATTACTATGCAGATCAAGACCAATTTTCCCAGCTTCAGTAAAGTCGTCAAGATAGACCTGAATCTCTTCGGGAGCAGCACTGGCTCCGGCAGATAACAATCCATTCAAAACCAATACACTCGCAATACCATATAAGCGAAAATATATTTTTCTATTTAGTTTATTAAACAATTTTTAAGCATTTCCTTAAGTGTCACTGTAACCTGGTATTTTTTAAATATTTATTGCTCCAATGGTTGTCGATCCGAGTCACGGGTTTCATCCGAA
>Ga0007854_10001452_pt1 | contig 15029 bp, 15 predicted proteins | sample CryBogCBH12Aug08_FD_60382 | JGI IMG/M metagenome (GOLD analysis project Ga0007854, IMG submission 60382) | Freshwater microbial communities from Crystal Bog, Wisconsin, USA - CBH12Aug08 | ecosystem: Environmental > Aquatic > Freshwater > Lake | place: Crystal Bog, Wisconsin, USA | collected...
TAATTAAATGCTCAACGGTCTGAACCCAGCTCGCGTACCACTTTAATTGGCGAACAGCCAAACCTTTGGGAGCTTCTCCACCCCCAGGATGTGGTGAGCCGACATCGAGGTGCCGAACTCCGCCGTCGATATGAACTCTTAGGCGGAACTAGCCTGTTATCCCTAGAGTAGCTTTTGTCCGATAATCTTCCCCAGCATCTAATGCCTAGGGTCGGTTCACTTGGCTCCGCTTTCGCGTCTGCTTGACACGTACGTCTCGCAGTCAGGCCAGCTTGTGCCCATACACTATCGCCACGGTTTCCATTCGCGGCTAGCTGACCTTAATAGGCTCCTCCGTTACTCTTTAGGAGGATAGCGCCCCACTAAAACTGTCCATCATATACTGTCTCCCAGCGTTTATGCCGCTGAGGTTAGAACATACAAAATTCAAGAAAGGTGTTTCATCGACGGATCCATGTCACCCGAAAGCGACACTTCAAATCCTACCTTCTACGCTACGCATGAATCACGTATGGTCAATACAAAATTACAGTAAAGCTTCTAGGGTCTTTTCGTCTAACTGCAGTTAACCGGCATCTTCACCGGTACTGTATTTTCACCGAGCAAGTCTCCGAGACAGTTCTCCAGTCATTACACTATTCAACGCGTCAGAACTTACCTGACAAGGAATTGCGCTACCTTAGGATCGTTATAGTTACGACCGACATTCACCAGGGCTTATAACAGTCACCATATAATCTTGCGACTATACAACGCCGTTATTTGACCTTCTGGCATTGGTCAAGTGTCACCCCCTATACATCCTCTTACGAGTTCGCAGGGAGCTGTGTTTTTGTTAAACAGTTGCCAGAGATACTTTAGCTGCGGCCCCTTTAGTACTATTGCTAGTGTTCGAAGGGCAAGCCTTATTCCGAAGTTACGGCTGCTTTTTTGCCGAGTTCCTTGGAGACCTCTCACTCGTTCGCCTAGGTCTACTCGACCTAACCACCTGTGTCGGTTTGCGGTACGGATTACGTGAAATTATGCTTAGAAAATTTTCTTGAAAGCGTGCTTTATCCTATTTTACCTTGCGGCATTTTCGCTCTACTTGGAATCCATATTTAAATGAGCATCCGGATTTACCAGGACACATCCTTATAGCACGAACGTTAAATCCAATTATACGCAGGATATACTACGCTTCGTCCTTCCATCGCATTTCACGCAAGTTACGGAATATTAACCGTATATCCATCGGGTGCGGCGTTTGCCATCCCCTTAGGACCGACTAACCCTTGGCTGATATACATTGCCAAGGAAACCTTGGTTTTTCGGCGTGCGGGATTCTCACCCGCATTGCGGTTACTTGTACCAACATTCTTACTTCGCAACGCTCCAGTGTGGGTCACCCCTTCACCTTCATCGCGATGCGAATACTCTCCTACCACTCAATAATTCCCGAAGGAACTATCAAATCCTCAGTTTCGGTACGACATTTGAGCCCCGATTATCTGCGGCGCGAAAATTCTCGATGAGTGAGCTGTTACGCTTTCTTTGAATGATGGCTGCTTCTAAGCCAACATCCTCATTGTCAAAGAATTTTCACTACCTTAAGTACACTTAATGTCGATTTAGGGACCTTAAATTGAGATGCGGGCTGTTTCCCTTTTGTCCAATGGAGCTTAGCCCCCACAGACTAACTGCCGGATAATTGACCTTACGTATTCGGAGTTTGATAGGTCTCGTGAGATTTCTCCCGTTCGAGACCTTCCAGTGCTCTACCCCGTAAGGGTACGTCCGACGCAAACCCAAAAGTTCTTTCGGAGAGAACCAGCTATTACCAGATTCGATTAGCTTATCACTCCTTACCACACGTCATCCGAGAGTTTTGCACGGCTCACCGGTTCGGGCCTCCATCCCCCTTTCGGGGAACTTCACCCTGCGCATGGCAAGCTCATCTGGCTTCGGGTCTTTAGCAAACTACGAGCGCCCTGTTCAGACTCGGTTTCCCTGTGACTCCGTCCTCGCGGACTTAGTCGAGCAGCTTGCTAAAACTCGTTGGCTCATTCTTCAATAGGCACGCCGTGACGGACACCATTCTGCAGACCAATCTATTTATATACTATGAGATGAAGCCGACAATTAAAGTCAGCTTGATGAAGTGTATTAAAAACGGCAAGAATCCTTTTATGTTTTAGCGTGATTCCTTTCCTGATGCACTCTTAGAGTCACGACCAGATTGAGGCTGATCGATTCTCAACTGAACTAATTCAGCATAAGCCACTAAGGATTGGCACCAAAACAACGTTTTTTAAATACACTCCATCTCATAGTATACAAACAACTGACACACAAAATGGTGCCCGCTCCGACTCCTTGTAAGCATATGGTTTCAGATCTATTTCACCGCCCTTCCGGGCTGCTTTTCACCTTTCCCTCACGGTACTAGTTCACTATCGGTCTTATGAAGTATTTAGACTTGCCAATTAGTTTTGGCTGATTCCACCGAGCTATTCGTTTCCCGGTGTACTTGAGAACAGAAACAAAGAAGACTGTTTATTTTCGCTTAAAGGGCTATCACCTGCTAGGGCTGAGCTTCCCAGCTCATTCTGCTAATAAACAATTTTGTAACTTCTCTGATATAAATATCACGTCTCTGCCTCGCAACCCCGACAGTATTACTACTATCGGTTTAGTCTCCTCCGCTTTCGCTCGCCGCTACTAACGGAATGCATGTTTGTTTTTATTCCTTCTGGTACTGAAATGTTTTACTTCCCAGAGTACGCTTCTCTATAGAGTAACTATAGAGATCATATGAGTTCATCATACGGGGTTTCCCCATTCGGAAATCTTCGGATCAAAGGTTGCTTGGCACCTCCCCGAAGCATATCGCCGCCACGCTGCGTCCTTCATCGCCTTCAATAAGCCAAGGCATCCACCATACGCTCTTAATTTCCCATCAGGAAATCTAAGAACCGCTACTTATTACTTACTTACACCATTATGATTTTTCTCTTGCGAAAAAATCAAGATTTATATTGCTTGCATTACTTTGAGGTATGAGATTGTAAAACAGCTGTCGTTCGGGATCTCAAGCCGGAGCTTGAAAAGAAAAACCGCTTCATTAAGCGGTACGAGCAATGCCCCATCACTGGGGTATGGCTATGGCCGCTGTGATTTGGGATTTCTGTTTATCATTCGGTAGTGAGAGACAGTATATACGAAGCCAAAATAATGTCAATAGGTATAAGCTATATAGTTGAATGGGGATAAACTGGGGATGAATTAATAAATAAATATCTTGACCTATTGCTATATAATGTGCCATAATATAATTTGGTAGATAGGCACATTTAAATGAGACGCAAGCGAAGGAAAAGCTTGGAGAATTCATTTAAACGACGTGCAAATCTGCACATTGTTAGTCAAATAGAAAGTTCGAAATATGAAAAAGTACACTGCTAGTTTAGTCGTAATATTCCTTTCACTCATGTGTTGGTTTTTGAAATGTCTCCCTGCGACAAATCCGGGGATACCCGCAAATATTGCCGACATCGTGTTTACAAGCCTTGCACTTACATTCTTAATCTGGGCATTTATTCTTATATTTCTAGGATCACCCAGAAGCCTGAACATTTACCTCTCAGAAGGGCAAATAGTGACAGTAAGGGGTATTCACTCTCATCAACAAGTTAAAGTAATTGGTTCAGTTGGTTCAGACAAAAGTGGCCTGGAGACAATCTTTCACTTACTTATAGAAATTAAACCCGGCAAACTTCGTTATCTAGTTTTATCAGAAGATGATTACATGGATGAAATTCGTGTCAATTATCTTTACCGATTCCTGGATGGCAAATTTAGAAAAGTCCCGATAGGATCATCGAACTAAAATTTAGCCGAATAATTTTAACCCGCTGCTTCAGAGTAAATCTGTCGCAGCGGATTTTTAATGTACGAAAACGTAATTGAGCCATACAAATCATCAAAAAACCGACCTCTTTCGAAGCCGGCTTTTCTTGCGCCTTGCGCACTAATTACTTGTTACTTTCCCTATTCCTTCTCAATAACAGAGTGAACTGTCTTCTCCAAGATACGGCCAGCAACTTCTTTACCACCAAGACCGAATGCGAGACCAACAGCGAGTGCACCGCCAGCAAAGATAGCTGTGAGCAACATCTGGATCAAGCCTGGAGCGATACCGAGAGTTACGAGTGCTGTAAGGATTGCGAAAATCCAGATTGACCACTTTGTAACACGGCCGAGGAGTTCAGCAGACTTAACATGACCAGCCTTTGCACTAGCAACGACGATCTTCTGCAAAGCACCAGCGATGACAACTGAAACCATCAAGATCAAAACTGCAACGATAACCTGTGGGATGTAGTTAACAACTTGTCCGAGGAAAGCATTAACTTGTTCAAGTCCGAGGATACCGAATGAAGCCATCAAGAAGACGATGATGATAAACCACTTTACAAGAGCACCTACAAAGAGCCCTGAATTCAGACTGTAACCTGAACGCTTTACAACGTCTTCTAGACCAGCAGTCTTAAGAGCAGCATCAACCTTGAGAGCCTTGAAGAGACCTTCGACAACCTTTTCAATCAAGGCAGCGAGGACCCAGCCAATAGCGAAGATAATAAGAGCGATGACGAGCTCTGGTACGAAACTAACTACACCGTACCAAACGCCCTGTAGTGAGTGAGTGAATACATCACCCCAATTTTGTATATACATCATAAGATTATGACTTAATTAATAATTAATTTGTAATACACTTATTATACCACCCCTTACTGTGTCATTCCTAGGCGGTCAATGAGCGTAACGTGGGGATAATCAAGGATATCCCTAACTAGACGATCATGAATCCCTATACGATATTGAAAATCCTGGGTTTCAAAGGCTGAATAAGATATCTCCTTCCCTATCTCTGATTCTATTATTTTAATGATTGATTCAACTCTAGAAATATTTATATCATCACCAACTATGAGCAGATCCACTCTTGAATCCCAATTCTGTATAAAGACACCGGCAGCAATGATCAGTTTAATCTTTCCTGCACCACCAAAACGTCTGGTAAGAGATTCGTCAGCTTGGATACTTGCAACAGTTAAGAGGTTTTTGAGTGGATCAAGATATGGAAATTTTTCATTTAAAATATAAGTGACACCTTTAGTACTGTGGCGTTTTCTTATGATATCAGCCTTTATCAATAAATTAATTTCACGCAAAATGACTGGTGGCTTACAACTAGTTCTGACAGATAAATCCTTAGCTGAAAAAGTTAATCCAGTATTAAATAAGAATAATCTTAGAAGTTTTACTTTTGGTAGACTACCGAAGAGTGCTGTGAGTGTTTCCATGGTGGTATTTATTAAGAGGATAACATTGTATCACAAAAAAGAGCCCCGCAAAGGGGCTCTTTTTCTTTTGTGAACTATTTAAGCTCAACCTTACCACCAGCAGTTTCAATCTGCTTCTTCAAAGCTTCAGCATCTTCTTTCTTGACGCCATCCTTGATAAGAGCAGGGGCACTGTCAACGAGATCCTTTGCTTCTTTCAAACCTAGACCAAGGACTTCTTTGACAACTTTGATAACAGCGATCTTCTGATCACCAGCAGCTGCGAGATGTACAGCGAATGTACTCTTTTCATCAGCGGCAGCACCTGCGGCAGCTGGAGCAGCAACTGCAACAGCGGCAGCTGAAACACCGAATTTCTTTTCTAGTAATTTGACGAGTTCGTTAAGATCGAGAACTGACATTGTTTCAACAGCTTCAACGATAGCTTTGAACTTTGATGGGATTTCTACTTGTTCCATATTATTTTAATTAATTTATTAATATTAGTAATCCGTAAACAGAGAATCGATAATCAGAGAATCGCAATGACTTTCTGTTTACCGTTTACCGTTTATTTTTTCTTTGCGATTTCTGACAAAGCCATAACAAATCCCTGAATTGGAGAATTGATGACATTGACGAACATACCACGAAGAGTATTGAGTGGTGGGATAGCGGCAATAGCAACCATCTCATCCTTGCCCATATACTTTGATTCAAAGACTCCGCCCTGAATAGCGACTTGGCCTTTGAATTTCTTTTCGAATTCATAAACACCACGAGCTGGAGCTACTAGGTCTGTACTGTATGCAAGACCAAACTCCCCTACTAGTGCTGGCATTGTTCCTGAATACTTCTGAGCATCGAGAGCATGAGCGGTCAAAGTTTTCTTAGCAACGAAGAATCCGACACCCTCTTTCTTAAGAGCGCGACGCATAACTGTTGAATCTGAAACTTTGAGGCCATGAACGTTTACGAAGACGAGAGATTTCGCGTCTTTCATAATAGTCTCAAGCTTCTCAATGATTTCTTTCTTTTGTGATTTTGTACGAGCCATGTTTGGTTAATTTCCAATGATAGTTACATCATTGATTATTTGAATATAATCGACCGCGGCCTGACTGTGAGTTTAATTAGGTTAACCTCGGAAGGTCTTAATGCGGAGGACTCTGCTTTACAGCTTCGCCATGCGCTTGCCTTCTGTCTTTAGCCTTGTCGGATAAGATAACACGACTTCAATAATCTTTCAAGCTTACTCACACTTAAGCAGTTACTGGGATTTGGGATATAATTTCAACAGGAACTCCGTATTTAACACTACTCTTAAAACTGTTAATACCTTCATTTGTCGAAAAATCTAGTATCTCAATACCAATAACATTATCATTCTTATCAACATCAACAATCATGCCGTCATTCACGTTAATAGAATGACTAATCTTGCCACGTCTCAAATATATATAGATAGCATCTGCAATTTTATCGTAATTTATTTTCATTTTATTTTATTAGATAAGCTGTGATGATTTTGTACTCATCTCTTCTTCCGATAAATCCACTTTTAAAGTATACCACTTCTAGTGTTTTGTCTACAATTTTTTTGGTTGCAATTTTACGTCCACCAAAACTATCCCTTAATTTATCTGGATTTATTATTGTTTTCTCCAAATCATCAATCTGTATACTTCTCTGAAACATTCTTATCTGGAAATGAGTTGGAAATTTAAGTCTCATATATAAATATTTTTCTTACTCATACTGTGACAAGAACAGGCTCAACATCTTCCACAACTCTTTATTATCAGCATCAGTCATAGTCTTGAGATCACGATGCTTCACATAAGCAGATAATTGATCCGAATAATCATGAACCTGTGTTAATTTTCCGCTATCAATCGCCGTCTTTATACTTTCAATCCTTGCCGTAATACTCTTACAATCGATGATGACTGGGTAAGTGATCAATCGCCCAACAACATTTGGTTGATGACTCTTTGAAACTGTCGTACACATACCTTTTAATAAATCCAGGTAGGAATCGGTTGTCACTGTCGAAGTTGCATCATGCACCACGCTTACATCTGTTTTTCCGTCACCGTCAACATCCAATATCAAAACAGGAAGTGAAGTGGCGAAAGCTGCGCTACCGGATACATTTCCCGAGTCACCACTAGATCCATTTCCAGAGTCACCACTATATCCTCCAGAATTATATGGAGTCAGTTGTATCGAAGTTGAAGCTGTGACCATTGGAGTCACCGGTAATCCGACATATTCCGCATGATTTAAAATTTTTCCTGAACCAACCCTGTTCACCTCAAAATTAGAACTACCGATATCAGTGCCATTTAAATTAATAGAATACTTCTGACCATTATCTGGTAAATAGATATGAGTACCATAGTCTGTATCTGTATTTTTGGTAATATCAATAGAACTACCAGGAATATTATTTTCATAAGAATTATAAATGTTGTCTGTACTCGTTGGAGAAACTACTTCACCTGTATGTCTGCCTTGCGAATCATAAACATGTAGCTGTGCATCTGAATAAGTACTCAGCTCTATATAATTTGCTTGCTTGGAAACATCTGGCTCGCTTACTACAACTCCGGGGATATTGCTAAAAATAGCAGTGCTCGACGTGCCCATAGAAACATCTGTCGACGAACCAGTTGTTGAACTTAAGATCAAATTACTTGTAATTATATTTCTGATAACAGCCTGACTAGTCGAGGATTCCAATATATTTCCATGAGCAATCTTTCCATTGTCTGTTTGATAAAGATCGATGGAGGCAACAGCATTTGCTCCGTAACTCGCACTTTTTGATACGACAGTACCATCCCCCATATTTGTTACATCATGATCATGTTTAGCAACTTTCTTACATGACCAACCAAAGAAATAAAATCCGCATTTATCTTCACCACTATATGATATCCCTTGCGTCGTTAAAGTATTCCAACCGACTACAGCCCAATTCATAATATTCGCTGGCCAAGAGAAATTATCTAACACGCTATGTAAATTTCCAGCACTGGCCACAAGAGAAGTATTTCCCTTTATCGGATCCAGAGTATCTGGGCTTGAACTACTGACCCTATTATTCATACCTTGAGCATCAATCATAAAATTATTCATATCTGTAAGAGAAGCAATCTGTTGCTGGTATGAACCATCATTTATAGAAACCGGTGTCGTCGAAGCAAAAGTTATAGTTGAACCAGGCATCGTATCGTAATATTTTGCTGATGGTAGTAACGAATAAGCACTCGACATATTTGAACCCAGTTGTCTGGCCACGCTCGTCTTCAATATGAGTCCACCGAGCAAAGATTCATCATCACCATGCAAGATTCCACCGATAGCTTCTGGAGTTCCGAGATACGGCACAGCCACAGATATAACTGAATCTACAAGATCACTTTTACCTTGATCAACCAAAGTCTTTACTAAATATTTTGCCACCAATCCACCATTTGAATGAGCGATGATAGTGACTTTTCCAGTTTTAGATGTACTGGCCAAAATAGAAATTTTATCAATCAAAGTTTCAGTTGTAGTCGCCTTTTTCTCATTACCCAGAACAACGTCAGGTATAGACTTACGCCAATCATAACCAAACGGTGACCATCCACTGATCGTACCTTGTGTCACCATGCTATCTAAAAATTTCATAAACTTTCCATAGACACCATAGAACCAAACACTGTCTATCGGTGAACCTGAATATATTGCTGGATCGACACTTGAACCGTCATCATTTAAAAATAATGCGCGTACATTATCATTCCTATGTGGCTCCCATAGAACATTCCCATCTTTATATAAACGACTAGCTTCAAGACCTGGGATGAATAGTATATTTGAACAACAGACGATCTTCGGTCTTTCGGTCAGATCAGGAGGACTCAGTAACCAAGGAGAATAGCTCACTGGTCCGACCTTTTTTTGAGGCCAAACTAGATAAGGATCAGTGCTAGTCCCCCACCAATTACCAACTGCATTGAATACTGAACCATCCTTTGCATTCGCATTATAAATATATACTGGGGTCGTAGTAGAAAAAGATGAGTTCGTAACACTGATATTTGCTGGAGCTGGATCATTTGATTGCAGACTTAACTGTGCACTAGCCAAGATCGCTCTTGAAATATCACTGTCAGCCATAGAGATCAAGACTGGCGTAAAATTCAAAACATATATACCATAACTAGTTCCCTCTATACTACTCGAAGCTATAGTGGTCGTACCTGAAATTATGTGTAAACCTTGCGAAGCACCTTTAAAACTTGAGTAAGATATGTCAGTCAGGCTATTACTTAAACTCAGGCTGACACCGGTGGTAGAACCGACATTTATAAAATTCGTATGTGAAATACTGGTAGTTCCATAATAAACACTCAGTGACCAAATATTTTTTATATTGATAGGCTTATCTTGACCGCCGTGCATGATGAGTGAACCACTTATTTTGACCATCGGTCGATCACCACTAAGGATATTGGTATCTATGGTCACACCAGGTTCAACAGTTAAGGTCTTTCCGATCGGAACAGTTATATTTCCATCCAAAATATATGGACTGCTCGAGGCATACCAAGTCGTATCTTTTGAGAGCGCCCCTTTTGGAATATGAGTTTCAGCGTTGGCTATACTGAAAAGATGCGTAAAAGGAATTGATAAGGTCGTGGCTAATATGAATATGACTGTAAATAATATTTTTTTAATAAATTTTTTGATAAACATGTAGATTGATATAAAAATTATTTTAATAATCCATACAGCCTAGCAATCAGAGATAAAGAAAAATTAAAATAAAGTTCAAGAAAGAATAAAATTTTGTTCAAATTCTGATAAAGAAAAAATCAACAAAAAATACCAGTATTTATCTGGCCTTTTCTACATACCAACAGTTTATAAACAGTTTTAAATCAATAGATTCTCTGGATTAATCACTTTTACATTTGCTTCTGGATATAATTTTAAGAAACTAGTGAATTTTACGTTCTCATTATTATTCAACTTACATTCATATGCATTTATGACCTGGCCAACTTTTTCAATTACATCAACCTCCATACCTGTCCTTGTCCTCCAAAACATAATCTCCGGTGGAAAGACAAATCTACGTTGAAATATATACATATTATGTCAATAGTGACAAATTGCTCTTTAAAAAGCAATTTGTCACTTTCAAATCACTACGATTCAACTTATCTCAATATCGCAGCCGCTTGGCTATCTAACTGCGTTCCCCACTGCCCCACAAAGTACAAGATCAAAAAACTCAATGCCAAGATGCATACAAAACCGAGAAAAAACTTAAAGAAACTCTTGTCGAAGGGATTAACCATAACAGGCTCATTATAACACAGATTTTATAATTATTTTATCCTTTCTTTATCAAAAATTTATCGTTTTTTGAACTTTATTTTATCAAAATTTTATCTCGGTTTGATAGCCTTTATGTATGAGTAATGAATTATATAGAATACTCTTTGAAGAAAAAAGAAAATGGTACCAAACTATTGGTAAGGTTTATTGTCCATATCTGAAGGTGGATGTTATCTTTAATTCAAAAGGATTCCATCATATAAAATACGATGGGCACGGAAACAGACGCTCAATAGATAATCAAATCACTAGATTAAATTTACTTCCACTCGCGATTCTGTTAATAAGACAAGCGGTGGGTATTCATGAGTATAGAATATCTAATGATAAAAAAACACAATTAATATCTCTGCAACAAAAGATAAATGGAATAAATTTGCGAGTAATTTTACAAAAGAAATTAAATGGCCATACTATATATTTTAGTGTAATGAAACCGAAATAGATCATAAACAAAAAGACCACCTGTAAAGGTGATCGTTTTGTTATACCCACATTCTGCTTGCAAAGATCTAGTGTCCTAAATCAATGGTGGCGGAAAACAAAGCTTTTGCTTAATGAGTATGCTTATATGCTATCAAAAATTAATTCCGTGTCAACAAACCCTATATCCCCTTGTTCAACAATACCCTAGTTCCAGGTCCAACCACACCCGCCTGACTCAGACCATGTTTTGCCTGATACTTCTTAACCGCAGTTTCCGTGAGTGCGCCAAATTTACCAGTCACTGGACCGGAATATATACCGTCATCTTTTAATTGCTGCTGGAGCGCCTTCACCTCTAGACCAGTCGAACCCAACCCAAGTAGCTTTGTAAAAGTACCAGCACTGGTTGCACCACTAGACGCAGTAGTATCCCCTACTGGCAACTTTGATGAATTACCTATCCAGAAATAATTCTGTCCAACCAATCCCGAAGGATTCGTATAAGAAATCACCACCGGTAGAGGTAATGTTTCGTTGCCAGTGATTTTGTATGATGCTGAATAAGTGCCATCTGTCCCCTGACCAACTGAAGTCTGTACTCCAGCGATTTTGACTTGAACATTATTCACAGTTTGATTCACTGCGAAAGTCAGAGTGAGTGTACTATTTACACCAAAGAAAAGATTCGTCACATCATTGGAAGTCATCGAGAATGAAGTCAATTGTGGAGCCTGATTGAAGTTTGAATTTAATGAAGGTGGCGCACTCACCTGATATGGAACAGCTGTGCCAGGACTAACAATACTGACTGGTAGAGATCCGCATATCCAACCATTTGAACATATAGATAAAGTGACTTGACCAGTAGCTAGACCTTGTAAAGTTAAACTTGAACCATTCACACTAGTTGTGAGTATATTTTGATTTGGATTTGAGACACTATAACCAGAACCTGGTCCATATATATTAATAGTTTGAGCGGGATTCCCCATAGTTAAATAAACTTGAGATTGACTAAAAGTTATAGTCTGAGTTGGAGCTACAACAGATATACTTACACTTCCACAACCAGCTGTCCCGGCACAAATAGATATAGTAGATGAACCGGCATTCTGCGCACTTATGACAACAGTATTATTACTTGATTGAATATACGCTGATGCAACAGAAGGATTTGAATTACCTTGAACAGTTAAAGTGTTTGCTGTATTCATAGAATAAATATTCACTGTCTGACCAACTACTAGAGTCGAACTTTGCGGAGATAATGACAACGACCCAGATTGACCTGTAGAATTCACGTTGGCTGGCCAAGACGTAGTGACAGAATTTGCACCGTCAACACCTACATATACTGACATTCCCCCATTCAAACCATATGAATTTGGAGCTACTGAGATGTTAAAAGAACCACTTGAATTTGTCTGGCCAATATCTATGGATGTATAAGTTATATTATTTGAACTACTGTTGGTTGAGTTTGGAAAATAAAAATTCACTGTAGCATTTGGATCGGCACCCGTGACACTTATATTCACAGTTGAAGCACCATTCGTTAGAGACAGACTAGGAGTCGAAGTAGCGAAAGTTGGCTTAGCAAATGATACTAGAATCAACGCCAAGACAAGGGATAAATTTTTAATGTAGTTCATAATGGTTTAATTAATTAATAGAATTAACCGTAAATGGCAACGTAACTGGATTTGAATTCTGACCGTTATTTATATACAGAGTATGAGGGCCAGATCCAACAGTAGTAGGAATAGTGAACACCATGACGGTTCCATCTGGCGAAACGTAAGTATTATTTGCGCGTAGGTTTGAGTAATTCGTATCGAAATAGACCGTAGATCCAGTAGTGAACCCTGTGCCAAATAAGACAATAGAGGTTGTATTGTCAGCATAAGCAGAAGAAGGGACTACTGAGCTAACACCAAACTGTTGTGCAAGAATAGTGAACCAGCCACTTGTCTGATCATTCGATGATGCTCCAGAATTTGCACCTTCTATACGGACACGATATGTGCCAGGAGCTACATTGGTATTTGAATTACTCTGTGATGAAAAGACTTGGCCGACTTTCCAGACATATTGATTTGAATTGATATTAAGTGATTGACTCATAGCAACGAATCCCGCACCTGCACCACCAGGTTGTTCTAGAACAATATTGTAATTGCCATTAATAGGATTATTCCAACGTATAACTGTACTACTACCTATCGAAAGAACTTGACCAGTAGCCGGAGAAGTTACGTTGGTATTTGAAACAACCGAAACAGGAGTCTGGGTAGGTGCAATGACTGGTGTAATAACAGTATTAGAAACTGATCCTGTATTACAAGTATTTTGACTGATGTATGCGCGTGTCAATGGACCAACGTAGCCAGTATTGGAAATACCGACATGAGACTGAAATGCTTTTACCGCAGAGAGAGTAGCTGCACCAAAGTGACCATTTGGACTTGAGGCAAAAAAACCATTCAACTGAAGATAGGTTTGTAGCATTTTTATAGGCCCACCACTCACCTTATCAGTCTGACCAGAACTAAGATCAGAATTTATCTGGATACAAGTTGAAGCATGAGAGAAATTAACAACTGCTCCTATAAGACTGATAACCACGATCAATACAAACGAATTAATCAAAAAAAGGTTGTTTGTTTTCATACTAGCTAATTATACAACAATCAAGGCTTGTTTGGGCATACGTTGTAGACATAATTTCACCTTTTTCTTATCAAGAACTAACTGTAATTAAAAATCTCATTAATGAAACAATGTTGCCGTGAGTATATTTGTGAGTTCAGGAGAATAGATAAATCCACTTGTAGCACTAGTGTCTGTTCCATATGTTAAGGAAGTTAATTGAAATATACCGCCGTCAGTTGATGGTCCTGATGCCGAATAAGTCACGGTAAATGTCTTAACTTGATTTGGAGCAAGATAAAAATATGTTGAACCATCACCACTAGTATCATCATCAGAGAAACGTAGAGGTGTAATGTTTATTCCAATTGGATTCGTAGAAGTACCTATTGCCACATATGGATCTTTAGAAATATATATAGGATTTTTACCAGCCATCAAAGGAACAGAAAAAGTAAACATTTGACTTCTAATACCTGTATACGAGTAATTAGTAGATGTAGCATATGCAACACTAGGTATACCTGCCAGACTTACTATTGATTCTGTCAATTGCTGAGCATTTCCAGCAAGGGCCACAATGTTTGGAACTATCTTATGATATGTAGAATCCTCAACATCGATATTGTTTGAGTCAGTTAAATCTAGAGTAGTTGTCGCATAAATCCCTTCAAACCTGCTATTTGAATCTTGAGCAATTGTTCCAACTATTGAAATATCAGTATACTGATCCCCTATCAAATTTGCCGAAAGATTAGAGAAAACTATTTGCCCCTCTTGATAAACACCTGGGATTCCCATAATCGAATCTATACTACCATTACCAACGACAGTATCTCCGACTTTAAGAGCAATCGAACTAAATAAATCCTGTAAACTACCAGCAGGATTACCATTACCAACTATACCAACATTAACCCTCAACATTTTGAGATTTGTATTTGCATTAGCAGACTTAAGACTAAATATTCCTAGGATAGCATTAGGAGTTGGAATTGATGAAGAGATCTCTATAAAACCTATAGGTGGAGCATTTGGGCTAGTAACAGCTGTCAATGAGACTGACCCATCATTCTTGTAATTAAATTGACGAACACCTCCGACACTTGTCTCTGTATCTGTAACACCTGTACCGTCAACTGAACGGACCTGAGCCTGGATAACATTCAATGTTCCAGAAGCACGATCTGTAACACCTAGGAATGTTGCGCCGAGAGTCAAGTATTT
>Ga0007854_10001453_pt1 | contig 15022 bp, 14 predicted proteins | sample CryBogCBH12Aug08_FD_60382 | JGI IMG/M metagenome (GOLD analysis project Ga0007854, IMG submission 60382) | Freshwater microbial communities from Crystal Bog, Wisconsin, USA - CBH12Aug08 | ecosystem: Environmental > Aquatic > Freshwater > Lake | place: Crystal Bog, Wisconsin, USA | collected...
TACACGGGGATCGGCTTCACCGTGGAATTTGCAAAGAGGTGGAATACCTCCTTCTTCTACAACGCGGCCGCTGGCAACGCCAATCTGACCAGCGAGAACATCTTCTGGAGCGCCGGGGTGAAGTTCTAGGGCAGCGAATCAGGATGGGCGGAGCAAACCTCTCCATCCAGAGGGGCAGAAAAGAGTGGTCTAAGGCCCCTTTTTTCTGCTGTCAGCGTGTGGGGAGAATGTGAGGATTCATCTCAACGCAACCCCGTGAAACTATCCCTCCTTGTTTCGCCCATGCTGCTATCCGTCTTGAGCGGTCCGGATGACCTGGCAACTACGAGCTAAACGAATAATTTTCTGATTATTGAAGCCGACAATCGCATTTGCGCCACCCTTTGCAGACGCATCTTTTTATGGTTTCAGACGGTGATGACCCTACCGATGGTCCTCGGTTCCGAGTGCCAACGGAGAATAAGAAAAACCCAATGGGCAAGTGGCAAAAAACTCGCCTTTAGATTAGCGTATCTAATATGAAAGTTCCGACGCCAGCTGATCGCAAGATCCGGGGGCGGATTCTTGCGCTCTCCGTTGCCTGTCCATTTGACGGGTGTGACATGCCGGAGTGTCCTTTTCACAAAATCAGAAAAATGTCCCTCCGGGTTCGCTATGAATGGGCAAAATCGATGAACGAGGAGGAAGCCAACAGGCTCATCGAATGCCATACAAAATGTGTGGATGAAAAAATGAGCAATCTGCCTTCATGGTGGTAGGAGGAACAGAATACCCACACATGAAAATATCTTCTCCATTCTTACGGAAACTCCACGGGAGGATTGTTGCACTCTCGGTTTCCTGCCCCGATAGCGAGTGCAATCCAGAGGAATGCCCGTTTCACGAGGTTAGGAAAATGTCCCTGCGCGAAAGATATCAATGGTCAAAAACGCTATCCGAAGACGAGGCCCTTAGACTCGTCCAACATCATATTAAATGCGTTGAGGAAAAAACAGGCAACACGCTCTCCTAGCGCGGGCAGTAGTTAGAACGGTCGCAGATTTTTTTAAGGCTTAGTTCCCAGGATTAACAACACATCCTTTTTCCAAAAGGGGAGGTGGTAATTCCTTGTCCCGCAAGGAGGCGAGGCTGCCGGATGAACGGGTTTCTAGTCCTTCAAGGGGTCCACACCCGCCCGATCCAAAGCCGCCCGCATCGCCGCCATAAGGCCACCGGGTCCGAACTCCAAGTCATGAAGAAACAGGCGCATTGCCTGGTCGGTGGAGACGGAGCGATAGGTTGAAAGCGTTCTATAAATCCCTTTTTTAAGAAGGGGCCGGTCATCATAGGGGTTGCCAGTCTCATTCCTTGCCTCTTCTTCCCAATGCACCTCATCAATGGTGACCCAATCCCTTCCCTCCCTTTTTTGGCGAACCATTTTTAGAACATAAAATCCATGGTTCTCAGAATGCATGAGAATTGAACCTTCATACTTCCCAGCAAGGGCGACAATTACCTTCCCGTCCTCATACCTTTCATGGATCGGGTCGTTTTTCACGGCATTTGATTTAGCCGAAATCCAAGAAGAGGAAATCTTTTTTTAAAAAGATAATTACGCCGTTGCCGATAGCGGTCATAAATCTCTTTCATTGCGGAGAGGTTTTTTTATGGCGCTCAGAGGCAAGGCGATAAAGCAGAAGGAAAATGCGATGCCTGGGCAGACCGGATATTCTCCTTCAACCAAGTACTACCTGCTTCTGGTGACAAGCAGGATCTCCAGAACAATTACAAGGTGCTCGCTCAGATATGCACGCGATGCCACAAGCTTGGGGTTCCTATCAGTGAACGGAATATTATCTTACCGCCATAATGCCATTGTCCGGGGTTCAGTCGGCGGTTTCTGTTTTTGCGGACGCGGGGATGTCCGTCGGAGGGAATGAAAGTCTCGACGGGAGGGCGCTCTTCATAGACCCTGTTCTGCCTTTCCGAGCATGAAGCATCTCGCAATCCCCATCATGGAATTTGTGCAGGCCCAACCGGCCCACAAACTCCCCGTCGTCTTCACCCTCAAGGAAGTCCCGCTGCCGGATTGCGACGAGGCGCCGGAGGACGTCCTCCAGGAGGTGCTGAGGCTTGAGAAGGGGGGCCTGATCGAGGCCCATGTCAGCAGGGATGTGACTGGCAAACCTTTCAAGGTGGAAATCCGCTACGTCACCCTTGACGGGATCCGCTCGCTCGGAAGCATGGACAGTGATGACGGGGAGAAGGCTCCCAAAAGAAAGGGTCCCCGCTTGGGAGTGCTCCTGTTTTTTGTCGTGGCGATCATCCTGGCCCTTGCAGCCCTCATGAAGGGCACCGGCCGGCAGGAAGCCCCCGCGATGCAATCCCCGACCCCCGCGCCGGTGGCCTCGCCGACACCCGAGGCAACCGCGACCCCGGTGGCCACGGCGACGCCCTCCCCGAGCGCTACACCCGAGCCGACGGCAACGCCCTCACCGACTCCCTCAGCCACCGCCCTTCCGTCGGCCTCTCCCTCCCCCTCGGGCAAACCGAAGGGACCGCTCAAGAAATCGCATTCCTTCACCGGGGGTTGGTGAGGTTTTCCAGCCGCCGCACCGCTCCGGGCATTTCATGAAGGGAACGACGCGACCTTATTAAGGAAACGTCGCGTGGAACCTGGGGAAGGATAAAGCGGGGAAGCTGATCAGCCCACTCCCTTGCCGGGGAAGGAACTCCAGGAGGTGGGATCGGCCGCGTTTGCGGCGGCGGATTTGAAATCCTTGCGCGTCCAGACGTGCCAGTCGCCGATTGTCATGTCCGTGCGCATCATGGCGCGGAAGGCAAAGCGGCCGTTGCGCAGGACCGGGCCGCTGTTGTCAAAGCCGTTGTCCGTGAAATCCACGACCACCACCCCGTCGATGGCCCCGCGGATGCGGTCTCCCGTCTGCAGGAACTCCAGGCGGTACCATCTTTCCAGCTCCCAATTCCTGTTCTCCAGCTGATAGGCCTTGGACCGCATCCAGGGGTTTTTCATCACGAAATGGGAAACGAGGTCGTTGCGGCAGTCGGCCATCTCCCGGTAAAACTCCCAATGGTAGTTGCGGACATCCTCCCAGCAGACCACGCGCATCGTCCCGTCGGTGCGAAGCCGGTAATCGGCGAGGAAATCCTCCCCCTGCATTCCCGCCGCCCTGGACATCAACAGGGCCAGTCCCCCGTGCCGGTGGAGCTTGAAGTGGAAGGAGACATAGGCATCCCCCTCAAAGCTCTTCCTGGTCCAGAGGTAAACCCGGGTCATGTCAAAGTCCTCGCCCCCCTCGCGCAGGGTGCCGCGCATCTTGAAGTATTCCTCCATGGGAGGCGTGGTGACCCGTATCCCCTCGGCTTCCCACTTGAAGGCGTCGGGGCATCCCTGATGGAAGAATTCCAGGTAGTTTTCATACTTGGACAAATCAAGCTTTTGGGAGAGCACCCAGCCGTCCTTCTCCTCGGGGGGATCTGGCATCATCCCCAGTCCCTCGCCGAGATAGCGGCCCCGGAGCTGCTTCTGGAAGGGCTCGTTTTTTTCCACCGCCTGCTGGAGGTATAATTTTTCCAGCTTTGGCTGCCCCAGGTCGGAGGGATAAAAATCAATGTCACCGACGGCCAGGGTGGGATTGCCAAAGTAAAGGGCCGGCGAGGGGACATCATGCCTGGTCTTCTTGGAATAGGAGGTGTCGTGGCTTCCCACCTTGACCCCGTTGCACCAGAGGGCGTAGAGGCCCTTGGCATGATCCCAGGTCACCGCAAGGTGAAGCCATGTGAGCCGGGGCATCTCAAAGCCGTCCCATGCGCCCGCAAGGCGGCTCGTCGCCTCGCCCCACGTGAGATCCTTGGTCGGCCCGTAGGCGAACTTGGCGAACATCCCCCCGTCAAACGGGACGGTTCTGTAAAACCATGAGAAGTTCGCCGCATCGACATCCTGGACGGGCTCACGGTCGGATAGGATGGGGGCGATACCCATGAATGGGTTGGATGCCTCCTGACTGGGAAACTTCACCGCGGTGGAAAAATCCTGCATCGGCAACACCCACGCCGTAATCGTCCCCCGTGGTTCAGCCACCCCGTGCCTGGTGAGCATGGCGCGTCCGTGAATGCTCGTGAAATGAAGGCCGCATCGTCCCTGATGCTCGACAATCCTGGCGCCCTGGCCCGCTATCTTGTAGTCGCACTTGGCCGTCGTCACACGGTAGGACAGCGTGGGGGAGCCGAACAGATCCATGGGTCGCAGCATTGATTTTTGCTATGGGGGAATACAAGCGAAAAGCTGTCCGCAGCCTGCCGCAGGCCTCAATCGTTGGGGTTCGCAGATAAGATTGAGCCACAAGGGCGAGCGTCTGATGCCGTATTGATGCCGGGACTGCCTGCGTCGAGCCGATAGTCGTGCCGTGCTGGGTCATGGAACTTCGGTTCTGCAACCAGTGAATGGGTGTCAAATCCGGTGGCGGAACGATAGGAGTCGGCCTGATCTGGGGCGAACTTGCGGCGCAGAAAATCAAAGAGAGGCCCGCTCGCCTGGAACCAGAGATTATGGTCCATGGTCAGGGCGGCAGTCCAATCGTTGTCGATGCGCATGCAGGCATCAGTACTGTCACAGAAAATATTGTTGCGAATAACAACATCGCGCGCGGGCGCGGTGTTGGACCAAAACATCAGATGATGGCCGTTGGGATCGGGACGTTGGTTGTGCCCCCATCCGTGGCCTGCATTCACACAGGTGTTGTGTTCGAACAAGATGTTCTCGGTGCGCGCCGTGGCGGGTCTGTTCCAAAACTCGAATGAGTATTCGGCGTTCCAGATCGTATTGTCGCGATAAGTGATGTCCACCTGCTCGGAATCAGTACCGTTTCCCTGATCGGTGAGAGCGGCATCGTAAATCTCCCAGATCCGGCATTGTTCCACCAGGTTGTGCTGCGCCCTGTTCCAGAATTCAACGCCATTTCCATACCGTATCGGTTTTCCATCACGCATTTTCTGAAGGGAACCGCCGATAAAACAGATGTCGCAGCGACGTGCGGTGATGTGCTCGGTGTTGGTGCCTCCTATCCCATGCGCCCCGCCGTAGCGCAGATGCAAATCCTCGTAGGTCACGTAGCGGGCGTTATCCTCCAGGATAATGTGATTTCTCAGTGCCAGCTCTATACTGTGAAACTGGGTGGTGGGAGATGAGTCGGAATAAAGCCAGACCTGATGCTTTGTATCATCATACCAGAAGTCGCCGTTCTGGTGCAGGTCTTCAAGCCGCCATTTTTTGACGCCGCACGCCCTGCCATGGTCAAAGATAATGTTGCCGACATCCACGTCCAAAGGGGCCGTCGTGGATGAACGAGTTGCCCACAGACTGTTGTCACTCTTCACCCAATCCTCCGGATCGTCCTTTGCTACCGACCCTTGGATGATGGGTTTGGCGCCGCTTCCATAGGCGCCGTAGGTCACTGCCCGCGAGGCGTTGCCGTTTTTGGGACGTAGTTGGCCTCTCCACAAATTGTCGCGTTGAAAGAGAACGGTATCCCCCGGTTCAATGGCGGCAGTATTGACGCGCGACAGCGTGCGCCACGCCGTTTGGGGTGAACGCCCGTCGGCTTGATCGTTGCCTCGAGAGCTGCTTACGTAATAGGTGGCTGGCGGCATTGATGGATTGGTCATCGGCGGAATGCCAACTGCAGGATTACGAGCATTTTCCGCATATAGGAGCACAGCCGGCGATGTAATCAGCAAGGCCGCAAGGAGGGATGGTTTCATGGGAGGATGGGCGGAATGCTGTCATTCTGGCCATCCCCTGACATCTAAAAAAAGTCTCTCAACGGAAGAGAAGATCAATCTCATTGCCGACGCAGAATAGACGGGAGTTGGCGGAGATAAAATTTCATGACCTGAGGCGTGGAGCGCTAGAGGCCGCGGGATGAAGGATTGTTCAATTCCTGCACCCATTGTCCTGCTTTGAGATAAAGTTCGGCGGCACTGCGCAGTTGAAGCTTTTCCTTAATGCGGGCTCGGTAAGTCTCAATGGTCGAGAACCCGAGATGTAGTTGCGAAGCGATTTCCTGGGTTGATTTCCCCTTGCCAAGCAGTTCAAAGACCTCAAGTTCTCGATCGGCCAGCAATTGCATCCCTCCTACTGTGAGAAAGGACCGCCGCTGAGTGACTCCTCGGAGGATATTGTGAACAACGTCGCGACTGGCATAAAATTCGTTTTTCAATAAGGTGCGGATGGCAGTGATTAGCTCCGCAGAAGCCTCGGTTTTCCTGATATATCCCATTGCCCCGGCACGGAGGGAACGTTCTGCATAGATTTGCTCATCATGCATTGAAAGAACCAGCATTCTGACGTCCGAACCGCTTGACTTTAGGTTTTTGACCAATTCAAGACCGCTTGCCCCTTTAAGCGAAATATCAATGATCGCGACATCAGGTTTCTCCACTGAAATCAGCCTCTCTGCATCCTTGATATTGTCGGTTTCGGCGCAGACCGTGATGCCAAGTTCGCGTTTTATCATGCGGGCCAGCTGTTCCCGGAACATGAGGTGATCCTCGACAAGAACGATCTTTTTATTTTGCGCTTGAGATGACCTCATTTTCCGAGGGGAGTTGCCGCTATAGGTGATGGATTATTCAAGGAGACATCGACAGTGATGAAGGTTCCCTGTCCGGGATTGCTTGAAATGTCATATAACGCGCCGATTGATCTGGCGCGGTACTCCATGCTTCGCAATCCCATGCCACCCTTCTGGCAACGCAACCCATCCGGCAGTCCTTTGCCATCGTCACGGATCACGACGGTCAGCTTGTCGCCTCGGATCTTCATCGAAATGAAGAGGTTTTCCGCGCCGGCATGCCGTAGCGAGTTGGAGATTGCTTCCTGGATGATACGATATAACTGCAGGGATATCTCCTGATCTGTGATATTGACCTCATCCAGATCCATTTTGATTACTGCACTTGAAGTGGGTGCCATAACGAGTCCCAGTTGTTTGATCGAGGATGTCAGGCCCGATTCTTCCAGAAAAATCGGGCTGATTCCGGTCGCAAGACAGCGCGCATCAATCATAGCCATCCTGATGAATTCATGAACAAGGGTTACCTCTCCCTGGATGTCCGTTCCTTTCGATGACAATTCTTCCAATAGAATTGTGGTGGCGCAGTTGATGGCACTTAGTTGCTGGCACAGGCCGTCGTGAAGTTCACGCCCAAATCGCTTTTTCTCATATTCGCTGATTGCAACCAGATCATTTTCCAATTGATTCCGATCTTTCAGCATCTCGATCACGATCTTATCAGATGCTTGCTTCCTACGGGCAAGAGAAGAGGCAAAGCCGACCGTCAAAAAAAAGACAAAAATCTCTCCCCAAACAAACGTAAGATGGAGGGGGTTCTTAAAGGGAAAAAAATCTAAGTTGGCATATAAGCAGACAACAAAGCACAAAAGAACAACAAGCGCGCCCGTGACTTCGCCGCACCACCATACACTAATGGCTATCGGAAGGGCGTAGAGTGTGAATAGAGGCACCTCGTTTGTGATGTAGTCAACCCATCCGACGAGAAGAACCAGCATCACGGCAAGAACCAAGATATTCGGTTTGCACGCGAATTTGCGCGGAGTCTTACTCATGGTTGGTCCGTCAGAGGGGTTCATTCATCCTGTTATCTTGGGAGAGTTGCCTTGAACTTCTCATAATCCCTCACGTATTCGTCAGGGCTGTAGTGGTGTGAGGCAAGTGCCAAAAGAATGGAATCGGCGGGTTCAAGTCGCTGAGATGCCAGGATTCAGGGGAATCCTGATCAATTTCAGTACCACTGCGCCGCACGGCGGAAACGCAAGCATCGGCGCTCAGAGCCGGAAAGGCAACTTTGTGACCGAAGCCGATATGTAGGGCACGCAGGATGAGATCAAGGGTATCAGTACCGCTAGCCACTCCGACAGCTTTGCCGTATCCGAGCCATGTTGTAAATTGACTTTCATGGTCAGCAACTTCCGCGCAACGGATGAACTTACCCAACTCCAATACTCGTTTAATGGCCTCTTCCAACTCAGCGTGCTGGGCTTCTGTGTCAGTGGCCTGAAACAATGAAAAGGGGATGCTGTGAATCTCTACCATTACCAACCGACACTACATCCTTAGTCACAAGATCGCCGACATGACCATATTGTAGCGTTTGGCGCTACAGGTGGAATCATGCTGAATGCAACACAATCCTCATCCTTTCTGTTGACCTTAGGGTGGCATCCGTAACTTACTAAAACGGTGAAGAATCCCCCCCGTCTTTCGCTCAGATTGATGGGTTTATTGTTCGCTCTTTCATCCCTTTATCATCCGCTGCTGGCGGAAGACTCGCCGGAGGATCTTTTCAAGGCTGGGGTGGCATCCTTCCAGGCCGGCGACTTTAACAAGGCGGCAAAGAACTTCGAGGCTGTCCTTTCGGTCGGGCCGAGCGGCGAGGCCTTGGAATCCGTCCTCTTCGCATTGGCATCCACGTTTTACAACCAGAAGGATCTGAAGAAAGCAGAGGATTACTACAACCGCTGTCTCAAGGAGGTTCCAGACGGAAAGAATAGAACCAAGGCCCTGATAGCGCTCTCCGGAATCCAGAAGCAGACAGGCAGGAAGGCCGAAGCTGAGCAGACTCTCAAAAAGGCATCCGAGGGAACGGGAGATATGGCTGGACAGGCCAAGCTGGCGGTGGCGGAGACGCAGGCTGAGTCGGGACATCCCGAGGAGGCCGCGGCAACGATCCGTCCCATGCTGGAGGGAGGTGTCAAGGACGACGCATCTGTGGATGCCGCAATGGCCCTTGCCAGAATCGAGTCGAAGCTCGGTCATTTGGACGAGGCTCTCAAACTTCTCGACAAACTGCAGATGGCGGCCGACGTGGTTGACAATCCCCTCCAACTCGATTTTCTGGCGGTGAATATCGGCGACGGATTCCTTGCGAAGGGGGAAAGGAAGAAGGCCCTGCGAATGTATGCAGTCGTTCGACCCAAGGCCGTGGTGATTGATCTCCAGAAGGCGCGTATTGCCGCGCTGGAGCAGAAGATGGTCGACAATAAGGCCACGCTCCAGACCAACCCGAAGGCCTTCATGGAGGTCAATGCTGCCAATGCGACTATCCAATCGGACATCAACGACAAGAGGAAAGCGTTGGCCCAGTATGAAAAGGCCCCAGATACTGTAAACGCCGTCAGGGTACGACAGGCCAGAGCCTATGACGAAATGGATCGGAAATGGGAGACCATCCTGATTTGGGAGAGCCTGCTGGACGGAGGCGATCCCAAGCTCCGCGAGGACGCCCTTTTCAGCATTGGCTCAGCTTACTGTTCCCTGGGAAGATCGAATGACGCTGCCATCGCGCTCGATAAATATCTTTCGGAATTCCCGAAGGGCAAGTATGCGTCCCAGGCGACTTACCTCAAGGGAGCGGTCGCCTTGGAATCCGGAGATATAGTGAAGGCTGAGACCGTATTCGGCGACCGGTTGGAGTATGGAGATTCATCGGCGTTGGCGGCGGACATGCAGTTCCTTCTCGCCAATTCAAAATTCGCGCAGGGTGCCGATCCTAAGAATCCCAAGCCAGCCAAGTACAAAGAAGCCATCGGGGGCTACCAGAAGTATCTGAAGAAATATCCGGATGGGAAATTCTCCGAGGAATGCCTCTACCGAATCGCACTGTGCTCGTTCCAGTTGGGGGATTACGCAAAGGCTCTGGATGGGTTCCTGGAGTATTCCAAGAAGTATCCCGATGGGGTTTTTGCAGGGGATTGCGGTTATCGGATTGCCCTGTGTTATCAGGCGGCAAACCAATACGACGAGGTGATCAAGCGGTGCGGGGAATGGCTCAACAAGCGCAAGGGAGAGCAAATGCAGGCCGAAATTTTGGCGCTTCTCGGCGATGCTTACGCCGCAAAGGATAAGCCTGACGACGCAGCCGATGCCTACCGCCGTTCGGTCAAACTTGGTGAGAGTGATGAGCTGCTGAAATACTCCCTCTTCCAAGCCAACACGCAGTACCAGAAGCGAGATCGATGGAACGAGATTGGAGAGATGTTTTCGGAATTCGTCGACCGACATCCGGATCATCCCGCCGCTGTCGCCGCAGTGTTCTGGGTCTCCAAGGCGAAACTCAAGGACGGCAAGGGGGATGAAGCAAAGCGCTACCTGGCGAAAAATATCCTCAAGAATATCAATGACCGGCGCAAGGATGCCGTGGAGATGTTGCTCTCCCAACTTGCGCAGACGTGTTCCAAGAGGCCGCGTGCTCTCCTAATAAAAAAAGACTCCGCAGTTCCCTCCCAGCCGACCCCTGCTGTGCTGGTGACGGCCAATGCTTCTCCGACGCCGAGACCTTCAGCCACCCCTCTTCCCCCTTATGATGGCGTGGCGGATTTGGCGAAATACCTAAATGAGAGCAACGTCGGAACCTCGCCCCTGGCGCTGGCGCGGCTGCGTTTTGCCAAGGCTCAACTTGCAGGCTACACGAGAAAACCGGACATCCAAAAGCAGTTGATGGTCTCGATCTATAGTGATTTCAAGGCCGACCAGTTAAGCGCCCAGTTGCTGGCGGAGTGTGGCGACATTGCGCTGGATAAGGGGGAAACCGACAAGGCGGAATCATTCTACAAGGAACTAATGACCTCCTTCCCTCAGAGCGACCTGCTGGAATATGCCTACTACGGGATGGGTATGGTAGCCCTTGCACGCAATCAACCCGATAAGGCGATCCACTGGTTCGACGATGCCGTGGAGAAAGCAGCAGCTGAGGCCAAAATTGCCGACATCACCTACGGGAAAGGCCGGGCGCTACTGACACTTGGAAAACTAGAGGAAGCAAAGAAAATCTTCCAGCAGATCGCCTCTGCCAAGGAATGGCGTGGTGAAATCACCGCGAAGGCTTTGCTGTCACTCGGTGAACTTGAAGAAAGGAAGGGGAACACGGCCGACGCAATCCAGTATTACCAACGGGTCTTCGTGGCATACCAGCGCTACCCGGACGTGGTTGCTTCAGCCTATCTGAAGGCCGCAGATGCATTCATCAAGCTAGGTCAGGGTGACAAGGCGGCAGCACACCTGCGCGAGATGCTCTCCAAGCCCCGCTTGGCACAGTCCTCTCTGGCCGATGAAGCCAGAAAGAAACTGGAATCCCTGCCGCCGCCCTCGCCCACCGGGCCATCATCACCCGCTGCGAAATGAAAAATACTGTCCTTCCCCTACTCTTGGTTGGCTTTGCTTTCCTCCCTGCCGCCGGGACGCTCCATGCCCAGCAGGTCACCATGAAGGATGGCCAAGTCTATGACAGCTCTACGCTACGCCGCAGCGGGCAGTCCATTTTTGTGAAAGTCACCAGTGCCGGAGGCTTAAGCGCGGTTGAGATGGGGCTTCCCGTTTCCCGAATTGCAAAGATCAGCTTTCCCGAGCCACCCGAGCTGACACAAGCCATGGAAGCGGCCACAAAGGGGAAGATTCAGGAGGTTCTCAGCCTGACCGGCCCATACGTTGCGGCGCAGGGAGATTACAAGGATCTTCCGGGTTCTTGGTGGCCCAGAATGGCCTCTCTCAGGATTCAAGCCCTGGCCGGCACCGGCAAGTACGCCGAGGCGGCTGCACTGGCACGAGAGATTGGTGCAGCTAATACGACAGGAGCTGATTCGATCTGCAAGGGTGGCACATTGTTCGGATCGCTTCCTTCGGGCGAATCCGAGGCGATCATTCTTGGCGCAAAGGGACTTCCAAGGATAGGCGGTGACAATGGATCCGCTCTTGCTCAACTGGCTCTCGGTCAAGCCCTCCTCCTAAAGATGGATTATCTGGGAGCCCTTCGCTCATTCCTAACCGTGATCGTTTTCTACCCCTCGAGCTCACTGCTTCTGCCTGCAGCACTGCAGGGGGCTGCCGATTCCTACATGGGCCTCAAGGACCAGCAACGCGCACTCCAGGCCTTTGATGAGATTTCCTCCGACTGGCCCGATTCCCCGCAGGCTGCTGAAGCAAAGAAGAAAGCTGCCAGTCTCAAAGGACATTGATTCTCAAATCCCTACACCACTAGAACACATACAAACAAACCCCATCAAAACCATGAAGTCCCGCCACGCATTCATTATACTGCTTTCCGCAGTCATTCTCTGTTTCGGTGCCTCCATCGCCTCCGCAGAGGAAGTTTCAAAGAAAGATACCAAGGCGGTGCATAACAAGTCACTTCTTGAGGCCCTGGTCCAGGGGGGATGGGTCATGTTTCCCATCGGCATCATGTCTGTGCTCACGGTCTATCTCTCGACGGACGGCTTCAGGAATACCTCGATTCGGAAAACCTCCCCGGCGGCTTATGAGGAGGAAGTGAAACGCCTCTTCCAGCAGGGGGATTATGTGGGGGCCTACACGTTTTGCCGGGACAACAAGTCACCGCTCACCAATGTGCTTCGAGTCGGCATCTCACTGCTTGGTGACGGGAAGACAATGGTGGAGGAAGGAATGATTTCAGAGATGCACAAGGAGAGTGCGGCAATGGGCACTCAGATCAACTACCTCTCGGTCATCGGAGTCGTCACTCCGATGATGGGTCTACTGGGTACGGTCACGGGAATGATCAAGGCATTCAGTACGCTGGGTGCTTCCGGAATCGGCGATCCCTCCAGCCTATCGGGTGCCATTGGCGAGGTGCTGGTGGCCACAGCCAGTGGACTAATCATCGCGATTCCAGCATTCGGGATGTTCTACTACCTGCGAAGCCGTTCGACCACCGCGATGCACCACATTCAGGACATTATCAACCTGCTCTTCCGCAAGATGCCCTACGATTCCCTTGCCGGGGTTCATATCAGCGGCGAAGAGATTTATGCAGGCATCCCTAACTGGCTGGTGGAAGGCGTTGCTGCTGAAGGCACAGAATCCGATGCCAAATAACCTGCAAAGGGAACCCCAAATTTCCTGAATTATGGCAGGCGGAGGAGGAGGACTAGAGAAAGGGGAGCCGGACTTTCAGATTGCCCCCATGGTGGATGTCCTGTTGGTCATCCTCGTTTTCTTTATGGTGATCACCTCGGCGCAGGTGCTCAACATTGACCAGACAATCAAACTTCCGATTGCACCCGAGGCCTCCAAGAAGGACGACTCCCGTCAGGAGGCCATTGTCAATGTGCGATGGGATCCCACGACCGAGAGGAGCGTCATCAACTTCCAGGATCGACTCTACGAACGGGGGGCTGACTTGATCGATCCCCTGAAGGCAGCCAAGGCTCATGGCGATCAGATGGCTGCCGCCAATCCAGGACAAAATCCGGAGTTCCGCGTCGTTATCCGTGGCGATCGCGATGTCCCCGCCCTCTTTGTCTCCCAAGCCATGAATGCGGCTGCTGCTGCGGGCATCTCCGACATCGCCTTCTCGGCGGTCAACCACGACTAAATTACTTCCCACGATGAAATCATTTGTTGTTGAGGATGACGGGACGATGGGATTCCAGATTGCCCCGATGGTGGATGTCGTCTTTGTGATCATGCTTTTCTTCATGGTCATGGCGGGTGCGGTGAAGGTGGAGAAAGAGCTCGCTACGAAACTGCCGGGCAGCATCGAGAGTTCCGGCGCGGTGGAGTTTAACGACGAGACAATCATCTCAATCTCCGACGAGGGGGAGGTATCTCTCAACGACGAACCTCTCGATCCTGCCGATAGCACGGCTCTCCCGGCACTTCGGGCCACGCTCATGCGCCTCAAGGAGAGCGCTGATCATGCAAAACAGCCTGTCGTGGTCACAATCGAGAGCGATCCCCATGCGAAATACAGTCGTGCGATCGACGTCCTCAACGCGCTGGCCTCCGCCAAGATAACTAATGTCACCTTCAACGTGAACGAAGAATGACGGACCAAAGCCAACCAAACAAGGAATCGGCACCAGAGGAGCTGCATCCCATTCGCAGGAACCTCTGGCAGCGCTGGATGGACTGGAGCGGCAGCTTCCTCGTGCTCAGCCTCATTCTACACATCGTGCTGCTTGGAGGAGCCACTGTCGTAGTGGTCCAGGTGGTTCAGGGGCGAAAGGAAAGGCTCAAGTTCACCGCGCCGCCCCCGAACCCAGCTGGCATGGTTGAGCACAAGGTGAAACCGCCCAAGAAATCCCTCGCTGCCGCCCCGGCCATCACCAAGCGCATCACTTCATCCGCCGCCAACGCCAGCATTGCTTTGCCGACCATGGAGATGAATTCCTCCTCACCCGATGTCATGGCATCGGTCATGAACGGCTTGGGCTCAGGCGGACTCGGATCCGGCGCCGGAGGAGCGGCAGGCATTGCCTCAATGCCTCTCGCAGGACTGACGGCCTTCGGTTTCAGGGGAACAGGGTCCGGGGGGCTTGTCGGCCATCTCTACGATCTCAAGCAAACCAAGGATCACCAACCTACCGAGATCAAGGATGATGGAACCTGGAAGGATCCGGAGTTCTTAAAGCACGTTGGAGAGAAGTTCAATAACGATCAATCGCAGATATTAAGCTACATCGGTTCTTGTTATGGAGGTGCGCTCAAGGATCCTGCAAAGCAGCAACTCTTCTCCGACGGCATGCGCGCCGAGGCGAAATTCTTGAATGAGTTTCTAAGTGGCGATTGGTCAGAAGCAAAATTGAAACAATACTACTGCGCCCAGGACGCCCTCACCGCATACCAGTGGTCGATCGCGAAGGCCTCCGCCAAGGAGGCAACCAAAGCATTCCAGGTGGAGAGTGAGGTGAAGCCTACCCATCTGCTCATCGTTTACCGCGGGAAGGTCCGTGCTCCACGGGATGGCTCATTCCGCTTCGTGACCCTCGCGCGGGGGGGACTCGTATGCGTCCGCTTCGACGAACAAAAGGTATTCGGGTACGCCAATTATGCCAGTCACAGCATGGTCGATATGAAGGATTTCCAGTTTACAGACCCCGACAAGAAGCCAGTCTATTACATGTACGGGGCCGGTAAGTGGTTTCAAGTGCAGAACGGAAAGACTTACCCCGTCGAGATCGTGCTCTCACTCGGGGCTGGCGACTTCG
>Ga0007854_10001455_pt1 | contig 15015 bp, 8 predicted proteins | sample CryBogCBH12Aug08_FD_60382 | JGI IMG/M metagenome (GOLD analysis project Ga0007854, IMG submission 60382) | Freshwater microbial communities from Crystal Bog, Wisconsin, USA - CBH12Aug08 | ecosystem: Environmental > Aquatic > Freshwater > Lake | place: Crystal Bog, Wisconsin, USA | collected...
GAAGTGACCAAGAGATCGGATGGTCAAGAGATGCGTCACCAGTTTGTGTTGATTGACTTGACTGATGTGGCGCCGCTCAAGTTGCTCGTCAGCACGGGTACGGGCCGCTTCGTCGACGAGTCGCTGAGCCAGCCCTTCATCGTTCGATCCGCCAACGAGTATCTGAAGCAGAACGCGTGCATTGTGGCGGTAAAGAACTCGATGCGGTCAGGCCGGCACGCTGCAGGCACGGCGATGTTGATGAGCGCCATCAGTATGAACAACGGAGCGGTGTGTGACGAGGATGGACTGGGCGTCGTCGACCTCGGCCGCAATCTGACCTCGTATATCCGAGGGCTGAACGCCGAGGAACAGGCCAAGGGTATGCCGGAGGCCGTGCGACGCGCGCAATTGACCCGTACGGGCAATGAGATGGTTTCTGGACGGGTGACGTGTCACACGGCGTCCGCCTGCCCTCCGGGCTTTGGCTACGCATGGCTCAAGAGCGCCGGTGGAAGTCCGGTCGTTCGAGTTCTCTTTCTCGACAACGACGCGTGCCGACCTGGAGACGATGAGGTGGCATACGGCCTCAGCGAAGTTCGTTACCCGAACGGACACGCGCGAGCGGGCTCTCGAGTTGACCAGGTAGAGAATGTCCGTTTCGTCCTCACCCACTTCGGCAAGACCGGCTGGTCAACTCAGAAGATTGTCGATGCCCTCATCCAACGTCAGTACTCAACGGACCAGTATCGCCATTGCCACGGTTTAGACGCTCACATCACAGAAGGTGCTTCTCACTCTGTACTCGATGCCATCTTGGCGAATCTTGAACTCTACGAGACCGGCATCCTGCAACGAAGCGTCGGCGGAGGCGTCGAGCCATTGCTGATCTCTGGTTGTCTCCCTCCCGATGGTCCATGGGCTGAGTCCTCAGACTTCGCTCGTATTCGTACCGTCCGACGCGAACGCAAGGCGGTACGTGACACCTACACGACGCTCACCTTCTCCGGCCTGCGCGCAACGTTGGACGACGCCCCTGTCGTCATGCTCACCGACAATGGAAGAACACGCAAGAGCCGCACCGGCCAACTTCCCTACTACACGTTCTTTCGAGCCGACGTATATCCCGGGGTGACACGGGCTGCTGCGAGCAATCGCTCTCTTCCTCCGATGGAGTTTGCCGAGAGCATCGTTCGCGGCTTGATGGACGCAGCAGATTTGCCTCTGGACGCGTTCGACCCGGAGGAGGCTGCGCCCTCGTCGGACCCCGAACTGGCTCGTCTACGCACGTCTCAAGCTCGGCTTTCCATGGAGATCGAAGCATTCGAGCGCCAACGCGATGGCCTCTTTCGCCGTCTCGCAGAGTTCGGAGCCGACGGAGAACCGGTGCTCCGTGGAGCACTGCTGGTTGACGCGCAGGCGCACTACAACCGAATCGTCGAGGAGGAGTTGCCCTCACTCACGCGTCGCAATGTCATCGTGTCCCAAGAACTTGACGACATCTTGGCACGTCAACCCAAAGCGGCCCCGGCCGACTTGCTTCTTCACCTTGTTGAGTCGCTGCGAAACCCGACCGATCGACGGTTTCGCGCTAATTGGCTCACGTCATTGCATGACGTTGCATTCACTTCGAGCGTCGGGACACGAGACTGCTGGAAGATCAAGATTGTGGAGTGGTCCGGACGTGTTGCACTGACCAACGGCGAAGAGGAGGTTTCGATCCCCTTTTCCGGAAGGTTTGAGTACGCCCCCAAGGGGCCGCTTCAGGACCCTATCGAGGCACAGGCTCGGATGGCGGCGGCGGCGATGGCATCTGGTGTCGTGCCAACATCATCGAGCGGTCGTTCGTCACGCTTGAGGCTCCAGGAGGTTGCGAAGGAACTGGGTATCGCACCGGGGCACATGCTCCTCAACGGTTGCGATGACCCTCGGATTCTTAGGACGGCGACATCGCTGCTTCGTCATCGTGGCTCGATCTCAGATGTCGTCACCGAAACGGGTGAGGCTGACGCATTCGTGCGACGGGTCCGTGATGTCCACATGAAGCAGGACGCCGAGCGACCATGGAGAAAGGAGCCCTCGACGCTGCGTGTGGCCTTCTACGTCGTTTCGGCGCGCAACATGGGGCTAGTCACGGCAGCGGACCTGGTGCAAATTGATGTCAACACATCTCTCGGCCAGGTGTACAACGTCTTCAGTGAGTTCAAGCGAACGTCGTCACGCTGGAGTTCATCGCGGAAACAGGGTTACCGACTTGCTCCGTGCGAGTGCGGCTCCGTGAAGGCACTGCTCCTCTCGATCCCTGAACCCGTTGGGACGGTCTGCGCCAGTTGTCGCCTAGATGAAGCCGGAATCAAATGGCCCGCAAAAGCCTATGACCGGTATATCGCGCATCCGGACCTTTGGCAAACCCTTCAACCGGAGATGTCGGGTGAGCAGAGTGCCGTCAAGGTCACACGGCCCTGCTAGAAGTTGATACCTCGAACCGTCGTACTCCGACGAGAAGAAAGGTTTGTCAATGGAGCGAGATGCTCACGACTTGGGAGAGCCAGACTTGGTCCAGACTTCCAATGGTGATGCGATCCAACTCACTCCGGTTCAGCACTCGTTGGTATTGATGGCGTTGTCGTCTCGACTGTTGGTTACGCTCCAAGACGCTGCGTACTTCCTCGGTGCATCACCGTTTATTGTTCGACGTTGGGCCGTTGAAGGTCACTTTGTCATTCGTGATGATGTCAGCCCGCCGGTGATTGATGCTGAGGATGTGGCCCGGTTTCGCGTACGACGACTCGACGCCGGGCGCCGGGCAATGGATGCTCTTGAGCAATCTGAGACTGACCTTTGGGCGGCTGACGTAGTTCGTCGTGCTCGACGAAAGGCCGAAGCAAGCATTGAGGCACTCAACGCTTCGTCTAATCCGACTGAAGAGCGGTCAAAGGAAGAGGGTGGACGCATCGAAGACCTGGCGACGGTGAAGGAGGTCTGGCAATTGAGCAACGAAGAATTGGTTGAGGCGTTCGCCACGAGCGAGGTCGATATTGACCAGTGGCTACGCACGAGTGTGCCACCAGAGCGAGCCGGTGATGTCGCATTGTTGATCTGGGCGACCCAGGAATTGTTGGACAACGTTCGCCGAGAGCAGATCCCTGTTGTAGTGAGGCGTCCAGCGGGTACGCTCGGCGACCGCTCCCTCGTCGGTGTCCTGCGAGAAGGTGGTTTTGAGGAAATCAAGAAAGCGGTGTCGAAGGCATTCGATCTTCGCGAGAGTCAGCCATAGTTTGATTCATCATCATGCATCGGCCGACTTTTCTTGGGATCGCAATTGTGCAACAGCCTGTTGCACAACTCGACGGACCGCTTCGCACATCGATCAGATTTGACGAGCCATCTTCAGCCAACGGCGACAAAAGTCGCATCAAGCATCGAGCTCAATCAGCCACTTCTTCATGACCTCGAGGAAGTTGGCGCTCGGGAGGCTGCCCACGTGATTGACGTTCCACATGCCAGCCTTGGCGATTGTGCGTCGATCTGAGTTTCGTCCAAGCCATGTCGGTGATGCCGGATCCACCGGTTCACGGTCAATATTGGTCAGAAGACTAATTGCCCCAGTTTCGATGACGCCGCGATCGGTTGAAGACGAAGGGGCATCATTCACTCCGAGCCACAGGAAGGGCATTTGCCGTATGCGCTTACTGACTTCTAGCTCGAGTGGATACTCCTGCGCGCGGACAGCCCGATCGGCGGTGTTTCCTTGTCCCCACGAGTGACGCAATAGCTCAGGCCAATCCTGGACACTCAATAGGGCGGCGCCGACGTGTCGGCGGAAGATGGAACCGCGATGATTCCCACCTCCGGGTGTTGATCCTCCATCGACACCGCGGTGTTGCGCGAGCCGTCCCCACAGGGTGGACTTCGATGGCCCTAGCGCGTGGGTGCCGACCCTCACCACGCGAGGTGTCGTTCCATCCTCGCGGTACTCACCTTGTTCGAAGAAGAAGTACACGCCACGTTGCGGCCAGTCCATTCGCCCATTGCAACTCTCCAGCACGCGCTTGCCGCCGACCTTCTCCTCAAGTTCTGCGAGCATCGCGTAGAAGTCGTCGAGCGCCGCTCGTCTCGTCGCTAAGTCCATCGAACCCTCGAATAGTAGGAGAGCTGCTCTCCCATCCTCAGGCCCTCGGTAGGGCACTCGACCTCGCAACCGAGGCGGCGAAGTCCGTCTTCAAGGCCGAACGCTCGGTAGTTGATGCCAGCATGGAACTCGAAGGAGTCGCCGGGAACCGGCTGAATTCGAGTGATGATCTGGCTCAGGACCTGTTCGCTCCACCAGCGTCGTTCCGGAAAGGATGCGTCATTCAAGGTGACGTCGTATGGCTCGAGGAGTTCATCCGGGGCAACCAAGCCGTGGAGGGCGGAGAGGATCCACCACTCCGAACAGGACTGCTCCACGTAACGTCGCCGACCCTGAAAGAGGGGCGATAGGTAGAGGTCTCTCGCAGGCCGTTCGACTTCAGCTTTGTCCTTCACGCAACCTACAAGGCCAACTCGACGGGCTTGACTGTCTTGGCGCGTGAAAGGAATGGTCGTGTGAGATTGTTCATTGGTGGAACCTGAACGGACCTCTGGACGTACCTCGACGGTCGCATTCTTCGACAGATCCCCATAATGAGGTTGAGGTATTGAGGTGAAGCGGACGTAGCCCTCGTTGAATCGTGGTGAAGCATGGCGTTCGGCGTCCAACCAGGCCCGAGCATGGTTGTGGGCAGTACGGGAGTTCGCCCACCAAGCCGCGTGCCGTCGTGCTGACGCGGGCATACCGCCGACGAGCTTGTCGAGTTCGTCGAAGGTGAACTTGACGACTGGCTCGACTCTGTTTTTCAGCAACTCGGTGAGTGTCGCGTACTTGCTTGCCATGGGACCCCTTTTGACAAACTACGACATGCCTGAGACATTGGGTCCAGTAGTGACCTTGTCGTACCAATCAACGGAATCAGTCCTCGGAACTCCATCTCACTTCTCTAGACTTGTTACCACGACAAGAGATGAAATCGAAGAGGACCAGATTGTCGATGATCGCCTAGCTGCGGTCTCCCGCGATCAATGGTTGGAGTTGTGGGACGTCGCAGATGCCATTGCCGCGCTCGACAAGGTGGGGGAATGGGGCGGAGGCGACGTCATCGATCACACCGATGACGGCCACGACGTCTATGAGTTTCCCTTCATCATCTATGCCGAACCAGTCAATCGATACGAGCAGCTCTTCTACGAGATGGATCTCGTCGTCCCCTATGAAAGGGTGCTAAATGCAGGCAGAGGGACTGACGAACTCGATTGGTTGGATTCTGCATCGATTGCCGACGTGGTGCGATTCAACAGTTCGATTCTGAGGGGTGAGCGCTTCGGTGAAGGTTGTATCGAGAATGCGATCAACGCCGGCGCGATTGCCGCCATCGTGGGGAGGCTGAAGGAGTGGCGAGAGAGTCAGTTGCGTGATGGTGGAAACGGGTCCAGCGAGTTCGCAACGTGGATGCGCTCGTATCGGGACGATTGTCGATGGCAGGCGGCGAAGGCTGGCCCGCCCCACGAGTACACCGTTCGTGATTGGAGGCCAGAAGCTGACGAGGAGTTCGTCCGGGCCGCCGCCGGAATCCGTGAATTCGGGTACGAGCAGTCCTTCTACGGGAACACCTACACCTACTTCGACCTCGACGGCCTGAAGTACTGGACCATGGGGGAACCGCTGGCCGAGACGACCGTCCTCAATCGTGACCCGGTGGAGAATCGCTACCCAGGGCCACTTCGCACCCAGTAGACGGGTCGGGTCGATGGGATCCGGTAGATGAGGGTGGGTAGTTCGCAGGGTGGCGCGGGTCGGTCCGCGGTGGTGGGTTCCGTCGTCGGCTCCGCTTGGGACGAGAAGTCAGCGGCGCGGGGCGACGGCCGTGGTGACAGTCAGAAGGTATCAAGTGGACACGTCGACTGGGCTCGATGCGCACGAGGCCGCTCACTGCGTTGCACTGACCACCACCATCGAGCAGGTCACCGCGGGTAACGGCGAGGCCGCAGCGCGGCCGGTCCGTCGCCCCGCTCCGTCCAGCGGTAAAGAGCGTGAATCATTGCCAAGCTGGTGCAATCAACTCCAGGAGAACCTCTTCTCCGAAATGATTGCTCCACAGAATGACACCCGGAGATGAGCGCTTCCCATCAGGCTTGGCAGGTTGGCTAGATTGGCTATTCGAACTCGGAGGCAACTGCGCCAAGCTGGGCGGCGTTCTCCTTGACAACCCGTCGACTTCGGTCATCAAATCCATCTGAAGTGGCGTTGACTTCGAGTGTGAGCGAGATTGAAGCGTTCGAAGCCCCACCTAGGTGCACGGCGACATTGTCGAGAATCTCTTCCAGCTGTCGAATCGCACGGACGCCATCGAGTGAGAACTGGCCGTAAAACCGTGTGGGCTCGGGGCTAGTTGAATTCGATGACGAGGGTGTCGGCGTTGTAGGTCTAACGCTGCCGTCTGAAGGCGCTTTTGTAGACTCGCTCACGCGCTCGCCGGAAGTGTTCGAAATGTCACTTCTGTCGACTTCGATCTGGGCAGCGGCCACCGAGGCCGACACCACGAATCCGCTGCGGCGAACGTCGACGATTGACCCATCGACTGCCGTCGTGGCCGTCGGCGTAGGCGAAGGAATCGCTTTGCCAGTCCCATTTGGAGGTTCCATCACCAATGGCTTTAGCCAGCACGTCGTAGGACGCCAGCCTCGGCAGGTACGGGAACTGGCAGTCAGCCTTCCAGAGAGCGTCCACGCTGATGTCGCCCCGTTCGGACCACAGTGGGATTCGGTCTAGGTCCATTCGTACCCTCGTACCCCCGTAGGTCGTGATGAGTCGCTCTTCACTGTCGAGCTTCTTGGCGATGCGCTCAGGGAGAGTTCCGGCGGCGGATGGCTTGGTATTGTGCCACCTGACCGCGCGGGTACCGGGGTCCTGTTCGGGGACGAGCACGTGAGCGAAGGTTTGAAATATTCGTTGTTCCACCGTGCCGTTGGATTCGGCGACCTTCGAACGAACTTGTGCTTCGTCACTAATCGTCAGATCGATTCGCTCGCTTCGGCCGTCGACCTCGATGGATTGCCACGCGAGGAACTGTCGAGCAGCCGAACGTAGTTCTGTGAGGCGAGCCTCGGAAGGAGCGACGAAGACCAAAAGGTTGCGATTCAGCCGTGGTCCTGCGTTGCGCTGGGCGAGAATCCTCTCGGCCTCCACTGTCGCGGGTGAAGTGTCGGCATTGGGCACGTGCGGTGCCGTCAGTGGTAGCACCACAAGGTGCACACCGTCGTCATCGTCGGTGACGTCGCCGGGGCCGTCGGGGAATGCGTGAATCGCGGTGAACGGCGCTCCAGAACGGATCGACTGAATCCTTCGCTTGATCTCGTCGTCGGCGTTGTCGTCACTGAAATTCGATGCCGCTCGGTCAGCGGCCATGCGGGTGACGTTGGCGCGAAGGGAGAACCAGTACTGTGAACCGTCAACATAGAGATACGTTGCCTCACCCGAGAGGCGACGAAGCGCGTCACTGAACGTTCCTGGGTGCTCGCCAGGTTGGGTAACGCCCAAGGTAATCAGCTTCACGTCAATGCCGCGTCGAGCTTCCTCTCGGGGTGCGGACGCCAAGTAAACAGCGCGGGCAACACGACGAGCCGCGGAATACCTGCCGAGGTTGGAGTTCTCCTGGTCGAGGCGCAGCGGTATTGCTGTCGGACCATCGATGTCGGCGCGGATGACGGGGTCCCATCCATCGTCGAGGTATTTCGTGAGTTCGGAGTTTACTCGTGGGTCGTCCATCGGGATTGTCCCAGGCATGATGAGGAGGCTCTGGTCGCCTCGCTGCCAGAGCACGGAGATGACCGTCGCCATAAGACGAAGCAAACCACGTGTCCGTTGAAAGCGGTCCAGGGACGACCAGTCCTTGTAGAGGCGGTCGAAGAGTTCTGGATGGATCGGGTAAGAAAGTTCCATCCGTCGGCGGTAGTCCGCTTCGGAAGTTTCCGAAGGGAAGTCAGCGCTGTGCTTCTGGTAGAGATCAGAGAACGCACGAATCACGCCATCGCGTACTCGCGCGTTGTCGGCGGTCATCGGCTCGAAGAGCCGGCGGCGCACGATTTCGAAGCTCTCGTCATCTTCTGCTGGCTTCCATTGTGCTGACTTGCGGCGCACGACGTTGCTGAGCCTCACGAGAGCATCTCGACCGCGCTCTCCACCCACTTCGATGTCGCTCGCGGGGATCGAAACCAGGACTACAACGTTCGGTACCGCTGCTGCGGCCTCTGTCAACGTCTGTGCGAAAGTGAATTGCGTATCGAAGTGACCGCCAATCAACGCTGGCTCATTCTCGGAGGCCGGTAGCTGTCGGGCGTAGGCGACCCACTCATCGATCAAGATGATCGATGGCCCCGCGAGTCGGAACAGTTCGATGAGCTTCTCGCCGGGGTTTGTTCCGGCCCGGTCGTCGGCCTCAACGAGGCGGTACCCCGGGACACCGGCGAGTTGGTAGGCGATCTCGCCCCAAATGGTTCGCGTTTCGATGCCACCACCCTTGGCGTTGGGAGACGCCGGGGACAGGAACTGACCGACGACAACTGCTCGGGCAATCGCCGTCGGCAGTTCAATCCTTCTCGTTCCCTATCACCCGACCCTTCGGGAAAGGCAAAGAGAACTGTCCGAGGTAAGGAGAGTCACGCAATCAGGTTTCCAAGAATTTCTGAATCGTTGGGAGGCGAATGGCGGCATTGACTGAGGTGGGACCACCGTGCACTTGTTGATTGGCTCACGGACGTACGTCTGAAACCTCAAGGTGTCGGATGGATATCGTCCTGTCGAAGCGCGCTACCTAAATATGGATTCACCCGCGAGGCAGATCAAGTGAACACCGCCTTTGGTCGCTGTGACACCCCGCAGTTACGGTTAGGACGGTCTCAGGGTCCTATTTGCCGCTCAGAGGGGAACCTTGTCAACTGAATAGAGAGGCTCTAGGCCACTTCGAAGAAGTCGGCTTCAAGGCGAAAGATCAAGTAGCGACCGCGAGTCATCATTTCTGAGAACGGCAAGATTGCATCATTTTCAACTGCGGCCGCAAGTCTCCGTTGAGAATCGAGGAGTTCGAAGAATTGAATGGTCCCGAATTGAGAGATGGGATTCTTCCGTGATTGCTGGCAGTTCTGAATGGACAGTGAAATTGCGAACGGCGTTGACCGACCGTCGGCAGGCTACGTCTTTCGGCTGTGCAGGCCACCTTGACCACCAAAGCGCGTCGAGCGGAATGTCAAGTGATTTGAGGAGAACTCCTTGCTAGCCTCGATAAATGAGTGTGGGGCTGGGGCGGTTCTGGTAGTTGAAATCCGGTCGGTACAAGAGGGAAAGAGTAGATGTTGATGGGGGAGCCGAGCGATCTTGTGAGTGAATCACAGAAGCGCGCTTTATCCCTGCTTGATTTCCTCGAGGCGTTCTATCGACGTCGTTACCCCCCAGTTCGAGACATAGCCAAATACGGTGACTTCTTGGTACGCGAGCAGGACTTCCCCGCAGTTCCGGGCGTGATTTTGTCGCCAGGTGGGAACCGTTGGCTGACTGTGAAACTTGTCGCCCACCCAGCCGCTCCCGAGCTACCTGCTGAGCTAGTCGATTACGTCGAGGACAGTCAAGTCAACGCCCAGTTTCCCCCCAAGATTCTCGCGGACGACAACGACGCTGAGGAACGTTTGATTGCTCAAGAAGTCCTTGGCGGATGGATCGCAGAAATTTGGACTCCGTGGTCAGAAGGGTGGCGCCAGGTTGAAAAAGGTCGGTCGTTTTACAAGAGCGTCTTTGACCTACGAACGAGGGTTGATCGTGATCGAGAAGCGCTCGAACTGGTCTGGGGATTTGGGCGCCTCCAATGGAGGTGCGAATCGGAGGACGTTGACCATCCTCTCTTGACTGTCCCGATGGAGATTGATCACAACAGAACAGATGGCAGCCTCTCGTTTGTGCCTGCGAGTGCGGCAACAGTCGAGTACTCATTTCTCACTGAACTCCCGTTAGCTGATCGGATTGGTTACTTGGATAGGCGACGATCTGCAGAAGAGATTGAACTAGATCCATGGAACTCTGAGACGATTGAGAAAGAGTACGAGGGACTTCTTCGTTCAATTGACTTGGACGGGACAATCGGGGGAACCTTAAGTGAAGGGCACGCGGTTGTCAGCAGCGATTGGTGCGTATATCTACGGAGGCGCCAAGCGGATTATCTCGGTTTTCTCGAAATGCAGCGACAGATCATCCGTGAGAATCCAGAAGCTATCCCATTGCCTATCGCATCCCTTGTTGTTGATGAGCCGTCTCGATTGGCTGGTGAAGGTGGCCAGTGGGGTGAGACCGAGGACGTCGAACTTCTACTTCCCTTGCCAGCAAATGAGGAGCAACATGCGATTCTCCGAAAGGCCTCGAAGCGAGCGGGTGTTACCGCGCAAGGCCCACCAGGAACTGGCAAGACTCACACAATCGCGAACTTGATATCGCACTATGTAGCTCATGGCCAAAGGGTGCTTGTGGTGGCCGAAAAGGAGCAGGCGATCAAGGTCATTGCCGAAAAGGTCCCGGCTGGAATCCGCGCACTTGTTGTGTCAAACCTGGGCTCCGACGCCGAATCACGAACGCGCCTGGAGCAATCAATCACGTCCATACAGGCTGGAGTCTTTAGTACCGCGACGGTGCCAACTACTGCGGAGTTAGAGCGACGTCAAGTTGCTATGGATGATTTTGCTTCCAAGATCGCTTTGCTGTCTTCTGAGCTGCGTGATCGAAGCGTGTCCGAGCACATGCCCTGCCCGCCAGCCATTTCGATACCGAGTCGGTCAACTCCATCCGAGGTTGCAACGTGGCTTGCTGAGAATGCCGACACTCTTGGCTACATACCGGACCGACTCCCGGTGGGCGAGCCCTGTCCTGTGTCAGCGAGTGAACTGAAGGAACTCTCCTCAATAGTGCGAGACGTGGACCCAAGTGAACTTGAAGAGGCACGACGTTACCTTCCCCCGTTGACGCTCCCTGCCTCTTCAGTCCTTGCCGAATCTGATCGTGAGTGTGAGCAAGCTGCCATGCAACTCACGACTAGCGCCATCACTGACTGGTCCGCCATTGACGTCGCGGGGTCCGAAGTGATTGACGAGATTGCCAGGCAGATTGACGACGCATGGTCGAAGTTCACTGGGTGGAGCGGTTCATGGTTCGCAGAAGTTTGCAACGAACTGTGGGACCGAGAATACTTCCGAACTTGGTCAGAGTTCACAGTGACGGCGCGACGAGAAAGAGACGTGGCTCTCGCGCATTCCCGTTCTTTGATGACCCATGTCGTCGAAATTCCAGAGGTAATTCAGGATCCGGCTGCCTTTCGCCGAAATCTCGAACTAGCTCGAGATCGATTCACTAGCGGCAGGGGCCTTGGGCTTTGGAGCAGAGAGATCCGGGGAGCGATTGATGGCTGCCTCGTGGATGGCACTAGGCCGGCAACCGCTGAGGCTGTCCAGATCTGCATTGAAGAAGTCGAGCTGCGAGAATCTCGCCGTCGGCTCGCAACTGGGTGGACCAATCAAACACAGCGAGTAGGGGCTCCACGCCTGGCGAGCCCAACCCCAGAACACGAACTGGGTGATTCAATAACGGAACTCGAATGGCTCCTCATGTGGAGAACTTCTAGGTGGCCTTCACTCGTAGAGGCTCTCGGCGAATTGGGAATGGATGCGCCGGAGATCCCTACTGAGGAAGATATTGCTCGCCTTCGCGCTGCTTCGATGCTCTTTAGAACACGTCGAAGAGAGCAATTTCTTATTCGTGAACGAACGCAACTTGTTGAATTCTTGTCTTCGGAGGCGCAACGCGATGGCGCAGCGCCTTTGTGGATCGATTTGCAGGAAGCACTTTCGAGTCATGACTGGGAACGTTGGGATATGGCTCTCCAACGGTGCCATCGTCTTCGAGCGCTCCGTGAGTCATCGGAGCGTGCCGCTGACATTGAGTCCCGTCTCGAAAAGAGTGCACCACTTTGGGCCGCCAGCATCACTGATTCAAGAGGCGCTGCAGCGCGAGATCCCGCGAGTCTTGCTGATGCGTGGATGTGGCGGTGTGCAGAAACTTGGATCAGTGATTTGAACAATCGTCGGTCCGCTGCCGAGTTGCAACGACTGATAGAGGACGCGAACAAGCAGCGGCTTCGCGCAGTTGAGGAACTAGTTGTTGGTCTTGCGTGGCGAAATCTAGCGAGCAGATTCAATGATCGTCATCGAATTGCATTGCAACAGTATGTGACGGCAAGTAAGCGATTGGGGAAAGGTCACTCCAAGTACGCTGCTCGCTTCCAAAATGAGGTTCGGAGTGCCCTCAATGACGCAAGGGAAGTCGTCCCGGTTTGGATTATGACAATCAGCAAGGCCCTGGAGAGCTTCCGCCCGTCGTCTGAGCCGCCCTTTGATGTTCTGATCGTCGATGAAGCCTCGCAAGTTGGACTGGAAGCTATCCCAATTTTGGGGCTCGCACGCAGAGCAATCATTGTTGGTGACGACAAGCAGACGAGCCCTGAGAACGTCGGGTTACAACGTGAAGCCATATTTGAGCTAATCGACGAGCACCTTCAAGAGATTCCAAAGCACCGGACGCTTTTCGACCCCGACACGAGTTTGTACGATCTTGCTGCTATCAAATTTCCTGACATCGTGATGCTCCGGGAACATTTCCGCTGTCTTCCCGAAATCATCGCCTTTTCGAACAACCGCTACTACGACGGCAAAATTGAAGCACTTCGAGATCGCAGGCCTTCACGAAATTGGTCACCAACTGGAACGGTCGACGTCAAGATTGGATACAGAAAATCAGGTCCCGACATCAATGAGAATGAAGCAGTTGCTGTCGTTGACTTGATTTCGGATCTCATTGAGCGTCCCGAGTATGACGGCATGACTTTCGGCGTTATTTCTATGCTGGGTACCAAGCAAGCACCGAGAATTCAAGAGCTTCTTCTTGATCGGCTCGGCCCCACCGTCGTTGAAGAGCGACGCATCCGATGTGGAGACGCCTCCAATTTTCAGGGTGATGAAAGAGATGTCATCATCATCTCGCTTGTCGTTGGTCCTAACGAATCTGGGCAGCTTGGGCGAATAGGTGCGATGACTGGCAAGCCGGCGGAAAGGCGGATGAACGTGGCGGCGAGTCGCGCCGCCAACCAGCTTTGGGTAGTGCATTCGGTTCAACCAGAGGATTTCCCCAGCGGAGATCCGCGGAGTGAATTGATCAGGCATTGTCGACAACCAGTTCGACTTGATGAAATGTCAGATCGGCTATTGGAGAAGTGCGAAAGTGAGTTTGAACGTCGAGTGGTCCGCGACATTCTTGCGCGCGGTTACCGACATGTGAAGGTGCAGTGGGTAGTCGGTAACTATCGAATTGACCTTGTTGTAGAGGGCCCAGACGGTAGACGTCTTGCTGTTGAGTGTGATGGTGATGCGTGGCACGGAATAGATAGATGGGACCAGGATCGTGCCCGCCAAACCGTGCTCGAACGTTCAGGGTGGACTTTTGAGCGGGTCTCAGGATCAGCCTATTTTCGCGACCCCGCAGGTGCCTTGGAGCCACTGTGGGAGCGCTTAGAAGAGATGGGAATACCCACTGGAGAGTGGGCGGAACATGACAATGCGCCGCCGCCTCGGAGGGTGATAGATCAAGTACCGCTTTCAGTCACGGAGTTTGGAGTCGAGGATACTGACGAAGAGCAAATTCGTGGCGAGTTACATGTCATCTCGATGGAAGAGGTCGAGCCAACTCAACCCTTCGCGGGTGACTCGGATAATGCGGTGTGGCCGATAGCTGTGCACACTGAGGTCAATCGAGAACGTTCAATGCCTTCAGCAAGATCGTCGGACGACTCTCTACTTAAAGCGACGCCTTTGCACCACAGCCAGACGCTCCAGCCTTACGAAGAATGGCAATCAGTGCCTCTTCTCCTTGCCACTGAGGCCACGTTGGACTATCTCGTTGAAGCGTTGGTCAATGTTGTGCAGTCGGAGGGGCCAATTCTCGCACGGCGGGCATACTTGCTCTGTCATCAGGCTGCCCGCGGTCATCGAGTTGGAAAAGACATCCAATCACATTTCAATCGCGCCGCAGATCGTGCAATTCGACAAGGACGGTTAAGCCAACTACAAGACATCTATTCAGGTCAGATGGAGAGGACGCTGTACGTGCCAACCACTCCTTCTGTAGTGGTGCGCTCTCTGGGCCCTCGTGAACTCTATGACGTCCCAAAATCGGAAGTCCGGACTCTCATTGAGCGACTGGGACTTGAAGGAGCGCGAACTGAAGTGGCATGCAGGGTCGTCTTAGACGCTTATGGGTTGCGCAAGATGACTCAAAAGGCGACTTCATTCATCGAGGAATGTCGTCGCTATCGATGGGTAGAGGGTTAGTCTCACCATATATTTTCAATGAGGCATTGCCAACGGCGGTCACAGTTGGTTCTTCGGGTGGGCTTCCGGTTACCTCGCCTCGCGCTCGATGTAGATGAACTCGTCAAACGTTGAGGCGATTGCTATCAACGGAATCCATCAATTTTTAGATTGTCCTTTCAGGGAATCCAGTAACGGATGGCCGACTGGTCCCCTCGAGTGAATGGAATACGCCGGCCACGCGGACCTATCCAAATTCCGTTGAGATCCGCATCGTCTTCGAGTTCGGCAGCGAAGCACCAACGGTCATCCACACGTTGTGTCCACTGATCGCCGATGCGGAGGACCAGTTTCGTGACGCCGTGAGCCACGGCAACAGCGTGGCTGAATTTCCGAGCCCGTTCAGGGTTAATTCTCCACCATCTGTGTCAACGCGCATCCAAAACGGCCACACGTGCGCATCGAAACCAGCCACACATGGTTGATGTGTAAGTCTGCCTCAGGAACGTGGTCGACGCCACTTTCGCTCAGGACTTTCTGGTTCGGGACCGCCTGGTGGCGTCCTGA
>Ga0007854_10001457_pt1 | contig 15008 bp, 11 predicted proteins | sample CryBogCBH12Aug08_FD_60382 | JGI IMG/M metagenome (GOLD analysis project Ga0007854, IMG submission 60382) | Freshwater microbial communities from Crystal Bog, Wisconsin, USA - CBH12Aug08 | ecosystem: Environmental > Aquatic > Freshwater > Lake | place: Crystal Bog, Wisconsin, USA | collected...
TTCTTCAATGAAACTTCTTACGCCTTCACATTCCCGGCCGACGCTATGGCCGAGAATATGTTCGAGCCAGAAAACATAGTTGTCAAAAAACTGCTGAAAATTGTCGCTCGATTCCAGCACGCCGTGGATTTTGAAAAATTCACGCACTAGGCTCACGTCGGTGCGCCCGGCAAACTTCATTTTTTCCGAGCCATGCTTGAGGCCGAAAATATGCGCGAAGGTCTGCGCAAACGCCTTGGTGCCCGCGTGTCCGGTATGGACCAGCGTGCCGTCAATGTCGAAGAGAACCAGACGAATCATGTCGCGCGGACGATACCATAGTCGCCGTGGTGCGCGAGTTTTTTAGCCACGGCGTGCCGGAATTTCAGGGAACGCGATAGATGCGGAAAAACTTCAGCCGGTCGCTAGCGTTGGTGGTTATTAAAACAAACGGTGAATTGGTCGTGCTGGTAATGAGGTTGGTCGTAAACGGCATCCAGTCCGCGAGATTGGACGAAGCCTCGATGCTAAACGAGCGGTTGTTCTGCGACTCCCATTGCAACATGACGTATTGATTGGTGTGCGCGACGGAAGTCAGTTTGAACGGCGTATCGAATGGATTTTTGAAAACCATCAGCACCGGCAAATGGTCGGAGGCAATTATGTCATCGTTACTGAAAAGATTCGGCGAAAAATTCGTCAGCAAATCGGTGCGAAAAACCTGCGCCCCGTCGATGTTCGAAAACAGCAGCCCACAGGGCAGGATATAGTCAAATCGCGTGTTAAGCGTGCCTTGGATGGACTCAGTCAAGTCGGTGTGCGTGATGGGATTAACCGGTATGGTCATTTGCAAACCAGTCGCCGAACTGGTCAGACGCTGGATGGGCTGACCGCTGACGAAGTTGCTATCTGGGAAAAACGCATCTTCGTTCAAATCACCGCTCAAAACATACGGATGCGCGCCGTTTGTGCCCGGCAGGAAAACCGTGGCAAAATAATTCGAGACGGCAGAGGCCATGGCGGCACGCTTGTTCGCATCGTCCTGTGGATTGGTGGAACCGGTGGATTTCAGATGAGCGACGAACATGTGCAGCGGTAGTGGCCAGTTTGGCACGGCGATTTTGGCCTCAAATAAATCTCGCGTGAAGCCGGTGCCGGTGTAGCCAAAATTCGTCAGGCTGGAAAAGGCCAGATGACTCGCGGAAGTCAAAATTGGAAAACGGCTGACAATCACGTTTTGGACATAGCCATCGCCGAGGGAATTGGTCACGAGAAAATAGCCGGGCAAAAACGCCTTCAACCAATCCGCCATTTGTGCCACGCCGTTGGTCACCGGAATCTCGTTGAAAGTGATGATGTCCGGCCGCCAACACATCAGCTCGCGCCCGATGGCCTGCACCTGCGCAGCATTCGTGCTCCAGAGCACCCCGTTGGTGTTGGCGCCGCTGTTATTGCCGGCGACATTGTAGGTCAGCAATGTAATCGCCCCATTCGTCGCCGCCAACGCAGTTGGCATAACAATCAGCGAGGCCGCGCGGCTGTTGGTTGCGCCAAAAAAATTGGTAACGATGACCGAATAGTTGCCGGCTTGATTGCTCGTCAGTCCGGTCAATGGCAACGTTGCGCCGGTGGCGCCGGGCAGATTAGTCCCGTTGAGCTGCCATTGAAAATTCGGTGCGGGACTGCCGGTGGCACCTGCAGAAAATAGGGCGAAGCCACCTTCGTTGGCGGCCACGCTCTGCGGTTGCTGGGAGACTAGCGGTGCCGAACCGGCTGCTTGAAAACTGACCGTGAGATTGTCGATTGCCACGCCATGACTGCTGCCGGAACTCGGCCGCGCCAAATACCAACGCAAAAATAATTCCTGCCCCGGAAGCACTAAAACGCCAGTCAGCGGGACGTTCGTAAACCCGCTTTGATTGGCTGCCGCCGTCCCGTCCAACGCGGTCGCCGTGCCACCGGTGATGGGCGTGGTGAAATTCAGCGGCGTGACGTTCGCCCACACGCCTGTGCCAGCGGCATCCGCATTCGTCAACGCGTTGCCTGTCTGAAACGAAAACGCCAGCATCTGGGCATTCGAATTGGCATTCCGCCATTGCTCGCCGGTGAATGAAACTACAAAGTTGCTTTGCGCCAAGCTCGTGTCATTGGTGAATCGCAGACCAAACGCCATGTTGCCCGGTGTGCTGGAGACCAAGAGCCCGAGCGCCCGATTCGCAGAAGCCGCAGCACCGAAGCTGTAAGAAGAACCCGTCGTGCCAGAGCCGGGGCCGGCGATATAATTTGTGATGTTACTAGGCGAAACACTTTTGGAAGCATACCAGCCCGGCAGCGTCAGATTATCCAACCAAACATGGTCACCGCCGCTATCCGCCAATGAGTCGAAGTTTTGAGAATAGTTTCCACCATTCATGGAAATTTGCGCAGCGGCAAAATCCACTTGTAATGCAACGACGGCAAAAATGACCAACCCCAATCTCATGGCACCCGCAAGACTTCCCAACGTCAGCGTTTTTGATTATGGGCGGCCAGCGAAAATTTTTCCTGCACCAATTTTGCCGAAGTTGCGAACAGATTTGCCTCTTGTTCAATGCCCGTCCACGTCACCTTTGCCGCATTTTTAGCCACGCTGAGCATGGCATTTTCCCAATCCAACCGAGCCACCGAAATCAGCGGCGGTTGAATCGAGCCTTGGATCAAAAGCCCGAATTTGTTCCGCCGCTGCGCTGCGCCGGCAATTTTTTTCCCGCCCCAGAGCAGATCAAATTTCTCGTGGCCGACAAAACATTGGCCGAGCCGCGATTTTTGGCAGCAAGGCGCGAGTTCGGTTTCGATTTCTAATTCCGCAAATGCGCAACGCAGCCAGTCGTGGATGCGCCGGTAGCTCTCTTCCGCCGAAAAGGAATGCCATTCGTGATCAGGCGGCACGACAAAGCTGTAAGTCCAGTCCGCGTCGTGCGGCACGATGCCGCCGCCGGTCGGCCGGCGGATGAGCGGTCGCAATCTCGTCAGGGCCGCCACCTCGGCATATTTCTGAAAATAGCCGAATGTCGCTGCCGGCTCTGTCCAACCATAAAAACGTAGCACCGGCACGCCCAGCCGCGCGGCATTTTCCAGCAACGCCTCATCCAGCGCCATGTTGAACGCCGCCTCACATCTGCCGGAATTGAGGAACCGCCAGTTCATTTCTTGACGCTGATTTGCGGGCAGAAATTTTTGATTTCGCAGCTCGCGCAGGCCGGCTTGCGCGCATCACAACGGCGGCGACCATGCCAGATAAGCTGGTGACTAAACAGACACCAATCAGCTTGCGGCACGAGTTTCATCAAATCCTGCTCCAGCTTCACCGCGTCCGTGCCTTTCGCCAAACCAAGCCGGTTCGACAGCCTCGTGACGTGCGTGTCCACTACCACGCCGACATTGATACCGAACGCATTTCCCAAAACGACATTGGCCGTCTTGCGCCCGACGCCGGCGAGAGCGTGCAACTCATCCATCGTGCGGGGCACCTCGCCGCCAAATTTTTGCACGAGCGCCGCGCAGCAGGCTTGAATGTTTTTCGCCTTGTTGCGGAAAAAGCCGGTAGACTTAACGGCCTCCTCAATTTCCGTCAGCGGCGCTTTGGCAAAATCTTTCGCCGTGTGAAATTTCTTGAACAGCTCCGCTGTCACCAGGTTCACGCGCTTGTCCGTGCATTGCGCGGAAAGAATCGTGGCGATGAGCAGTTGCAGCGGACTGGAAAAATTCAGTTCGCAGTGTGCATCAGGATAAACGCGCCTCAACGCAGAAAGAATTTTCTGCGTTCGCTCAAACTTGTCCGTGGTGCTTTCGCGCGGCATCAAAACAATTTTGTCACAACCGGGAAAAATAAAAAGCCCGGACGCGTGCGTCCGGGCATGGAAGAGATAAATCTATTTCGCCGGCGCGGCGTTCGTAACCGGAGAAACCGTGGCCGGCACGGCATTGGTGCTCGCGGCGGTCGCCTTGGCCTTGTTGAGTTTGTCCTGCTTGTCCTTGGCGATCTGTTCACGGACCGACAGCGGCGGCGTGCCGTATTGGCCGTCCGTCCAGTTGTAGAGCCGCCCCTGGCTGTCGTTGAGGAAAGCCCAGACGAACCAGAGCGCAAACGCGACCGCCAGAACTTTCGGCCAGGCGGACGGCTTCTCCGCATATTTGTCCGCCGCGCCGAACGTCGCGCCTGGTGGCAGCGCCGCGACGCTTGTCAGCGCGCCGCCGAACGGCACGTTCATCTTGGCCTTGGCGTTCACCGCCCAGCCGTTGGCGTCTAGAATCGGGCCGAGGTTGCGCTTGCGCAATTTCAGCCACGCGATAGCCATGGATGGCGCGGAAACCACCAGCGCGATGCCGGCAATGACCAACGGAATCTGCCACTGTTCAAAACCCTTGAGGAAAAGCACCACGCTGGCAAACGCCGTGGCCAACGCGCCAAAAGCCAGGCTGAGCAGGGCGATGACGCTCGGATCAAACGCCGGTTTGGCCGGCGCCGCCGCAGTGGCGGGAGCCACCGGCGTGTTTGCCGCTGTCGTCAATTGCGCGTTCACATCTGCGTCCGCCGCGGCCGCCTGCTTGGCGGCGCGTTCTTCGATCATCCGCACCAGCTTTTTATACGGCGACCAAAAAGCCTGCCGGACGCTGATGGGATTTTCCACGATCTTGGTGATGGTGGCGTCCCAATCTCGGCCTGCACGGTCGTAGAAAATTCCGTTGCGGCCGACAATCAAATTATCCGAATCGCCGCCGGTGAACGCAGCGACGATGGACAGTTTCTCACCGGTGCCTTTGCGGGCGCAATCGCAGTAGGCGAGATAGGTGCCCGCCATGCCGGCCATCGCAGCGTGCCGGCCGGCGTCATCCACCGAGAGGCACAGGTCGCAACTGCGCTGATCGAGATACAATGTGCCAGCCTGAAAGATGGCCTTGTCTTTGCGCCCGTAAAAATCCGCAAAGTTGACGAAGTTGCGCGCGAGCTTTGCGAGGTCGCGATGATAATGGATCAGCCGGTGCAGGCCGATGACGGCGGTGGAATTGCCGGCTTCCGCCGCATCCTTCGCGATGAGCGCGGTCAAAGTTTCCTTCGCCTTGCCCGCGAGAATTTCCCGCGCGCGAGCGAGGCCGATTTTCTCGATGGACCCGCCGGTCTTGCCGGCGTTCCACGCATCGAACGCGGCGAGCTTGCCGGTGAGCGCGTTCCAATCGGCCTCGGTCAAAACCGTCCGTGCGCCGAGCAGTGGCACAATGGCGTTCGTTTGCAGTGCCGCAATCGCGCCGGCCCACGCGGGATTGATGCCTTGCGTGAGCGGCAACGGCGTGGTCGCGCCGACCTGCGCCAGCGGCAGGCCGGCGATGTCGGCGTGGTTGTTCGTCAAATCTTTTGCGCCCAGCGCGGCGTAATCTTTCTCGTCGCGGTTGAGCGCGTTGACCGAGCGCGGGTCAAACGCGGCGAGCCGGCCGCGCGCAAAATAATCTTCCACCTTGGCCTTCACGGCTTTCACCGCGGCGGCGGCGGCTTCCGTGTTCACGCCGAGCGGCAGCACCGTCGCGTCGGCCTCCGCTTTTTTCCACCAGTCGGAATACGCAGCAGCTTCGGCAAAAAACTGATCCACCTTGGCCTGGCTGATGCCGGGCTTGCCGCTCGCGTCCGCGTCCGCACCGAGACAGTTGATGATGTCGGTGATGACGGCCTTCGTCGATTCGTCGCTCGCAGAATCGGCAGGCACAATGCCATCGCCGTTGAACGGTTTCGCGGCGAACGTCTGCGCGGCGGCAGCAGCTTCTTCAAAAGTGACTTCATCGTTGTCGCCTTTGCCCAAAACCTGCCGCGCGAAACTGGCGATCAATTTTCCTTCCGGCGTGGCGTCGTTGATGGCGGACGGTTTGAGTGTGGAACTGCCCTTGAGCAAGTCATCGGGATTCTTCATCAGCCCGGCAGCCCATTTCGCGGCGGCGATGAGCTCCGGCGCGCGCACGCGGCCGTCCTTGTCGGTGTCAATCAGCGCGAGCGTGGCTTTGTCAAACTCGACGCCCGTGGTTGGGCACGCGAGCGCGACCCAGAGTTTCTGGTCAAGCTGGTCGAGATTGATCAAATCGGCTCCGGAGCCGATGACGACTTGGTTAAATCCGCCGGCGCGGAAGAATTTCCATGGGTAGGTTGCAGCCATAATTTTTCTTTGGTTCTGAAATTGCGCGAAAGTTTAGCCAAGAAGCCACACGGACACCAAGAAAACTTTCCGTTCACGGCGGCAGCTACATGAAAAGTCAAACCAGCTCCGGCTCGGCAATTTCCTTCGGTGCCTGAAAGAGCGGCGAGCCGTCGGCGGCTTCGGGATATTCGAAGATTTTCCCCTCGAAGTTGCGGATGACCACGCGGTCGGCGTTACGGCTCAAAACATATTCCGGGCTGACCGGCACCTTGCCGCCGCCGCCGGGCGCATCAATGACATAGGTCGGCACGGCGTAACCGGTCGTGTGACCGCGCAACTTTTCCATAATCTCAATGCCCTTGCGCACGCTCGCGCGCAAGTGCGCGGAGCCGGCGATGAGATCGCACTGGTAAATGTAATACGGCTTCACGCGGCACATGAGCAGCTTTTGCAAATGCGCTTTCATCACCTCCGCGTCGTCGTTGACGTGCTTGAGCAGCACCGTCTGGTTACCGAGCGGAATGCCGGCATCGGCGAGGCGGCCAAGCGCGTCGCGCACTTCCGTCGTGAGCTCGCGCGGATGATTCGAGTGAATGCTCAGGAAGAGCGGATGAAACTGTTTCAGCATCGCGCACAATTCCAGCGTAATGCGCTGCGGCAAAAATGTCGGGATGCGTGAGCCGATGCGCAGAAATTCAATGTGCGGAATCGCTCGCAGCCGGCTCAAAAGGTTTTCCAACTTTTCGTCGCTCAACAGCAGCGGGTCGCCGCCGCTCAGAAGCACGTCGCGGATTTCGGGATGCTGCTCGATGTATTCAATTTGCTTGTCGAATTCGGGATGAAAATCATAGCCGCTCGCATTGCTCACAAGCCGCGAACGCGTGCAATAACGGCAATAACTCGCGCACCGGTCCGTCACGAGAAACAACACGCGGTCGGGATAGCGGTGGACGAGTCCCGGCACCGGCGAGTGCGAATCCTCGCCGCACGGATCGGACATTTCCCACGCGGCGATGTTCGTCTCCGCAAGCTTGGGCACGACCTGCAGCCGGATGGGACAATTTTCATCCGCTGGATCGATGAGATTAAAAAAATACGGCGTGATGCCAAGCGCAAGCTTGTGGTTCGCCAGCTTGGCTCCGGCGAGTTCTTCCGGCGTGAGCGTGGGCAGAAACCTTTGTAACTGCTCGACCGTGGTGATGCGGTGCTTCAACTGCCACCGCCAGTTATTCCACTCCGCGTCGGGCACGTTGTGCCAGTAGCCGCGACCGGCGGATGAAAAAAATTTCGATGCTTTCAACGAGCGTGCCGAAGGCGGTTCCCCGGCGTCCTGGGATGATTTTTCAGCCTGCATTTTCAGTAGCGCACTATAATTTCGATTCGCTTTCTGTCAAGTGGACCGCTCACGGCGCATTCAAGTTCAAATCTTCCGGCAGCGGACTAGTCCGCAATTTCGCCTCGGTCTCGCGCCGGCGCGCATCGAGCGCGTCCAACAGCCGGATGGTCGTGGCCGGGCCGGGCCGCCGGAGAAAAAAGATTTTTTTGCGCGCGTGCAGATAATCCGAAAGCGCCTTGCCATAACCAGCGGCCAGCCCGTTCAACGGCGGCGCGAGCCGAAACTCGGCCAGCTCCAGATCGCGCAGCCGGGCCTGGAGAATTTCCACCTGCCGGGCCGGTTCAAAATTGCGGATGACGCTTTGCAAGGAAATCTCCGAATAAGTCGGCAGCGTATCCGGTGCGTAACGGATGTTGACCGGCACCGCCAGCACAGCGTCCAGCCGCTCCCGGCTGACCGCCACCGTCCAGCGCGGCCCCGGGTCGCGCGCCGTGAAAGCGACCACGCGCAGCGCCCACCATTTTTCCACATCGAGCGAGCGGCGGAAATCTTCGCGGAACGCCTCGAAGAACGCCGTCTGCCAGTTTTGGTGCGCGGCCAGCGTGGCCAGCAGCGCGCGGATTTTCGCCGGTCCGTTTTTCAATTCCAGAATCTCCGCAACGAATAACTGCGCGCTGGCAAAATACGCCCCGCCATCGTCACCTGCCATTTGGGCGGCATTCGGCCAGCTTAATTGTTCAAATGTCAGCGCCGGTGAATTCAGCAAGACCTGGCGCGCCTCGGCGAGGGGATCGAGCCCGCGCCGCTTTTCCACGACGCGCGTTTGTGGCAGTTCGTTGATGAGCTTGCGGGGCGCGGACAAGATGATGGGTGCTTCTTCGTCATCCAAAACCTGCTGGCCTAATCCAGCGACCAGCCAGTCCGGCACGTTGGCGGAATGCCCGCTAACCGGCGCGTTGCGGTTGGCAAGCTCCAACAGCAACGCGGCGCTCAAGGCGCGGGCGCAACAGTCGGCGGTCATGACATCCGGCAGCTCCAGCCGGTAATTCCAACGGTTCACAAACGGCTGCACGCTAAGGTTCGCGGTATCATTTAGCGAACGCGCCGGATGCAGCGTGAGAAAAATTTTTCCGCGCCACGGCGTGTCCGCTGCCAAACCAATCGTTCGCCACAGCGCAGCCTTGAAACGCTCGGCGGATACCGCCAGCAGTGCAGGTTCCAGCCGGAGCAGGTTGGTATTGGCGGCGAGGTTCTGCGGTTGGAAAAAGGGATTATTGGCCGGCTCCACAGAAATACTGAACTGGCCGGAAACGCTCTCCGTCGCGGCGGGCCGGGCAAAGGATTCGCCGCGGACGGCGGCGGCGAAAAACATCAGGCCGGCAAGCAAGGCACAGACCGGATGCGGACGGTTCATTTTTCCTTCGGCTTGGCGGCGGGCTTGGCTTCTGGCTTCGCCTCCGATTTCGCGGGCGCGGAATCTTTTTTAGCCGCCTGCTTGTAGCCTTCGCTGCGGTAATCGGTGATGTAAAATCCGCCGCCCTTGAACAGCAGCCCGGCACCGGCGCCGATTTTTTTGGTGACTTTGCCGCGACCCCATTTCTTTTGGGCGCAAACATCCTCCGGACAGGTTTTCAAGACCGGTGCGGAAATGGACTGGCGAGCCTCAAACTCAAGGCCGCATTTCTGACAGACGTAATCGTAGGTGGGCATGAAAGATTCAGCCGTGCGGCCACGGCACTTTAACGCGCCGGCGCATTGGTCGGCACGCCAATCGGCGGAATGACCCGAACCGAGCCGTCGGAACCAACTTCTACATTCAAGCCGTTGTTCGCGGGCGCGGAAGACGCGGCGGAAGCCGAACGCTCGATGAGCAACTGCGCGCCCTTCTTCTGGCTGTTGTCATTTTTTGACAACTGGAGACGCCGGGCGATAAACAAATCGGTCTTGACCTTCTTGACCTGTCGGCGGAGTTCGTCGATGTCGTTGAACTTGTGTTCGATCTCCGCCTTCTGCGCCATCTGCTTCTGCAATTCCTGCTGGAGAAACACGCTGTTGTTTTCCGAGGTGGCCAGCTTGCTGCGCGTGTCCTCAATCAGGCTGTTCAACTGGCTGATGGTGTTGGTGAGCTGATTGGCGCGTTCATCCAGAATCTTGTTCTCGTTCTCCAAATCGCCGAGGCGCGAATTGAGGTTGGTGATCTGCAGTTGCGCTCCGGCGAGGGCGGATTGGCTGCTGGCAATCGTCGCGGCGGCCGTGGCGAGGCTGTTGGAAAGTTCGGCCGCCTGCTGCTGGCTCAACACCATATCGTTGGAATAGGTGAGGTTGACCTGATTGAGATCGTTGATCTTCAGGTTGGCGTTCACCACCTGATTGGAAAAATCCGAAATGGAACTCAAATCAGTGGTGTGCTGCTCTTCGCCCTGCTTTTTGATGGCGAACAGGCCAATGAGCAGTCCCACACAGGCGGCGGCCAAAATCACGATGACAATCTTAGTCTTCATAGCTTGATTCTCCGCCTGAGTTTCGCGTTGTCAAGCCGGTTACTTGGTCGCGTCGGGCACCGCATTGGTGCCGGCAGTCTCGGCCTGCGCGCGAACGCTTTCATCCAGCGACTTCAGCGCCGGGTCGGTGATTTCCACCTGCAGATCCGCGCGGAGTTTCTTGACGTAATCCGGCGCGAGGTCCTTGATTTTTTCCGTTTCCACTTCGGACTGGCAAACCTCGGCCACGGTCTTGCCAACCTGCGGCAGGGTGTCGGTGAAAGCAAATTTCCGCGCCGGGCTGCGGCCAATTTCCTTGAGGATGTGGTAGCCGAACTGCGTGGTGATGACGTCGCTCACCTGATTGTTCGTCAGCGAGAACGCGGTGGCTTCAAACTCCGGCACCATCTGGCCGCGGGAAAATTCCGGCAGTTCGCCGCCCTTTTCCTTCGAGCCGGGGTCTTCGGAATATTGCAGGGCCAACGCCGCGAAATCTGCGCCGCCGCGAATCTGCTTGAGCAATTCGTCCGCCTGCTTGCGCTTGGCGGCAACGGCATTGGTCGGCAGCGGCTGGCGCGTTTCCGTATCCACCGTCATCAGCAAAATGTGCCGGACATGCGCCGATTCCGGCTGCTCAAAATCCGCCGCGTGCTTGGTGTAAAAAACCTTGGCCGCGTCCGCCGTGACATTGATGTTCAATTCGCGTTTCAGCGTCGCCTTGGCGATGGCTTCCTGCGCGGCCTTCGTCCGCAAATCGTCCACGGTCATGCCCACGACCTTGAGCTGGCGCTCAAACGCCTCGTTCGAGCCGAAACGTTTCACGAGGTTGGTATATTGCAAGTCCGCCTCAGCGTTGCCGATGACGCGATCAGCGGGCGTCGCCTTTTGCAGCAACGACTGGATGGTGATTAACTGGTTGAGGATTGCGATGGAAAATTCCGGCGGCAACTGCTGTCCCTGCGCGGCGGCGTTGGCCTTCGCGCCGCTCAAAACCTGGTCCAAATCACTCTGCTTGATCTCGAAGCCCTTGCCTTTCACGATGACCGGGTCGCCGAACAACGCCTTCATCGCCGCTTCGGGACTGGCGTTGGTCACGGCGGTGGCCGCAACTGGTTGAGTGACGGCCGAGGCGGAAAACACACCGGCCAGCAGCGCGGCGGAAAGGAACAATTTCAATTTCATTTGGTCAATTTGGACGGACAAGTTTCGTTTTGGTTCAAAAACAGAGTTACAAACTTACCACTTTAACATTGCTGATGTCATGGTCTTTTTTCAGTTCCTCCAGCAATGCCGCGGGCGGCACGCTGTCGAGGCTCAACACCGTCAGCGCCTTGCCGCCGGCCTGGTCGCGGCCGAGGCTCATGCTGGCGATGTTCACCTTGTGCTTGCCCAGCAACGTGCCAAGGTGGCCGACGATGCCCGGCTTGTCTGCGTTGTTCAACAGCAGCAACGTGCCGGTGACGGGAATCTCCACCGACTGGCTGAACAGCCGCACGATGCGCGGATTGTTCGGCGAACCGAAGAACGTGCCGCCGGCGGAAACCAATTTCTCCGTGCCTTTGAACGCCTGCACATGCACCCATTCATTGAACGTCACCGGCTCGTCCGATTTCTTTTCCTCGACCGTGAGGCCCATGCTCTGCGCCACGCTGCGGACGTTGACGTTGTTCACATCCTTCAAATTGCTTGTCGAAAGAAAGCCGAGCAGAATCGCGCGCGTCACCGGGTCGATGTTCGGCAACTGCCGCGCATTGCCGCCATAAGTGATATGCAGCTTGTCGGCGGTCGCCGGCGTGAGCTGCGCGAGCAGCTTGCCCAGCGCCTCGCCCAGCGGCAGATACGGCTTCACCTGCTCGTAAGTTTTCGCATCCAGATACGGCAGGTTCACCGCGTTGCGGACTTCGCCCGTGAGCAGATAGCCCGCGATGACTTCGGCAACCTCAATGCCGCATTTTTCCTGCGCCTCTTCGGTGCTCGCGCCGAGGTGCGGCGTGAGAATCAAATTCGCCTGCTTGCGATACGGATGATCGGCGGGCAGCGGTTCCACCGCGAAAACGTCCAAGGCCGCGCCGGCAACCTTGTTCGATTCCAGCGCCGCGATGAGATCTGCTTCCGAAATGATTTCGCCGCGCGCGCAATTCACAATCTTCACGCCGGGCTTCATCTTGGCGAACGCCGCCGCGTTCAACATCTCCTTGGTTTCCTTCGTCACCGGCATGTGGACGGTGATGAAATCGGCGACGCGATAAACCGCGTCCAAATCCGCCGCGAACTCCGCGCCGATGGCCTTCGCCCGGTCTTCCGTAAGATACGGATCATACGCGACCACCTTCATGCCGAAGGCGATGGCGCGCTTGGCGACTTCCGTGCCGATGCGGCCCATGCCGAGCACACCGAGCGTCTTGCCTTGCAGTTCGACGCCCTGGAATAGTTTGCGGTCCCACTTGCCCGCGACCATCGTCGCGTGTGCTTGCGGCACCTTGCGCGCGAGGCAAAGGAGCATTGTGAATGTCAGTTCCGCGGTCGTCACCGTGTTGCCGCCGGGCGTGTTCATCACCACCACGCCGTGCTGGGTGCCAGCTTCGATATCCACGTTATCCACGCCCACGCCGGCGCGGCCAACCACGCGCAACGACTTCGCCGCCTCGATGACTTTCTTGGTCACCTTGGTTTCCGAACGCACGACGAGCGCGGTGGCGTCGGCGACGAGCGGCAGCAGTTCCGCCTCGGACAGGCGTTTGGGCAAGACGACGACGTTAAATTCAGGACGTTGCTGGAGCAACGCGATGCCTTTGGGCGAGATGGGGTCGCAGATGATGATTTTCATATAGTCCAAAAATGGACGGAAAGTTTAGGTTGCCGCGCAGCTTTGGTCAAACAGCGAATCAGCAAACCAAACTGATGCAGCGGATGCGGAAAACTTTTGGCCCACAAAAATACAGTGTTCATTCCCGCGCGGCCAATTATCATGGAGGCACGATGAGCAAGCTGCTGTTGATTGATGATGAAGAGGACGTGCGTTATTCGCTGCAACGCATCCTCGCCTCGGAGGAAATCGAACTCGCCACCGCCGGCAGCGGCGAAGAGGGTTTGAAGGTCATCCCCAAGTTCAAGCCCGACCTCGTGCTCATGGACGTGCGCATGACCGGCATGACCGGCATGGAAACGCTGCGCAAAATCCGCGCGACCGATCCCAAGCTGCTCGTCATCTTGATGACCGCCTACGGCACCACGCAAACCGCCATCGAGGCGATGAAGCTGGGCGCGTATGATTATTTACTCAAGCCGTTCGACATTCCGAAGCTGAAGGAAGTGATCGCGAACGCGCTTAAGGCCGCGCGCGACATGAAGCAGGTGGTGTCTTACCAGCCGATGCTGGAATCAGAAGATTACGAGTCCGGCATCATCGGCCGCAGCGGCCCGATGCAGGGCGTATTCAAACTCATCGGCCAGATTGCCGCGACCGACACGACCGCGCTCATCACCGGCGAAAGCGGCACGGGCAAGGAACTTGTCGCCCGCGCGATTTATCATCACAGCGACCGCGCCACGCAACCCTTCCTCGCGGTGAATTGCGCCGCGATTCCGGAGCAGCTTCTTGAAAGCGAATTGTTCGGCCACGAAAAAGGTGCGTTCACCGGCGCCACGGTGCAGCGCATCGGCAAATTTGAGCAATGCAACCAAGGCACGATTTTCCTCGACGAAATCGGTGACATGACGCCAGCGACGCAGACGAAAATTCTGCGCGTGTTGCAATCCGGCACCTTCGAGCGCGTCGGCGGCAACTCGCCGCTAAAAGTGGATGTGCGCGTCATCGCCGCCACCAACAAGCCGCTCGAAGCCGCCGTTGCCGCCAAGCAGTTCCGCGAAGATTTATTCTACCGGCTGAACGTCGTGCGGATTCATCTGCCGCCGTTGCGCGACCGCCGCGACGACATTCCGCTGCTGGTGAATTATTTTTTGGAGAAAATCGCGCGCGAGTTGTCGCGCCAGCCCAAGTCCATCGCCACCGCCGCCATCAAGCTGCTGGAAAAATATCATTGGCCCGGCAACGTGCGCGAATTGGAGAACGCCATCCGCCGCGCGCACGTCCTCGCCAAGAGCGACGCGCTGCTGCCCGGCGATCTGCCGCCGGAGATTTCCGGAGCTGCCACCGGCGTGGCCGCACCGCCCACCTCCATTGGGACCAGCGAAGGCACCACCACCGATGCCACGGCACTTGCCCGCCAACTTTTTCAAATCGCCAAGCGTGATCCGAAGCTGAAGATCATCCCCGCTGTCGAGCGCGAACTGGTGATTCAGGCGCTGATTGAGACGAACGACAACCAGGTTCACGCCGCCAAAATCCTCGGCATCACCCGCGCCACGCTGCGCAAGCGCATCGAGAAATTCGGCATCCAGCGGGAATTAAATGTCAAATGAACCGGCGAAGCCTTTCTTGACACAAGGTCGTTCACTGCTATTCTCTCACGCTCCGGTTTTTGCGCCGGAGACTATTTTTTAATTTTATGAAACGCCAGTATCAACCGTCGAAAATCCGTCGGAAACGCCAGCATGGCTTCCTCGCCCGCAACAAGACCAAGCGTGGCGCGGCCACGATTGCGCGCCGCCGTCGCGCGGGCCGCAAACGCCTCACGCCGGTTTGATTCCGTGAACACCGCGCCGCAACGCCTGCGCTTGGGCCGCCCGTCGCGGCTTGCGCAAAACCGCGATTTTGCGCGCGTCCGGCAGCGGGGAGAACGGCTCGTGTTGGGCTGCCTCATTGCCAATTGGAGCAAGCTTCCCGCCGGTGAACGCCCGAAGCTCGGCGTTGTCACCAGCAAAAAAATCGGCAATGCGCCAGCCCGCAGCCGCGCCCGGCGGTTGCTCCGCGAAAGTTTCCGGTTGCACCAGCATGATTTTGCGCAGCCGGTAGATTTGGTTTTGGTCGCGCGCAATTCCATCGTCCAAAAGGATTTTGCCGGAGTTGAAAAGGATTTTCTCGCCGCCCTGCATCGTGCCAAGCTGCTGAAAAACTGACGTGAACCCGCTCCAGCACATCCTCATTTTTGC
>Ga0007854_10001461_pt1 | contig 14996 bp, 9 predicted proteins | sample CryBogCBH12Aug08_FD_60382 | JGI IMG/M metagenome (GOLD analysis project Ga0007854, IMG submission 60382) | Freshwater microbial communities from Crystal Bog, Wisconsin, USA - CBH12Aug08 | ecosystem: Environmental > Aquatic > Freshwater > Lake | place: Crystal Bog, Wisconsin, USA | collected...
TGTCTCCAGTCGCCCTACGGACTCCTTACGCCAAGAGCTTGAAGACACCCCTGCTCTGGCTATACTAGATGCCTAACCCAATCTCCCACTCAAACTGGACCAATTTTGGAGGCTCGATCACTACTCCACGATCGTAAGCTCGCATAACGCGATCCGATTCTCATAAAACATCTTAACTCACTGACGTCCCCTGCTTTTATTTTTAGAACTGATTGCAAGCTGTTGCTTCAGCCGTACTTAAAAAGAGCTGCTCCTGGCAACTAATTTAGAACCGGAAGCATTTTTCACAGAGTAAATAAATCAAACCTTCATTCCTCGGCAGGCGGTCTAAAACGCTCTGCAACTCTTTCGACACCCCCGTGTGAGCCGTCAGTAGGAACGAATTTTCCAACTTTGTCATCCCATGAGGTTTTGGTTGGATACGGATAGATTGGGATTTCCAGTTCTGGTTTTCCTCCAACGATACGGTGTCCTTGTATCATTCCGGGAACAGCGCCTTTTTCCCTCCACTCAACGACAAGACTAAGGATGCTCGGAAGACTATTTATCCCTGGTCCGGGACCATGGCTCATCCCGGGGATGATGTAGAACATGAAAAAAGATTGAACTTTCTCGGTTGTTCCAAACCGTTCAATTACCCGATCATAATAGTCAAGAGAAGCATGGTATGGAACGCATGAGTCAGCGGACCCCACGATCATAATCAACTTGCCACCATGTTGTGCGAACCGTTTCAGGTCGGTGTTCTCTGCGTTGAGATAGGGACCGAGTGTTGCAGTGTATGTATCAATGTCCTTTCCGAAATTGACTTCCATAAGGTCCTTATTTGCGCCGAAAACCCATTTGAAGAGATAAAGATTCCCGCGTGCGATATCAAAGGAACTCCCGAACGGAATGCCGCAGAAAATGCGTTCTCCTGTAACGGTATCTCTCGGGCCGTCGAAGAGTTTTCTCAGGGCTTCGGCATGTTCCTTGGTAAGCGTCGGATCCTTCTGCATGGCAAGCCTGATCACAGATTCAACGTCCTTGCTGTTGGCTCGGGGGTCAGAAATGAATTTTCCGGCAATTGCCGGAATTTCCCGTGCTGCCATGTACTCGTTTCCAGCAGCAATGACATTGTGTTGCTGAGAGGCTGTGAAAGGCCGTCTGCTGAGTATCTGGTCATTCCACAGGAAATACGCGTGGAGGGGGGTGCGGCAATGCGCTGGGATTTTTGCGACAATGCCATCATAATCATCCGGATATCGCTGAGCTTCCTGAAGTGCCTGTTGGCCGCCTGTGGAGGAGCCTTCAAAGTACGAGTGATCAGCATCCCTGCCATAATATGCCTTGATGACCTGTTTCGCGGAGAGAGTCATTAGGTGGGTTGCGCGGAAGCCGAAATCTTTCCATACCTCCGGATTGCCGATTCCGGATTCCGGCGCGGGGGCCGTTCCAAGATCCGTTGTGGCGGCAGCGTATCCCGTTGAGAGAGCCCCAGCGAGACTATCGGGGTGGATAGCTCCTGCGGCACCCCCGTTTCCCAGCCCAAGTAATCGACCATTCCAGTTCTCGGGTTCCGGCAGCCAGATTTCGACATTGATATTAGAACCTTTCGCGGGATTAAGGGCCAACCTGACAATAGTTCGCGGGGGCACGTTGTTTATCACCTTCCCGTGGAACGCCGGCACGGATGGGGAGGAATCCTTATTAACCAGGGTGATCGTTCCGGAGTTTATCTTCAGTGCCTTAATTACTTCCAGCGCACTGTTTCCTTCAGGCGACGATGCGAGAGCCGATGTTATCGCTCCTGCCAGCAAACCCAGCATGGTTCGGCAAATAAATGACCTCAGAAGGCAACTGCCCTGTGGAAATCTAGCGGGAGTATTAGGATAATCCGTGTTCCTGACCATTGGCTTGGAGGTGAGGGGGGATGTCATAATTTAAACTGCCTGATGGTTGATTGTGGGCTGACTAGTTATTCAGAGCCAGAAGAGAGTTGGTTCTGACGGTTGCTTTGCTTTCTAGTTGGGTGCTGTTGTAACAACCCAAGATTCAAGATATAGCCACGTCGAGTCATACTCCCCCGGTTGGAATCACCGAAATCTCGTTAGTCCTGTGATTGACCATGCTAAAACGAGCACTTATCAGGGGGACTAGCCTTCATGAATCCACCACGCAAAAAAAGCATCACATTCCCCCATTCTCTTACGACGATATTTCTTTTAGGAATCTTTACGGGGTGTGCAACTGGCGAGAAAGTCAAACGAGCATCGGAGATTCTCCCGCCGAGGCCCTTGGGGGAGGTGCGGGTTGTGCATGCTGGTGAGTTCACCAAGTCGTACAAGGTCATTGGCATTGTGAATGCCAGAGCTTTCAATATGCATGCAGCCCTGAACGAGTGTCGAAGGGAGGCTGGAGAATTGGGTGCAGATGCCATTATAGACTTCAGTCCCAAGGATAGCGACCGTCTCGATACCTACACTGCAAAAGCTATTGTGTGGCAGTAATTAGCTTTCGGACATGGGCGTTTTTCAGCCGGGTAACGGTCGTGTACGCTGCTCAAAAATTCGAAGCTACTGCGATATTACGCTGAGACTGGAGTCGAGGTTCCTTGTTTCACCTGGTTTCAGATCCAAGGCGATCGTTTTATCCCAGTAGCGAACTTTGCAGTGTTTTCCGGAAACGCTGTGGATCCGGGTTGAGATCATCCGACCATCCTTCCAAGACAGACTTATCTCAAAGCCTCCCCGTGCGCGCAGTCCGCTGACGCTTCCCTCAGGCCATGCCTTGGGGAGTGCCGGAAGAAGTTGGATGAGATCGTTCTGGCTTTGCAGGAGCATCTCGGCAATTCCAGATGCACCACCGAGGTTCCCGTCGATCTGGAACGGAGGGCAGGAATCAAAGAGATCTGGATAGGTGCATTTTGGGCTCAGGAGGTATTTCAAGATTTCGAAGGCATGATCCCCGTCATGAAGACGAGCCCAGAGGTTGATGCGCCACGCGGTGCCCCAGCCGGTGGCCTTATCACCGCGGATTTCAAGGGATTTTTTAACGGCTGTCGCCAATTCAGGGGTTGTGTTCACATCAATCTGAGAGCTCGGATATGCGGCGTAGAGGTGGGAGACATGACGATGATGGATCTCCTTGGCTTGGAGGTCCCAGTCATTCAGCCACTCCTGAAGTTGCCCCGCAGTGCCTATCTGCAATGGGGCTAGGCGTGAGCGAGTGGCTTCCAATTCCTTGGCAAACTCTTGGTCTGTGCCGAGGATTTCGGATGCACGAATGCAGTTGGAGAAAAGGTCGCGCAGTATTTCCATATCCATAGTGGGACCGGCCGTGACACTGGTGTTTGCACCGGGGTGGCGGTTTTCCGGGGAAAGGGAGGGACAGGTGACGAGCCAGTGATGGGTGGGTTCCTCCACCAGTGTGTCGAGGAAGAACTCCGCAGCCCCCTTCATGGCGGGGTATATCTTGCTGAGATACTGCTTGTCGTCCGTGAAGAGATAGTGCTCCCAGAGGTTTTGGCAAAGCCAAGCTCCACCCATAGGCCAAATTCCTGAGTTTGGTCCGTCCACCGGTGCAGTCGCCCGCCAGAGGTCGGTATTATGATGAGCCACCCACCCACGAGCCCCGTAGTGTATCCTTGCCGTACGTGATCCCGGTTCCTGCATTTCCATCACCATCCGGGTGAGCGGTTCGACGCATTCGCCGAGATTGCAAGTCTCGGCTGGCCAGTAATTCATCTCCGTATTGATGTTAATTGTGTATTTGCCGTCCCACGGAGGAGTCATCGATTCATTCCACAGTCCCTGTAAATTCGCTGGTTGCCCCCCTGGTCTCGAGGAACAGATCAGCAAATAGCGGGCGAATTGGAAATAGAGCGCAGCAAGTTGCGGGTCGTTACCGTCTGCGAAGCGGGTTATTCGCACATCGGTCGGCAGCGTCATCGCCTCGGTTTCACCGAGATTGATATCGACCCTCCGGAATAATTTCCGATGGGCGGCCAGATGTTCCGATTTCATTGTGGCAGGATTTTTAATCGCCGCCTCCTGAACCTGCTTTCTGACGATGGCACCCGGATCACCACCGACATCATTCGGATTCCGGTAGCTGGTTACCACCGCGGTGATTAAGGTCACGGAATCAGCGCCTGCAACCGTTATGGTGTCGTCGGTCGCGGAAAGTCTTCCTCCCTTCGGAAGTATGCGGACACGTGCCTGAAAACTGAGTGCGCCAGCGATACCCCTCGCTGCCCCATTTGTCCCGCTCATTACCAGATCATGACCATCCTCCACGCTCACAGAGACCTTTTGAGGTGTAGTCATGCGTGCCGTGAAGGAAATCATACCAGGCTTGCTGGCGCTCAAGTTCATTACGATGACCTGATCCACCGGAGTGGAATAAACTTCCCGGCGGTAACTGACTCCATTTGCCGTGAAAGTGACCCGGGCAATCGCGGAATCCAGATCTAGTTGGCGGTTGTAATCGCTAACCCCGGGTTTCGTGGAAAATTCAAGATGGAGATCGCCGACGGTTTCGTAAGGCATCTCACGAACTGGGACCGCCATCATCTTTGCGGCGATCAGCTTTTCTGCCTCGTCTTCCTGTCCTGCGAAGATAAGGCGGCGTACCTCCGGCAATGCAGATAGTGCGTTCGTGTTGTTGGGATCGTAGGGCCCCCCGGCCCATAGGGTGTCCTCGTTGAGTTGAAGGTGTTCGGACTCAGTTCCTCCGAACACCATCGCTCCCAGTCTTCCATTGCCGATGGGTAGTGCCTCCGTCCATTTGGCCGCCGGTTGCAGGTAGTTCAGGGTCCACTTCGATGCCGGGCTAGGAGCAATGTCTGCAGAGGCATCAGGTACAGAGGTGTCATCAACACAGTGTTTGCCAAGATAAATTCCAAGGATGACAACAGCCGTTATGGCGATGGAATACCGTAAAAGCGCCCTCATCGAAGTGTTTTACTTTCGATTGCGATCGCAGGGCAAGGAGAAGGGTGACCCATTATTATGGAAGTATGAAAAAGAACCAACTCACAGGGCCGCTATTTCTCTTCCTGAAGGCTCGATTTATCGAGCGTTTGTAAATCTCAAGCTCCGTGGTGCTCCTGAAGGGATTTCACTTCCAGAGGCGATTCAGCAATCGAACGGATTGCCGAGACGCTAGCTGCAGCAGCTCGGAGGGTTGTCATGATGGGAATGCGGTTTGCAACGGCAGTGCTACGGATGATCACTTCGTCTCTGCGTGGCTGTTTTCCGCTTGGAGTATTGATAATGAACTGCATCTCTCCGTTTTTGATCATATCCACGACGTTGGGGCGTCCCTGAGCTAGCTTGTTGAGGCGATTAACCTTAATTCCCTCCGCCCTGAGAAATTCGGCGGTGCCATCGGTCGCGTGTATTACAAAGCCGAGATCGACGAAGTCCCTAACGATTCGAATGGCAGCTTTCTTGTCGGAATCCTTAACACTGACGAAGAGATTGCCGCTGGCGGGAAGGGAAGGAGCGGCTGCCATCTGTGCTTTGGCATAGGCACGGCCGAAGTCGCGGTCGATCCCCATGACCTCACCGGTTGAACGCATCTCGGGGCCTAGAGTGATGTCGATGCCGGGGAATTTTATGAAGGGAAAGACTGCTTCCTTGACGCTGAAGTGTTTTGGAATGATCTCCTCAGTAAAACCAAGATCCTTAAGGGTTCGCCCAGCCATAATCTTGGCCGCAAATTTTGCAAGGGGGACCCCGATGGCCTTGCTGACAAATGGGGCGGTGCGGGAGGCGCGAGGGTTGACCTCAAGCACATAGACATCCTCGTCCTTGACGGCAAATTGCACGTTCATGAGTCCGCGGACATCAAGTTCTATGGCCATGGCTTTGGTGGCGGTGCGGATGTTTTTCAGAACCTCAGGGGAGAGGGAGACTGAGGGTATGACGCAGGCACTGTCGCCGCTGTGGATGCCGGCTTCCTCTATATGCTCCATGATGCCACCGATGACGCATTGTGTTCCGTCGCAGAGGCAGTCGACATCAATCTCCGTGGCATCTTCCAGAAAACGATCCACAAGAATGGGTCGCTCAGGACTGACTGCCACAGCCGTCCTGATATACCGGCGCAGGTCTTCCTCGGTATAGACGATTTCCATGGCGCGCCCGCCAAGGACGAAGGATGGCCGTACAAGTACGGGATAACCAACCCTATTAGCTACTGCAACCGCCTCCTCCTCCTCGGTGGCGGTGCCTCCGGAGGTTTGGCGTAGCTTGAGTTTGTCGATCATCGCGGCAAAGTGCTTGCGATCCTCTGCCATCTCGATGTTCTTCGGTTGTGTTCCGATGATGGTGACTCCGCGGGCTTGAAGAGGGGCCGCAAGGTTGAGCGGTGTCTGTCCGCCGAACTGTACTACGGCCGCATCGCATTTTTCCCGTTCGTAAATGTTAAGCACATCCTCAAGAGTGAGTGGCTCGAAAAAAAGTTTATCACTGGTGTCGTAGTCAGTGGAGACGGTCTCCGGGTTAGAATTGACCATGATAGTCTCGAATCCTTCCTCCTTGAGGGCGAAGGCTGCGTGGACACAGCAGTAATCGAATTCGATTCCCTGTCCGATACGGTTGGGCCCCCCCCCAAGAATCATTACTTTCTTCTTCGTCCCCTTGCGGGTTTCGTCTTCGTCTCCGTAAGTGGAGTAAAAGTAGGGGGTAGCGGCCTCAAATTCCGCTGCGCAGGTATCGACAAGTCGATAGGTTGGTTCGACGCCTTCTGCCTTGCGCTTCGCTCGGATCGCATCCTCAGTCGTGCCGGTGATGGTGGCGAGTTGGCGGTCAGAAAAACCGAGCCTTTTTGCTTGAAGAAGTGGAATGTCAGCCGGGTTGGAACGATACGATTGCTCCGCCTCGACGATTTCCTTGATGTTGTCGATGAACCAGGGATCGATTGCGCTAATCTCGTGGATTTTTTCCGCTCTGAAGCCCGCGAGAAATGCGTGTCGAATCGTGAAAATACGTTCCGCATTGGGAATGCGGAGATGAAGTTCGATGTCACTGGTGTTCCAGCTCCCATCGGCATTTCGTGGTTCGATGTCCTTGGGGTCACACCCGAGTCCAGCGCGACCTGTTTCAAGCGAGCGAAGGGCTTTCTGCAGGGCCTGCTTGAAGGTGCGGCCTATGGACATTGCCTCGCCGACGCTTTTCATTTGGCTGGTCAGGGTGGCGTCGGCTTTAGGAAATTTCTCGAAGGTGAATCGCGGGACCTTCACCACGCAATAGTCGATCGTCGGTTCAAAGCAGGCTGTCGTCGTCTTGGTGATGTCGTTCTTGAGTTCGTCAAGTCGGTAACCGACGGCCAGTTTGGCGGCAATTTTGGCGATCGGATATCCGGTGGCCTTCGATGCAAGTGCGGATGAGCGGGAGACTCGGGGATTCATCTCAATGACAATCTGACGTCCATCCTTGGGGTTGACTGCAAATTGGATGTTAGAGCCTCCGGTTTCGACTCCGATCGCACGAATAACCGCAAAGGATGCGTCGCGCATCTTCTGGTACTCCTTATCTGTCAGGGTTTGGATCGGGGCGACAGTGATCGAGTCGCCGGTGTGGACCCCCATGGGGTCAAGGTTTTCTATCGAGCAGATGACGATACAGTTGTCCGCCTTATCTCGGATGACCTCCATTTCGAACTCCTTCCAGCCTAGGAGTGATTCTTCGATGAGAACCTCGCTAGTGGGGGACAGATCCAGACCGCGACGAGCTATGGTTTCGAGTTCCTCCCGGTTGTAGGCGATGCCTCCTCCTGCTCCACCAAGGGTGAAGGCTGGCCGGATGATCAGAGGATAAGAGCCGATCTTTTTCCCGATCTCAAAAACCTCATCGATATTGTGTGCGGTGCCCGAATTTGCAACCTCCAAGCCTATATCGAGCATGATCTGTTTGAAGATGCTGCGGTCCTCACCGCGATTAATTGCCTCGGCATTGGCGCCGATCAGGCGGACACCGTGTTTTTCCAGGACGCCGGAATGAACGAGAGCCATGGCGGCGTTGAGGGCGGTCTGTCCGCCGAGGGTTGGAAGAAGGGCATCTGGTTTCTCCCTTTCGATGATCTTCGTTATCATCTCCGGCGTGATGGGTTCAATATAGGTTCGGTTGGCAAACTCCGGGTCGGTCATGATTGTGGCCGGGTTTGAGTTCACCAGCACCACCTCGTACCCTTCCTCCGCGAGTGCCTTGCAGGCCTGGACACCTGAGTAATCGAACTCACAGCCCTGACCGATAACGATGGGTCCAGCGCCGATTAGAAGAATTTTACGGATGGAAGCATCTTTTGGCATGATGGTGAGGAAATTGGATGTGGTCGTGATGATCTCCCTGATGCTTTTCAGCTCAGGGTTGGGTGGTTATACCTTCCCGCAACGGTTTGAATAAGCTAAAAAACGGGGGCTCGGATGACTTTTCCAAAGTTCTGCATGCTTTGGCTTCAATAGCAGGAACAGCTCACAGCAGAAAACGGGATTACGGAAGCTTAGGGAGATGCGTAAGCAAAATGGATGTGTCTGCGACGGCGGGTGAGATCGTTGCATTGGCAAGACAGGCCGGGAGTAGCATGAACCCACCCGGTTTCAAGCTTGTGCCGCTGCAAAACAACTCTCCCGTCAGGCAGGTGACGATGGAAAAATCATCCTTTTTTCCAACGTTCACCGGATTGGAAACCAAGAGTTTTTCGACATGGAAATAGGGACAATCGGCCACGATTGGTTCCGAAGCCTGAGTAGGAGCAGGTTCAAAGTCCTCAAAGTCGATCGAGGTCATTGATTCCTTGATGTGAAGTGCTCTTGGCTTGCCATCAAGCCCGGTTCGGTTCCAATCAAAGACCCTGTAGGTTGTATCGCTATTCTGTTGAACCTCAACGATGAGTAATCCCTCTCCAATCGCGTGAAGTCTCCCGCTGGGGATGAAGATGCTTTCGCCCGTATGAGCTCTAATGCGATGGAGTGTTTCCTCGACATCGCCTGTTTCGAGTGCAGTTTTGAATAACGTCCGCGTCACCCCCTTTTTGAGGCCGGCGTAAATAGATGCGCCCTCAGGGGCATGTAGGAAAAACCAGCATTCGGTTTTGGCCTCCCCTCCAAGTTCCTTCGCCCGTGTGACCGGAGGGTGGACTTGAAGTGATAGGCGTTCACGTGCATCGAGAAGTTTAATCAGAAGAGGGAAGCGCGCGGAGGGATGGTTTCGATGAAGTTTTCCAAAAAGATCTTCTCGGTGGTTGGTCCAGAGCTCATGAAGTGTCTTTCCTTGAAGTGGCCCCAGATGGACGACGCTTTGGGCCTCCGGACGGTCTACCATTTCCCAGAGTTCGCCGATCAGCACCCCGTGGGGCAGCGATTTTCCAAGGAGGGTTTTAAACCGATGCCCACCCCAGATCCGTTCCATTGCCAAGGGTTCAAAAATGATGGGTGCAGAGAGATTCAAGGCAAAATATGATGACCGATGGAGAATAAAGAGCCAGTAAAAGGTGAGCCTTTCCTTTAACCAAAAAGCACGGACGATTGCCAAGCACACAGAACTTCCGGCAAGATGATAGCAATGGTTTCATCACACCGACGCTCATGGAATGAGGTGACGGGATTGCTACTCTTTTTCGGAGGCATCCTTCTTCTCTTGTCCCTGCTCTCATTTGACATCAAGGATGTTCCCTCCTGGGCCTTCGGGGTCACATCCCCCATTTCCGCTACGCCAGCCAACTTCGTCGGACGGGTCGGGGCGATCGTTGCACGGATGATATATTTCCTTTTTGGCGGGGCTTCCTACTTTGCCGCCGTGGGGCTTCTCGGCCTTGGTATCGCTCAATTCACCGGAAATTGTGATCGGCTGGGAATCCGTTTTGGCTGGGTTTTTGTCTGCGTTCTGAGTTGGTCGACTTTGCTCGATCTCCAACACTTGGTTCTGAGGGGATGGGGGCAGAAGTTGTACATTCCCGGTCCCGGGGGATGGTTCGGGCATCACATCAATATTGCTCTCGGGCGTAATGTTTTCGGGACGGCCGGATCACTGCTGATTTTCGTGGTTCTGGCGCTTGTAAGCCTGATCCTTGCCACTGGCTTTCATCCGGTGTCTGCGATGCGCAGAGCGTTTATTGTTATCGCATCGCTCCTCCGCCATATCTTTTCCACTCTGCGGAACCGTTCTAGGGTCCCCGAACCCGTTGAGGTCATTCAGACGCCGCGCACGCGTAATCGTCGTAAGAGTCCCGCGTTGGAAGAGGAGACTCGTGATCGGATAACGATAGAACCCGTTGATTTTCCTGCTCCGAAAATCATCGATGCAAGTGTCCCTGCTCCTTCACCCAAACCGAGTCTGGCGGAGGTGATGAAGGCGAAGACAAAGGCGAAAGCATCGGCACCCGAGGGCGGCCTTTCAGACGTCCGCCTCGAGGACTACACGCTTCCGAGTCTTGAACTTCTGGAAGCCCATCGCGATGACGGCCACAAGCCTGCCGATCCTGCCGAATTGCAGGGCGTGCAGAAAATCCTGATCGAAACTCTAGCTCAGTTCGGCATCGAGGCTTCACCCGGTGACATCACCAAGGGGCCGACCATTACCCGCTACGAGGTCTATCCGGCCACCGGGGTTCGCGTAGAGCGGATCTCTGCGTTGGAGAAGAACCTTGCCCGTGCGACCCGTGCTGAACGGATCAACATTCTTGCCCCTATTCCCGGCAAGGACACCGTCGGAATCGAGATTGCCAATTCAAACAAGGTGAAGGTTGCAATCCGCGAACTCTTTGAGAGTGAAGCATGGCAATCGACAAAGGCAAAACTGCCTCTCGCCCTAGGTAAGGATGTATATGGCAACGCGATCATTGCGGATCTGGCAGCCATGCCCCACCTGCTAGTGGCTGGAGCAACCGGCAGCGGCAAGAGCGTTTGTATCAACTCGATCATCACAAGCCTTATCTTCCGCCACACTCCAGAGAATCTCCGATTCATCATGATCGATCCCAAGGTGGTCGAGATGCAGGTCTACAATAACCTTCCACATCTGGTTACACCCGTAGTTACCGATCCCAAGAAGGTGCTGCTTGCTCTGCGCTGGGTGATCGACGAAATGGAACAGCGCTACCGGGTCTTCGCCAAGGTCGGAGTACGCAATGTCCAGGGTTTCAACACGCGGCCCAAATCCACCCCAGCTCCGGTTGACCCGGTAACCGCCGCAGGGGAGTCTGATGAAAATCCCCCCGAAGATGGGACGCCTGACGAGGGGGTGGGGGAAACAATTCCAGAGCCGATCCCACCTCAAAAACCAGACGACGACATTCCAGTACCGGAACACATGCCCTTTATCGTCGTCATTGTGGACGAACTTGCCGACCTAATGCAGACCGCACCAGCCGATGTTGAAGCAGCCATTGCCAGGATCACCCAGATGGCGCGCGCAGCAGGCATCCACATGATCGTCGCGACACAGACTCCGCGAGCCGATGTTGTAACTGGAATTATCAAGGCGAACATTCCCACCCGGATTGCTTTTCAGGTCGCATCCAAGATCGACAGTCGAGTTATCCTCGACGAGAACGGCGCCGAGAGACTGCTTGGTCAGGGAGACATGCTTTATCTGCCTCCAGGTAGCGCGAAACTCATCCGGGCGCAGGGGGTTCTCGTCACAGACGGGGAAATACACAAGATCGTCGACTGTCTTGCAGCCCAGAGTAAGCCGATATTTGAGCCAAGTATTTCAGCCAAGCTCTCTTCTACGAGCATGCCCGAGGAGGATGTGACCGACGAGGATGAGGAACTTGTCGACAAATGCCTGGAAATCATCCGGCAGGAAGGAAAGGCTTCCACCTCGATGCTTCAGCGCCGGTTGCGTCTCGGTTACACAAGGGCAGCACGAGTCGTGGACATTCTTGAACAGCGTGGCATCCTTGGTCCAAAGGATGGAGCCAAGGACAGGGAGATACTCGTTGATCTTAACAGTATTGACGATCCGGGCAATTCGTTCTGAGGCGACTTAAAAATGTTTTTTCATCAGACAACAGTTAAAGAACCGCTCGGACCGCTTCTACGTTCGGCACGGGAGGCACGCGTAATGACGCTGGAAGATGCATCACGTGCCTCAAGACTCTCCGTGGACGAAATCCGCTTGCTTGAGGAGGACCGTCCTTCCGACATTCGCTTCTCCCGGCTTCAAGCGGTGATTTACGCGCGCGCCCTTGGCATTGATCCGCTAGGAATCAGAAAATACCTTCCTCCGGCGCCTGCGTTGAATCCTGGAAACCTGCAGTATCTTGCCAACATGGCTCGCCCGCTGAAGGTCCGTATGATTCCACCTGCGCAGATTCTTGCTCCGTTGGGTAGGATGGTCCTTTATCTGCTGCTTGCTGCAACGCTGCTCAGCACGTGGGGCATGATGCGTCAACTTTCTCGGGTTCGCTCCATTCCCTGGATTACCAGCAGCAGTCGGTTGTCCTCATTTCCAGGCAGATGACCAACTCCGTCTCTTCCGAACCGCGTAAAATCGGCCTTATCAGTCTTGGTTGTGCCAAGAATCTTGTTGACGCAGAAATCCTCCTTGGGGATGCCGCCAAGCACGGCTACCAACTGACCATGGATACCGATGATGCCGATGTGGTGCTCGTGAATACATGCGGTTTTATCGACCCGGCCAAGGAGGAGAGCATCAGCGCCATCCTCGATGCTCATCGCCGACGTCTTCACGGTGCAAAGGCCGGTCAGAAGCTGGTAGTTGGTGGATGTCTTTCCCAGCGCTATTCCGCAGATCTGGCCGTGCAACTTCCCGAGGTCGACGCCTTCTTGGGGCTTGATGAGATTAAGAATGCCGGTGCCTTTTTTGATCGTCTTCTTGATGACGAGGGGGAGAACAGGGAGGAGGGGCCCCTCATGGCGGTTTCCCGCCGGGCCGCCTACATCCCGGACTTCGACACTCCTCGCGTGAGGCTTACCGCGCCACATACTGCGTATGTGAAGATCGCCGAAGGCTGCAATCATCCCTGTTCCTTCTGTGTGATTCCAAGGATGCGAGGCCGGCATCGTAGCCGGACGATCGGATCGGTGGTTAAGGAGGTTGAGGGGCTCGTTAGGTCTGGTGTAAAGGAAGTCAATTTGATCAGTCAGGACACCACCTACTACGGCATGGACCTATGGGAAATAAAGGCCGGCCCGAGGCAACCTGTGGACGAATCGGCGGGGCCAGGCCTTCCCGCGCTCCTTGATGCGCTTGGTGCCATTGAGGGCAAGTTCTGGATACGCCTGCTCTATACCCATCCGGCTCACTGGAGCGACAGTATGATCGCCGCAATTGCCCGCAATCCGAAGGTCGTGCGTTATGTCGACATGCCACTCCAGCACATTCACGACGACATGCTTGACATGATGAAGCGTGAGACCGACCGGGCTCATATAGAGGGGCTAATCAAAAGGATGCGCGCCGGCATCCCTGGTCTGACAATCCGCACCACATTCATCGTGGGATTTCCCGGAGAGACGGAGGAACATTTTGAGAGTCTGCTGGAATTCATCACCCTGACGCGCTTTGAGCGACTTGGGATCTTCACCTATTCCCGTGAGGAGGAGTCACGTGCCGCAAAACTGCCGGGGCAGATCCATGGAGCGACCAAGAAACGCCGCCTTCGAGAGGCGATGATGCTCCAGCAGCAGATTTCCTCCGAATTGGCGACCTCGCATGTCGACGAGGAACTTACAGTCCTTGCAGACACATCCCAGTTCGGTCGTACAGAGGGCGATGCTCCTGATGTCGACTGCCGTGTTCATTTCAGCAGGCCGGTGGAATCGGGGCAATTTTATCGCGTCAAGGTGACGGGAATCCGAGGTTACGACCTATTGGCCAAGGTTTTAGGCGCCTGATCCTCATCCTGTACGATGAAATTCTCCTACTCCTTTCCGCTCACCAGAGCATTCAGCCTTTATCTAGGACAGACGGCGTTGCTGGCCATGGAAACCTTTACATCGATTGCCGCAGGCAGGATCCGATGGAGGCTCGTCCTCAACCAGGTGGTTGAAATGGGGTTTGGCTCACAGGCGGTGGTCATCATTACCGGCATTTTCACCGGGGCCGTTTTCACAGCGCAGATTTTTTTCCAGTTCTCATCGCTGAACATGACCTCGGCGGTGGGGCCGGTTGTCTCGATTGCCCTTTGCAGGGAACTAGGCCCGGTTCTCACGGGTCTCATGGTGGCGGGACGCGTAGGCGCGGCCATGAGTGCGGAGATCGGCACGATGAAGGTCACCGAGCAGATCGATGCCCTTCGGGCGCTGGCGGTCAATCCTATTGATTACCTTGTGGTTCCCCGCACCGTGGCGATCCTCATTTCCATGCCCTTGTTGGTAGGTGAGTGCGTCTTTTTTGGCCTTCTTGCCAGCTACTTTGTCGCCACACGGCTCCTGAATGTTAGCAGCGTCTACTTTCTTCACCACATGTGGTCCTACACGCACAATAAGGACATCGCCATGGCGATGACAAAGGGGTTTGTCTTTGCGTTGATTGTAGTTTTTGTCGGTTGCCAGCAGGGGCTGACCACAAGGAACGGGGCAGTTGGAGTAGGGCGTTCGACGACAGAGGCCGTGGTGATCAGCTCGCTTAGTATCCTGATGGGAAATTTTTTCCTCACCATGGCACTCAATATCATCTTTCCAGCAGGAGTCCGTTGATGGCTTCCACGACATCCAATCTCATTGAGGTGCGTGATCTGAGGCAGACCTTTTCCGGCCAGGAGATCCTTCGTGGGGTAACCCTTGATATTGCGAGAGGGGGAACGCTGGTTCTTTTGGGCCAGAGCGGGGGGGGAAAGAGTGTCTTCCTCCGCCATTTAATAGGGCTGCTTCGGCCGCTTTCCGGCTCCATCAAGATCGAAGGGGAGGAGATTGCCGGCATGGATGAGCGGGAACTCGAACCGATCCGCCGGAAAATTGGTATGTTATTTCAGGATGGGGCACTTTTCGACTCGATGACGGTGTCTGAAAATGTCGCTTTTCCTCTCGTGGAGAGGGGGGAGAG
>Ga0007854_10001463_pt1 | contig 14977 bp, 21 predicted proteins | sample CryBogCBH12Aug08_FD_60382 | JGI IMG/M metagenome (GOLD analysis project Ga0007854, IMG submission 60382) | Freshwater microbial communities from Crystal Bog, Wisconsin, USA - CBH12Aug08 | ecosystem: Environmental > Aquatic > Freshwater > Lake | place: Crystal Bog, Wisconsin, USA | collected...
TCCCCAAGGCGTGGTCCTGGATTTTTAGCCAGAATTTCTGCAACAAGCTTTTCTCTATCTCCCATACCCAGTTTAAGGACGGTCGATGTTCCAAGAGAGCCCTTGCCATCAATTCCTAGAAGACAACCTTCAAGAAGGATGGTGTTAAGCTCAGCAATAGTTTTTTCTGTGCTTTCCATAAGAAGTCGCTGTGTACGACCATTAGGGAAAGTTACTTTAGCTACACCTGCTTTAATCTCTACATCCCATTTTCTATCATTAATTGGGTCTTCCAACTCTGATACTGGGACGTCATCATTTAAATCAATAGTAACAACTGATTCTTTACCGCATTCAGAGCAAAACAGGTTGTAGTCTGCCTGTTCTCCAAATGTAACCTTTCTAATGCCCAAAAGAATCGCTTCTCTATCAGCAGCTAAAAGGTCTTCAAAAGTATCTTTAGTTACTTTTTCTTGCCCCAAACTTACAAGCCCTCTTTGTAAGATTGTATTAAGAACCTTACCTAGAGAACCTGCTTTAGCAATAGCCTCTTCATCAGAGCCATTAAGCTCACGTACTTCTGCGTACTTAATGAGAGAACCATCCTGGGAGAGGTATCCCCCAGGAAGATTCACGTCACTACTTGATGGTGCAACCGTCTTTACTACGACTGGTGCTTCTCTTAGTGCTTCTTCAATGGCAGCGTTAACTACCTTTGGATTAGATGTTGTTTCCACGATTAATGCTCCTTATTTTGGGTTATGCAAGACCAAGCTTTGTATTAGTGTCTACTGCGCCATTCTTCATGTAACCAACTGATAGTCCTTCGTGAACAAGAGTCATCTGTTCAAAAAGAATATTCTGGTCACCTGCGTTTAGGTCTGAGTATTGTAGCGTTGTAATCCATGCGTTATGAATATCAAAACGCATTTTTGCAATTGAATGGATATCTGTACCTTCATCTGCTATTGCTGGGTGGTCAAGAACATAGATTTTTACGTTAACACGAAAATCATTAGTTCCAGGAGTTACAGCGATACCCTCACCTGAAGCTGCGGCAAAGAGTCCGCGCATCCACTTAATTCCTTGATAATTGGAAGTAAGAGTTCCATGTTGGAAAGTGATTGGTGTAAAGGTAGTCATTCCAGGAATCTGGTGAATAGTGGTGTTGTAGCCACCTTCACGGTATGGAATTGACTGTGTGTTGATACCCAAACCAGTAATGCTGGTGAATCCAGCAGATACGGTAGGTGCAATATCTGCATCAAATGGTGTTGACGCAGATGTGAACTCCGCAAAAAACTTAAAATTGCGAAGTGGGTCTGTCACAATTGACGAGAACCGTTGGATGTTAGTTGTTGCCATTTATTGGGCTCCTTATGCCACTGTGACGGTTGCGCCGCCATCGAACTGACCGATATTGATTACTACAAACTCAGCTGGACGTTGCAACGCAACTCCCACCTGAATATTGACTTGTCCCGCCTCAACAGTTGCGAGCGTATTGTTTGTTGTATCGCAAAGAACAAAGAACGCTTGTTCTGGAGAAGCTCCACGAAGACCACCCTGACGCCAGAAGTTATTGAGGAAACTTCCTACAATTGCTGTAAGGCGACGGTAGAGAACGGTGTCGTTTGGCTCAAAGATAGCGAAATTGGTAAGGTCTACCAAAGCCTTCTCTAGGTAAATGAGTGAACGGCGTACTGGGACATACATAGATGCGTAACCAGCTTGAAGGGTACGAGCTCCCATTACTACAATGCCAGAACCACTGATAAAGCGGATTGCGTTAACTGGAGCTGCAGCAGAGTTCATTGCATCAAGGTTTGCATTTGTAAGGGCTGGAACTGATACCGCACCAGCAAGGCGAACAGAGATTCCAGCAGGTGCTTTCCACACTCCACGAGACTTATCTGTTGCCGCATACTTTCCAACAATTGCTCCACCTGGGTTTGCAGCAGCAATAACTGTTCCTGGTGTTGTATTTGTTGGGTCGTTGATTGTGATTGGCGGGTAATACACAGCACCAAATGAAGTCTGTGTGTAAGAAGCAGCCAAAGTAAGTTGGTTTGCAACAGTATCATTAACTGGGTCAATTACAACAAAAACGTCATTGCGGTTTAGCGCATATGAGAGAAGTGTGTTAACAGCAGTTGCTGAGGTAATTCCAGGAGCGTTAAGGATAAGAGATTGAAGAACAGTATCAAATCCAGAAACAGCAGTTGCAATATCTGTGTCTGCTGGAACCGTTCCATCAGCACCTGACGCAAGAGCTTGATTTGTTACAGTTGAAGGGTTACGAGACGCACCTGTAGCAGATGAACCCGCATCTACAGCAACAAGATATGCTGATTGAGAATTAATAACAGAAACTGCATAACGAGTATCCGTTGCTGTCATTGAAAGGTTAGTAAAGGTTTCAACCTTGTATGAGGCAGATGTTCCGCCACTGTATACGATAAGGTCAAAATATCCTGTTGCTCCAGGAGAGTTTTGGATAGAGACGTTAATCCCGTTACCCCATACTCCTGGGTTAGCAGCGGATAGTGTAAGTGTGTTTGCTGGGCTTCCAGCACGGTCTTGGAATGTACGAGTAGCTGCTGCAGTTGAGCCAGTCACTACGCGTTGTACGTAAGCTTGGCTTCCACCGTTAGCAAAGTAAAGGAATACGGCGAGAGCAAGATTGTTATTTGAGCTCCAGCTTCCGTACTTATTGATGTAGTCGCTCCATGAAGTGACTAGGGTTGGTGTGAGAGGACCACGAGCATTAGCGCCAATAAAAGCCGCTACTGAATCGGAGTTCGCTCCAACAACAGGTGCTACAGGGTTCAGGGTTTCCTGAACGTAGACGCCTGGGCGTAGATATGCGGTCATTCTTAGTCTCCTTGAGTTAGGTGTGAAACAGGTGTTAAGCCAGCTGGTACATTCGTAGTAACCCGATTAATTTCAACAGTTTGTACGGTGGATAGGGCATTATTAGCATCGACTGGTGTCATTTCGCTAACAATTCTTACTGTGTAAATGCTTCTAAATAAGCGTTTACCATCCTCGATTTGGTCTCTCTTAAGAAACCCATCAAGAAACATGTGTCGATATGCGCTCTCTGTATTAAGAGCATTAGGCATTGGAAGGCTTCCATATTGACTTGGAAACTTCTGTTGCATTTGAAAGAGTATTGCACGGTCATGTCGTGGGTGACGAGAGTAGGCGCTAATTTGGTATACAAGGTCATAGGGAAGAGGAATCTGATATCGATAAACTGTGTTGGGATTTGGCGCAACAGTCCCTCGGTTATCTGAATCATAGTTCATACCAGATATTTGGCGTTCATTAGCCGCTCTAATGTCTACAAGCTCAACAACGACATATGGGTAAGACTGGGTACGGACTTCAACGTCTGGGTATCCAAACCAAACTTTTACTGGTCGCACAGGAGCCTTTTCGTCAGCAACTGTCATGCCTTGAAGATAATTTTTAATAGCGGCGTCTTCAGCTAGGATAAAGCTCATCCAAGGGCCCCTATCTCTGCAAGTACATCGACGATACTCATTGAAAAGTCCTCTTCCATATGCGTTGCATATCGGGACATAAATGGGCGAATAACAGCTTGTGGGGAGATTCCTTCTGCACCGTACTCAAGGGTAGCTATACGGTCATCTAGGTCATCAGGATATTCAATGTAAAGGACGCCATCTTTTGCCTTAACACTGAGTTGAATAATGATGTCAGAAGGCCATTCAGCTCTATAAGCCCTGTCTCTTAGGGATGCTGTTAATGGTCCTTCAACGTTTTTAGTGACGGCTATGGCCGCGTTTTTTAATGAGGCGTTCACTTACGCCACAATCGCCAGAGGGCGGCTGCGAGGATTCCTTTAGCTAGGAGATGGTTGCTGGGTGCTTGAGGAAGCGAAAACGCTCCATGCACAAATTCTTTCTCAGAAGGCTTATCAATTTCAGCCATAGCAACTCCAAGGATACTTCGCAAGGGTAAATCAAATCCCGCACAGGATTCCCTTAAAGTATAAAGGGCCCCCTATTTCTAGGAGGCCCTAACTACTAACTACTTTTACTTCTTAACCTTCTTGGCAAGCGCTTTATCCATCTTGGCATCAGCCTTAGGAGATGGCTTCTTTGCATCCATCTTCTTATCAGCCTTCTCAAAGGCAGACTTCTGCTTAGGGCTCATGCCCTTCATTACCTTGGCATCCTGCTTCTTATCACGAGCCGCAGCACATGTAGGACAGGTGCACTTACATCCTTTTGCTGGCTTTCCTGCTGAGCAACCACAACCACATTTAGCGCAAATTTTATTTACCTGCTTTCTTGTTACGTAGGGCAGCCAAATCATCGGCGCCAATTTTCTTTGGGTTTCCAGCTATCTTAGCAATCTTTTTTTGCTTAGAGGATAGGTCTTTAGCCTTGCCTTTTCCGTATCCAGCTTGGCCTTTCTTAAGCTTACATCCACAGGTCATACACATTATTCAACATCCTCTTCTTCGTCCTCTTCGTCAAAGTCATCTTCGTCGAAGTCAAGTTCAAGGTCATCATATTCATCTGAGTCATCTTCAGAGTCATCTGCAGAGTCATCAGCGGAAATTGAATCGTCAGCTGCTGGTGCTGCTGTTGCATCGGCAACTGGTGCTGCTGTTGCATCGGCAACTGGCGCGTCTGGAGTAGCCGCTGGGTCTACTGCTGGGGTTGTTGTGTCGTCTGTCATTGTAATTCCTTTACCTAGGTGGATTTACAGAATATCTTACTTCTTACCCTTTTGGGCCATCTTCTCCATTTTCTTTACACCATATTTTTTAATGCCTGCAGCAGCGGCTACAGCGGCTGGATTCTTGGCACCAGACTTCTTAGCTTCTTCTTCAACTTTCTTGAAGCGAGCTCCACTACCGAGTTTTGCTTTTGCCATTCTTTTTACCTACTTTCTTAGGAAGAGGCTTATCTTTAGGGGTATGAGCTTCCCATTGACGGGCCATTTGAGGATGGGTTGCCCACATCCATTTTTCTTGTTGTTGTGACTTAAAGGGCATTATGCACCTGTAGGGTCTCCACCATCGATAGAGCTGAGTACTGGAGGCACTGGGCTTGGTACTGGGTATGGAGGGTAATAAATGTTATTAGGTGATTCCCAAGTTTCTGGGACAGTAGATGCGTAATCAAGAAAGGCGTGGTCATTGACCATCTCATCAGGCATAATCTGCTGACAATCAATACTGACAAGGGTATAACGCTCAGCAATAATTCCGCGCTGTTGTACGCCAAATGGTCGGTAAACTTGACCCTTCCACACAATACGGCCGCGAGTTTCAATATCAGGGTTGCTTAAAACATTAGGGTCAATCTTAGTAATATCTCGCGCATTTACTGTTAAGTGCAAGGTATCTGAGTTATAGAAACCGCGCTCAGATGATGGTGTGTTTCCTTGGTCCCACACAGCTCTTACGATAGGGAGCTTAAAGGGACCACGCCATGAACGACCGTAATCCATAAATCCAGTGTCGTAGATAGGGTCTACAGTTGTAGTGGTTGGGTCATATACCCACCAAAGAGCTGAGGTTCCTACAGGGTTCTTTAAATCCCAGTCAATACCATCTTGAATGGCATCAGTCTCATAATCGGCATCAAAACGACCAGCAGGGGTATAGGCGCGACTCATAGAGACTATTCTCCCCTATCTATAGGGATAATAAAGGATTTACTTGGGCGCCTATTTCTTCAAAAGTTTAAAGGGCTTGATAAGCGGTGGTTAAGGTAGAGTCTACGGTCGTATATGATGCTGAAGCGTCTGTGAATGACCCAGCAGAATCCGTAACGGTTAGGGCTTGAAAATCGTTTGCGTCTGTATTTCTAACCGTTGCAGAAAACGCTGCATAAGTTTCAGCAGTTTCGCCTGTAAAATTGTAAGTACCTGTTTTTGAGCCGTCTGAAGGTAAATGCCAAATATAAATTTGAGCTCCATTGTAATAGCCCCCAAAATACATTGTTCCAGATGAGTCAACAGTAAATCCTATTTTACTATTGGTTGGGTTGATTGTTCGTTGGAATTGAAGTGCTCCAGAACTATTGAATTTGCTTACATACCCCACTTGTGACCCTGTTAAATCGGTGGTTCCTCCCATGTAAACATTTCCATTTAAGTCTACACCAACTCCGTACCCACAATCAAAATTATTGCTATTAGGGTTATTCCCACGCAAAGCAGTTTTCCATTGCTGTGTTCCGTTAGAGTCTAACTTGTGCAAAGTACTAATGCCATAAGTTTGTTGTGAACCAGTTACATATACATAATTGTTGGAATCAACTGCAACACCTTGAAAAGCGTCCCCGTATGTGGCTTTGCACCATTGAAAGGTACCTGATGAATTGTATTTTGCAAGTATAGAGTTGCTATTACCTCCAGCAAGATACACATTGTTGCTAGAATCTAGGGCTAAAGACGTAGAAGATATTTGTTGGTTTGTATTTGTTAATTTTCTTTGCCATTGTATATTTCCATTTGTATCATATTTTGCAATCCACGCAGCAGTGCCAGTTCCTGTTCCATAATTTCCTGCAACATATACGTTTTCACTGCTGTCTATCGCAATTGCTTGTCCTGTAGTTGCATAAGTGGCTTGAGAAAATTTTCTTGACCAAACCGTTACTCCATTTGAGTTTAGTTTTGTAATATGAGCGGAATTAGGGCTTGTTCCTATTGTCCCAGTTATATAGACATTTCCAGAAGCAGAAGGGGCAGAAGCGTTTATATATTCTGGATTATATCCAGATGATTCTGTTTTTTTCCAAACATTTGCTCCAGAAGAGGACATTTTTGCAATAGTTCCAGCCTGATTAAAACTAGAGTCGTAACTAAAAAAAGTTGCATAGAAGTTTCCATTAGAATCAACAGTCATTCCAGACATTGGGAATACACCATTACCACCGTAATATCCTGTCAAGGAGTATCCAGCGGGAGTAACAGAGTTACTTGCAGAAGATGCTGCAGAAGTACCATTGGCGTTTGTAGCAGTGGCCGTAAATGTGTATGACGTACCTATAGTTAAACCTGACACGGTAATCGGGCTTGAAGAACCCGTTCCAATAATGTTTCCTGGAGATGAAGTTACTGTGTATCCAGTAATGGTAGAACCGCCTGTTGCTCCAGCCGTAAATGTTATTGATACTTGACCGCTTCCAGCAGCGCCTGGTGTAGCAGTACCAATAGTAGGTGCTTGTGGGGCTGTTGTTGCTGTTACCGCGCTTGAAGATGAAGATGCAGTTGAAGTACCATTAGCATTAGTAGCCGTTACTGAGTATGTGTAAGAAGTTGCGCTTTGTAGACCAGTAAGAGTAAGAGGAGAAGAGGCGCCAGAAGTTGTAAAAGAACCTGGGCTAGAAGTTACTGTATAACTAGATATAGATTTTCCGCCCGATGCTGGAGCAGTAAAAGCAACAGAAGCTGCCCCATTATTATATGCACGACCAGAACCTGCATCTGTAGCAGTAGGAGCCGACGGGGTGGCAGGAACGCTAGTAGCAGTAATAGAGCCAGCGGAGGTAGAGGTACCACTAGTACCAGTAGAGTTAGTTGAGGTTACCGCAATAGAGTATGAGGTAGCGCTCTGTAGACCAGTGACTGTTAAAGGACTTGAGGCGCCAGTAGCAGTAAATGAGCCTGGTGTAGTTGTGGCTGTATAAGATGTTGGGGCGCCGCCAGTAGCAGCAGCGGAGAAGGTTACTGTTGCCGCACCATTGTTATAGGCGCGGGAAGTACCCACATCTGCACTAGAGGCAGAGGCAGGTGCATCAGGAACGTCAGGTATAGCGGTTGTGTTACCGTCTACATCTTCTTCACTGGCATGGCGTAGCGACATAGTATCTAGTATCTCCTATTGTTACTAAGAAAAAAGTATTAAGGGGCGATTTCCTTGCGTGCACCAGCAAGTTGCTGCATCTCTTGTGAGACTGCTCGTATTCCGCCTTCTGGTGCCATTTCAAGAGCGCCAATCTGACGAAGAGAATCTAAATGAGCAGCCTGTGCTTGTGAACCACCAATAGCCTCAAGAGTTGCTTGACGACTAAGGCGTTTATTCCAATACTCTGGCTGTGCTACCTCAATTTCTTCACGAGTGTACTTGTGCTCAAACGAATTATAAATCTGTAATAGTTTATCTAATTCACGAAAAGCGCCAATACCTACAAGGCGAGTTTGTTCTAAACCCAATTCTTTAATCTGAGCATCAAGCTCATCAATCTCATCACCTGTTTCACGAAGACGAGAAATCTCAATCTCTGATTTTTTCATCTCAAGACTTACGGATTTAATTGTGTAGTATAACTGTTGAAGTTCAATGACAGTTTGTTGATACCGCATCTCATCTGTATCGTGTTGATTTACAACAAAGTTTTGTAACTGAAAGTTAGAACGAGATTGTTGTACCTCAGCCATTGCAAGAAGCACATCTGGTGTGTATTTTTCATCAATATTTGGTAGAGATACAAGTTCCATTTTATTTGTCCTTAGAATGAGCCAGAATTAGATACGCCTGCTGTAGAAGTATAGCCATTAGTAAATGTTGCTGATAAGGTGCTTTTAGTGTCATTAGAATATGCAATTTTCTCTACGTTATTACGAACAGTTGATGGGTCTGAGCCCCCATACCCGTCAACTACATATCCAGCAGTTCCTCTATTTGAACCACCAGAACCATTATCTCGTACAGCAGAGAGACTTGCAGATAAGGTCGTTACGGAATCATTGGAGTAGTTAATTTTAGTAATACTAGTTACGTTTACCCCAACACCAGCTGTGCCTCCTCCAGAAAGATACCCTGCCGTTCCAGAGTTAGAGGATGGTTGCATGTTGTTGTAGCTTCCAGGTAAACCTGTTCCTAAAGTTGAAGCGGTATTACTAGAAAAATTAAACCTTAATATATTAGAATAACCATTATATGCAGTGTCATATCCTCCCGCAATATAACCAGCAGAACCTTTATTACCTACCGCACCAAATGAAGTACGACCATAGGTTGCGCTAAAAAGTCCTGAAATTGAAGAAATTGTATCGTTAGAATATGCAAGCTTATCTATTCCTGTGTACGCTGCAGTAAAAGTTTGATTAAAATATCCAGCAGTTCCTTGGTCTTCAAATCCAGAGTCATTACCATAAAAACCACCATTTGTTGCTTGAGCAGAAATTGTTGAAATTGATTCTGTTAAAAATGAAAATTTGTGAATATTTGTTGGGGAATTTACATTTGTTCCAATTTTATAATACCCAGCAGTTCCACTATTGCTTGCCCCTGAACCGCCATAATATGCTGTGCTTATTGTAGCCGACAACGTTGAAAGGGAATCGTTTGTAAAATCAACTTTTCTTATAGAAGATGTTGCTATGTTGTTATAGTAACCCCCTATTGAATACATTCCGTTATTAGGGGCTGTTGGGCTAATTGAGTTAGAAGCAGAAGATGATGTAGAAGTTCCATTAGCGTTTGTTGCTGTTACTGTAAATGTATAAGAAGTTCCGATAGTTAACCCAGAAACTGTAATTGGTGAAGATGCACCAGTACCAGTTATATTTCCTGGACTACTAGTCACCGTGTAACCAGTAATACTTGAACCGCCAGTTGCTCCTGCAGTAAAGGCTACAGAAACTTGTCCACTTCCTGCTGAACCTGCAGTAGCAGTTCCAATAGTGGGGGCTTGTGGCTTTGAAGAAGGAGTAGTGGATGCAGAGGCTGAGGATGCGTTACCTGTGCCATTAGCGTTTGTAGATGTGACTGTATAAGTACGGGCGGTACCAACTGCATCAGAGATAGAAATTGGGCTAGATGAACCTGTTGCAGTTCCACCAGAGGATGAGGTAACTGTGTAAGTGGAGATGGCCTTGCCACCTGTTGCAGGAGCGGTAAATGGTACGCTTACATTTGCATTACCTGTATAAGACTGACCAGTAGCGACTGTTGGGGTGCCGATTACTGGGGCATCTGGAACAGTTGTTGCGGTAATAGCAGACGATGAAGAAGATGCAAGCGTTCCTGAAGAATTAGAGGCCGATACTGCAAAGGTATATGAGGTAGCAGATTGTAAACCCGTTACTGTGATAGGAGACGCACCAGTAGCAGTAAATCCACCAGGTGTAGATGTTGCGGTAAAAGTAGTTGCTGTTCCACCTGTAGCCGCTGCTGTATATGCAACGGTAGCAGAGCCATTGTTGTAGGCTCTTGCTGTTCCTACATCTGTAGCTGTACCAATAGTAGGCGCATCTGGAACATCTGCAATCTTCTTAGAAGGGATGCTGACGCTAGATGCACGGTATTTTTTGGTGTTAGCCATCAGTTATCCTTTCTTATAAAACGCCTTTTTACTTAGCGGCTTCTTCTGCTGCTATTCTTGCATCACGCATTGCTGTATTTTCTGGAACAATCCCGATGCTATAGAGATAGTCAAGTGTTGGGTCAGTAAACTTTGTTCCGTCGTAAGATGAGTGTCTTACAGGAGGAGTTGCATCGTTTAACCAAACAAACGAGTCATACCCATGTTCTTCAGCAATCCGTTGAGCGAGAGCATCATCTTTTTCAGAAAAAACAAGCGTGTTTTCTACATATCCATCTTTAATAAAAGTATAGTGTTTTTCCATTGTATCTCCTTATGCCCACCATGAAATTAAGCAATACCCTGAACCGCCAGCACCTGGGTTTCTGTTGTCTCCCCCACCGCCTTGACCACCATTACCGCTGTTTGTTGAGCCAGATGCGCCATTAACTTGATAGTAGTTAGATTGTCCACCAGCACCAAAACCAAAAAGACCATTTCCACCATAACCTAGTGGATTTCCTGTTGAAGCAATGCCTAATGAACCTCCAGGACCACCCGCACCCCCTCCTCCACCGCCACTGGTGTTGTTGGTGCCTGAACCAGACCCTCCTTGTGAGCCTCCAGGAGTGGCGGTGTTTACAGCACCTCCTAGTCCAGCAGAGTTACCGCCACCATAAGCGTTTGTTCCAGAGTTTCCAGTGTTTCCAGGGGTACTTTGAGTCCCTCCGCCACCGCCACCGCCTGCAACTAACAGTGAGCCAAAACTAGAGTTTCCGCCATTACCACCGTTACCGCTATTTGATGCGGCTCCTGAGCCCCCGCTACCGATAGTGACCGTGTAGGTAGTTCCTGGTGATACTGTTAAATACTTTTTTACTACTTGACCTCCACCACCTCCACCCATCATTCCAGAACCATTACCAGCAACAACTGAGTTCTGTGCTCCAGCAGCACCGCCACCAGCAACAAGAAGGCACTCAATAGTTGTTACACCAGAAGGAGCGGTCCACGTAGTAGTTGAGGTAAACTCTTGGAAGTACTGGCTCTTAGAGCCGCCCAAAGAAGAATAACTGATAGCCATTAGGAGACTCTCCATCCGTAGGTTGCGCCTACATATACTAGGTTGACTGCGGCGTATGCCTTATCAATTGTTAGTGTTGTTGCTTGTCCATTGATGTTGGACGAGTTATTTGCAACGGTAATGTTATTAGTTGCTGCGCTTCCTGTGGCGTCAAAGATGTGAATTTCTGCGCCCAATGAAGGAGATGCTGGGAGGGTCAATGTACGAGCCGCTGTAGTATCCACCATGTAAGAGTTACCAGAGGCGATGCTGATGTTAGACGATACTGCTGTTGCTGGAAATACAGGGGAAGAAGATACTGTAGCCCACGCAGCAGTTGTTCCATTTGACTGAAGAACTTGGCCGTTAGTACCAATACCAAGACGAGCTAAGGTATTAGCAGAAGATGCGTAGAGCAAATCTCCTGTTGTAGTAAGGACAGAAGTTGCTGAAGGCGCCCACTTAATACCTGCAGTCTGTGAAGAATCAGCAAGTAGTTCGTAATTGTTTGTTCCTACAGCAACGTTTGCAACGGCACCAGATGCTGTAGCAGCAATAATGTCACCCTTAGCGGTGACAATACCTACTGGAATTTCAGCAGATGCCTGAGTGACGTTAGAGACTGTCATGTTATGAGATTTCCGAACCGAAAGCGTTGAATGATGTTGTTGCGCTTGATGCATAGACGCGAAGCTGGTCGCCTGTAGCAAGGGTGATACCTACTGTTAATACTGTGGTATCTGAAGCCGCTACTGTGGCACCATAGACAATCCATGAAAGAGCCGCTGCTGGGGATGTTGAACCGCCAGACTTAACAACTGCAATACGGTATGTAGCAGCAGTAGCTGCCTGATTACATACGGTGATGGTAGAAACTACAGCAGAGGTTGCAGATGGAACCAAGTAAAGCTGGGTCTCTGTAGTTGCTGATGGGGCTACTTGGCCCAAAACTTTATAAGCGGTTGCCATGGGACTCCTTAAGGGTGTTGACTAAATTATGGCCTATTACGACACGTCTGTAGGGTTAAAACCGCCCCGTATATTTTTTGCTACATGGTAAAGTATACCCATGAATCTGGTACAAAGGGCGGTTTCTCAAGGTGGAAAACTGGCGCCAATTATTATTCCTAGTAATTTAACCAATGGTTTAGGCCTGATGAACCCCTCGGTCTATGTAGACAGTGATGGGGATATCTTGGTTAATTTGCGCCAAGTTAACTACACCCTTTATATCTCTGAGAACGATAAGCGCTTCTTCAGTCCTTGGGGACCGCTTACCTACCTTCACCCAGAAAATGACCAGCGACTTGTTACCAACAATTTCCTCTGCCGCCTTGATAAGGACTACAACGTAGTCAACTACACCAAGGTAGAGATGCTGGAACTTCATACCCCTATCTGGGAGTTTGTAGGGTTAGAGGATGCCAGAGTTGTCCAATGGGACGGCGATTACTACATGATTGGCGTCCGTAGAGATACGACCACCAACGGCCAAGGTCGCATGGAGTACTCCAAGATTGAGATTGATAAAGATAAGTGGACGGTAAAAGAGGTCCAACGAGTACGCATGCCCGCAACGGGTGATGACTCCTCATACTGTGAAAAAAACTATTCACCGATTCTTGATAAACCGTATCACTTTGTTAAGTGGACTATTCCTACAGAGGTGGTGTGGTCAAATCCTAATGCACCAGAAACAAAGCAAGTTATACTAAACAACGATATTCCTAACCCTCCTAAAGACCAAAGAGGAGGTTCACATACTGTTGCGTGGGATGACTACTACATTACATTTACCCATGAGGTTAACTTATGGAGAAACTATTTAAACCAAAAAGACTCTACCTACAGACATCGTTTAGTTGTTTGGGATAGAGAATTTAACTTTGTTGGACTTAGCAAAGAATTTGCTTTCATGGACACTCCGATTGAGTTTTGTGTTGGAGCAGCATCTATAGGAGAAAATCTTCTTGTAAGTTTTGGTGTTCAAGACAATTCTGCATTTGTACTAGAAGTTCCAAATAAAGTCATTAACGAACTCATAGAAGAAGCCAAAACCTATGGAAAATAACCTACGCCTATACGATAATTGTGGAACTATGGCTGGCTATAAAATGCACAGAAATCGTTTTACACCCATTTGTGAGGACTGTAGAACGGCTTGCCGAGAAGCTAAAAGAACATGGCGTCTCGTTAATCCTGAAAAAGCTAAACAAGAAAATAAAGAAGGACATTTAAAGCGTAGGGAAAAGGTACTTGAACGTAACAAGTTGTTTAGACAAAACAACCCACAATATGTCAAGGAATATCAAGACAAATATCGTGCCGAACATAAAGAAGAAAGAGAAGAGTATAGGTTAAATAATCTAGAAAAGTTTCGTTCTTACGCACGTAAAAGAAAAGCTTGGAAGTTAAATAACGGACACAAGCAGTATCAAGAACAAGAAGTACTTGATTTGTACGGCATAGATTGCCACATATGCAAAGAGGTAATAGACCTAACAGCATCTCGTAAAGTGGGTGTAGGTGAGTGGAGATTGGGCCTTCATATAGACCATTTGGTTCCCTTAGCCAAAGGGGGCTCAGATACATTAGAAAATGTTAGACCAGCCCACGGTGGATGCAACTTAATAAAGAACGCAAAAAATATGGAGGAAATAAATGGCAATTAAAGACTTGGCAGTAGATGTTGCCTTTGACTCCTATAATCCTGAGAAGAACTTTGCCCTTGCTAATGCTTATTATGACCAAGGCCAATACTCATCGGCAGCTGGCTTCTACCTAAGAGCCGCTGACCGTGGTTATCAGACCCATACTTTGCTTGCCTATACCTCTTTGATAAAGATGGCCCTATGTTTTTCTAAACAAGGAAGTAGAAGCTCCACTGTCTATCAAACCCTTCTACAAGCAGTCTCTCTGCTCCCTGGAAGACCAGAGGCGTATTTCCATCTCTCTAGAATCCATGAGCGCAATAAAGAGTGGCAGAGGTCAGCTACCTTTGCTGAGCTTGGATTAGCCAATCATCTAGCTGACTACAACAATCCGCTCCCATCCTATGTTGAATATAACGGCATGTATTGCTTGCTCTTTGAGAAAGCTGTATGTGGCTGGTGGCTTGGTCGTAAAGAAGAGAGCAAGGCTCTCTTTGACCACCTGCTAGATAACTATGAGATGTCACCTGAGTATGTAAACGGGTGCCTTAATAACCTTAAGTTGTTCTAATGTTTCCTAATTGGTTTCAGAATGTTTCTCCATACTTTGATAGAAAATGCCCCCAAGTCCCTTTACGTGCTCTCCAAATTGGCACCTATACAGGAGATGCTACAGAGTGGCTCTTAATTAACAGGGATATCGTAACCATAGATGACGTGGATACATGGGAAGGTAGTGAAGAAGAGCAGCATGAATCTCTTGACTTTACTTCTGTAGAGGGCTACTACGACTCTCGCTTCTCAAATAACTCTAAAGTTATTAAGCATAAGATGACGAGCGATGAGTTCTTCAACACAAACAAAAAGACATTTAACTTCATCTATATAGATGGAAGCCACACCGCCCTTCAAACAGCCTTAGATGGCCTCAACGCCTTTAAGGTACTAGAGCCTGGTGGAGTCATTGCCTTTGATGATTACCT